>ENA-OQIM01000082-OQIM01000082.1-human-gut-metagenome-genome-assembly--contig:-NODE-82-length-28360-cov-2.257819_pt1 | contig 28360 bp, 30 predicted proteins | sample MGYA00242579_ERZ504744 | MGnify/ENA primary metagenome ERZ504744 (study PRJEB26092, sample SAMD00036441) | human gut metagenome | host: Homo sapiens | study: EMG produced TPA metagenomics assembly of...
ACCTTGCATTACGTTTCCCACACAGGAAGATTACGGTATCCGGGCCGGACGATTCGGTGATGGATTTCTATAAGGGTGAACCTATATGATCCGCCGTTCCCGCGGGTATGCGCCTCTTCCGTTTATGGTCTCCACACCCTGGAAGGGCCAGGTGATCGCAGCAGGTGGAGAACTTAAGAACACCTTCTGCATTGGTGTGGATAACCGTTTTTATCCTTCCCCTTATGTGGAGATCTGGAGGATCTTCGAACGGTAAAAGCCCTGAAGGAAACGATCGGGCGGCTGGAAACACTTCTGGAGGTGCAGCCGGAGGTAGTGGTCTGTGATCTTCATCCTAAATATAATTCCACAGTGGTGGCAGAGGAGCTAGGGCTTCCGGTTCTGAGGGTGCAGCATCATTATGCACACATTTATCCTGCATGGCAGAAAATGACTGCGAAGAAAAGGTGATAGGGGTTTCCTTTGACGGAACAGGCTATGGAACCGATGGAACCATCTGGGGCGGAGAGCTCCTGGTTGCAGACTGTCAGGGATTTACAAGGCTTGGAAGTATAGAACCCTTTGTCCAGGTTGGCGGAGATATTTCCGCAAAAGAAGGCTGGCGGATCGCCGTTTCCCTGATCTGGCAGAATATGGGAAATCTGGAAAAAACCCTGGACACTGTCCGTAAACTGGGACTTTGCACAGATCAGGAAGCAAAGGTACTGGTGACTATGGCACAGCGGAAGATCAATGCCGTGACTTCCACCAGTGCAGGAAGACTTTTTGACGGAGTCAGTGCGATCCTGGGGATCCGGAGAGCGTCTACCTTTGAGGGAGAAGCGTCCACAGCATTGGAATTTGCGGCGGAGGCCTGGAGAAAGCAGCGGGAGATGCAGAAGAAAAATCCGGAAGAAAATCTGAAGATACGGATGTCGGAAAAGGAAGACATTCCGGAAGGCACAGGCATCTCAGAAGCGTCTGAAGATGAACAAAAATTTATTTTAAATACAGGTGAGATCGTTGCATATCTGGTTCGGGCAAGGCTTGCAGGAGAGGATCCCGGGAAGCTGGCTTATGGATTTCACCGGGCACTGGCAGATGAGATCCTTGCAGCCTGTGAGGAAGCAGAGCGGCAGACCGGAATCCGGAAAGTGGCATTAAGCGGCGGTGTTTTTCAGAACCGGCTGCTTCTGGAGCTGGTAGATGACGGCCTTACGGAACTGGGGTTTAAAGTTCTGAAGCACAGCCTGATCCCGCCGAATGACGGAGGGATCGCACTGGGCCAGGCGGTGTATGGGATGGCTTATGTGCAGCGATACAGATAAATATAGATGAGATCATGCAGATACGGATCAAAAATGTTTTATGATAATGCATGGAGCATACAGCAGAAATGCAGGATGGGAGGCACAGATATGTGTGTAGGATTATCAGCAAAAGTAGTAAAGATCAGTGACGGAACAGCAGTGGTGGATGCAGGCGGCGCAAAGAGAGAGGTTTCTGCCCAGCTCCTGGGAGACCTGGAGCCGGGAGATTATGTGATGGTGCATGCAGGTGTTGCCATTGCAAAGATCACCGATGATGACGAGGAAGAGACAGACCAGCTGATGGAGGAACTGCTGTGATGGAAGAGAGGAAAAAAACAGCAAGAGAGATCATAGAAGGATATCAGGGACCGCCGGTGCGGATCATGGAGGTCTGCGGAACACACACCCACGAGATCTTCCGTCTGGGGATCCGCAGGCTTCTGCCGCCGCAGGTGGAGCTGATCTCAGGACCGGGATGTCCGGTCTGTGTAACACCGGTAGGATTTATTGACGAGGCCGTTTATCTTGCTCTGGAAAAACAGGTGACGATCTGCACATTCGGTGATCTTGTCCGCGTACCGGGAACAAAGAAAAGCCTTGCAGATGCCAGGGCAGAAGGCGCCAGGATACGGATCGTCTATTCACCGGCAGATGCAGAAAAATATGCGAAAGAGCATCCAAAAGAGCAGGTGGTATTTCTTTCCGTTGGCTTTGAGACCACCACGCCTGCCGGCTGTCTTTCCGTGAAAAAGGCCGGAGAGGACGGACTTTCCAATTATTCGCTCCTTGTGGCAAACAAGACCATGCCCCAGGCTTATCAGGCATTAAAAGGCAGTGCGGATGTGTTCCTTTATCCCGGACATGTCAATGCGATCACAGGAACTGCGCTCTGCGAGCATCTGGCAGAGGAAGGCATCAGTGGTGTGGTGGCAGGCTTTACAGCGAAGGAGCTGCTTACGGCACTGGCTGTTGCACTGGTACGTTTTCAGGAAGGAAAACCGTTCTTTGTGAATTGCTATCCCCGTGTGGTAAAAAGTGAGGGAAGCCTGGAGGCACAGAAGCTGATCGATGAACTGATGGAGCCCTGCGATTCTGAATGGCGCGGTCTGGGTGTGATCCCGGGGTCCGCTGGTGCTCCGGAAGGAGTGGGAAGCCTTTGATTCCAGAAAAAAATATGCAGTGCCGCCGATCCAGGGCAGGCCAAATCCGGCCTGTCGCTGTGGGGATGTGCTTCAGGGAAAATGCAGACCATCAGATTGTAAGGTATTCGGAAAGGTCTGTACCCCGCAGCATCCGGTAGGTGCCTGTATGGTATCCAATGAAGGAGCATGTTCCGCATATTTTATGTACGGAAACTGATGTCTGCTTTAATGGACTGCGAAATATGATACATTACATATAGTACAGACGAAGGATCGTATCCGGAAGATCTGACAGGATGAAACCGATATGAAATTCCTTTGACCCAGCATAGAAAGAAGATAATATTATGGAAAATAAAACAGTGACCATGGCACACGGTGCCGGAGGCCGTCAGACCTCAGAACTGATCGATGAAGTATTCAAAGCGCATTTTGCAAACCCGGATCTCACAGCCGATGATGCGGCCGTGCTGGTTCCGCCTGCAGGAAAAATGGCAGTATCCACCGATGGATTTATTGTTTCTCCGGCATTTTTTCCGGGGGGAAATATCGGCAAGCTTTCCATCTGCGGAACCGTTAATGACCTTGCCTGTATGGGAGCAAAACCGATGTATCTTACCTGCGCTTTTGTCATTGAGGAGGGTTTTCCCATGGAGAAGCTGGAGGAGATCGCCGCAGCATGGAAAAAACAGCAAAAGAAGCCGGAGTGCGTATTGTTTCCGGAGATACTAAGGTGGCAGGAAAAGGTCAGGTTGACGGTGTGTTTATTACAACAACCGGAATGGGTGAGATCCAGGAGGGCGTTCAGGTAGGCGGTGAGCTGGCAAAACCGGGAGATGCCATTATTGTAACCGGTGATGTGGGAAGACATGGATGCACCATTCTTCTGGCAAGAGAGGATTTCGGCATTGACGCAGATGTGACAAGTGACTGCGCACCGCTGTGGGGAGCTGTAAAAGATGTACTGGATGCCACCCATAACATTCATGTGATCCGTGATGCCACAAGAGGTGGTGTCGGAACGGTTCTTTACGAGATCGCAGGACAGAGTAACGTAGGAATCCGCCTGGATGCAGCAGCTGTTCCGGTAGCTCCGGAGGTAAAGGGTGTCTGCGGCATGCTTGGCCTGGAGCCTCTTTATCTGGCATGTGAGGGACGAATGGTGATCATGGCACCAAAGGAAGAGGCAGGAAGGATCGTGGAAGCACTGCGTAAATGTCCTTATTCCAGGGACGCAGCCATTATCGGTGAAGTTACGGAAGAACAGCCGGGAAAGGTTGTCATGACTACGGAGATCGGAACGCAGGCACTTCTTCCGCAGCCGGGAGGAGAGCTTCTGCCGAGGATCTGCTGATAATATCGGAAAGGAGAGTCAGATCTTATGGAGACAAGAGTGGCATTGATCTCGATCATTGTGGAAAACAATGACGTGATCGATGATATCAACCGTTTTCTTCATGAAGCGGGAAAATATATTATCGGGAGAATGGGGATCCCTTACCGGGAAAAAGGCATCAATATCATCAGTATTGCCATTGATGCACCACAGGATGTGATCAGCTCCTTATCCGGAAAGATCGGACGCCTCAGTGGAGTTTCCGCCAAAACGGCATATTCCAATGTGATTACAAAAGCGGAGGACAGAAAATGATAAAAGTTGCGGTATACGGAAAGGGCGGCATCGGAAAATCTACTACGGTTTCCAATGTGGCAGCTGCCCTTGCGGAAAAGGGAATGAAAGTGATGCAGATCGGCTGTGATCCCAAGGCAGATTCCACGATCCTTCTCAGGCATGGAAAAAAGGTTCCCACTGTGCTGGAGCTGTATAACGAAAAACGCCAGGAGCTGAAGCTTACGGATATGGTGCAGATCGGATATGGGGGTGTAGTCTGTGTGGAAGCCGGCGGTCCTGCACCGGGGCTTGGATGTGCGGGAAGAGGTATCATTACTGCTCTCGAGAAGCTTAAGGAAAACGGAGCCTATGAGACCTATAAACCGGACATTGTTTTTATGACGTACTGGGAGATGTTGTCTGCGGTGGATTTTCCATGCCCATGCGAAAGGGGTATGCAGATAAGGTATTTATCATCACCTCCGGAGAAAACATGGCCATCCATGCAGGGGCAAATATTGCCATGGCAGTGGATAATTTCAGAAACAGAGGATATGCATCTCTTGGCGGCGTGATCCTGAACCGGCGGAACGTGCCGGGAGAGGAAGAAAAAGTCCGGGAGCTGGCAGAGGATTTTCATACGCGGGTAGTGGGAACGCTTTCCAGAAGTGAACTGGTCCTGGAAGCAGAGAATCGAGGAAAAACTCTTCTGGAAGCTTATCCGGATTGTGAGATGGCAGAGGAGTACCGGACACTGGCCGAGCAGATCCTGAGTGCATGCAGGGAGGAAGGCTCATGTTAAAAAGAGTTGGTAACAGAGAGCTTTCGGGAAAAACAGAAATATTTATAAAGGAAGCCTCTTTTCCGGTTCCCTTTCAGCCGGGGCTGGAATTTAATTCACCGGTCCATGGAAACTGGAATATCGTACATACGGGAATGCTGGTTCCGGAAGCAAGGCAGATCTACGTCTGTGCGGATAACTGCATGCGTGGCGTTGTGCTGACTGCCGCAGAGATGAATGCGGCAGACCGTTTTTCCTTTGTGATCGTGGAGGAAAAGGATCTTCTGGGCGGAAATCTGGAGGATGTGACCATTGAAGGCGTGACGGACATTCTGAACCGGCTGGATGAGAAGCCAAAGGCAGTATTGCTTTTTACCGTGTGTCTTCATCATTTTCTGGGAAGTGATCTGGACCGCATCTACGGCGAACTGGAAGAAAGATTTCCGGAGATCTTTTTATGCGATGCTTTATGGATCCTGTCATGCAGAAAACAGGTCCGACTCCGGATCAGAAGCTGCGCCGTGCCATGTATGATGCAGTACCGGAGAGGAAAGCAGATCCGGAATGTGTCACAGTCCTGGGCAGTGATTTTGTGCTGGATGAGAGTGCAGATATCTGCCGGATCCTGAAAAAGAACGGAATCCGTCTCCGGGAAGCACCGGCCTGTAAGAACTGGGAGGATTATCAGAGCCTGGGAGAGGGAAGCCTGATCCTTAACTGCTATCCGGCAGGAAAATTCGGAGTACAGCAGCAGGCGGAGAGACTTGGAAGGCCGTTTTTATATCTGCCCGGAAGCTTTGACTATGAGGAGATAGAGACGCAGGAAAAGTATTTGCTGGAGCTGCTGGATCAGCACAGCTGCGGTAAAAATGGCCTGGATATCAAAACGGAGATCCGAAAATGCGAGGAGGCTCTTTCCCATGCACACCAGATCATCGGTGACACTCCCATAGCTGTGGATTATCTTTTTCATCCAAGACCTCTGGGACTTGCAAAGCTTCTCCTTACCCATGGATTTCAGGTACAGTCCGTTTTTCTGGACAGTATCAGCCCGGAAGAAAAAGAAGTATTTTTCTGGCTGAAGGAGAATTATCCGGAACTCAGGCTGATTTCGACTGTTCGCCCGGAGATGAGAGTGCGGCCACGGCAGCATTTCGGAAAAATCCTTGCCGTCGGACAAAAAGCAGCCTGGTTTACCGGAAGCCGGAATTTTGTCAATATGGTACAGGGCGGCGGGCTCTGGGGCTTTGACGGGATTAGACGTACTGCACAGCTGATGCTGGAGGCATTTAATGAGGAAAAAGCTCCGGAGGATCTGATCGTTCGAAGGATGGGGGTGCGAAAGCTGCATATGAGACAGGCATATCGGATCATACCAATCTACACGGCAGACGTGTCGGGTGTCTGCTCCGCGTTGTATGAGCTTGGAGGAATGACAGTGATGCATGATCCCTCCGGCTGTAATTCTACCTATAATACCCATGATGAGATCCGGTGGTACGACCAGGACAGTCTGATCTTTATCTCAGGTCTTACGGATATCGATGCCATTATGGGAAATGATGAGAAATTTCTTCAGGATATCGAAGAGGCGGAAAAGGAGCTGAAACCGAAATTTATTGCACTTGCAAGTTCACCGATCCCCTTTATGAACGGAACAGATTTTCAGGGACTGGCCCGTGCACTTACAGCAAGGACCGAAATTCCGGTATTTTCGGTTCCGACCAGCGGCATGCACGACTATGTATACGGAGCAGGGCTGGCACTGGCGGAAATCGCAGGACATTTCACAGGAGCAGCAGAGAAAACCGGAAGGTGTTTAGAAGTACCGACGGGATCTGCGGAAAGATCTACAGAGAAGAGAAGCAGGAAATTAAATCTTCTTGGAGCAACACCCCTCGATCTTGGCCCGCAGTCTGCAGTAGATGCAATGAAAAAAAACGTCTGAAAACGTATGGCTGGGTAGATACTTTCCACCTGGCTATGGGGGATACGCTGGAAGCTTTGTCCCGTGCCGGTGAAGCAGCGGTAAACCTTGTGGTATCCTCTGTGGGGATCCCGGCGGCCAATGTGCTGAAAGAAAAATTCGGTACGCCATTTCTCGTGGGGACTCCTGTGGAAGGCTATGAGGGACAGATTTCAGATGCACTTGAGCGGATCGCGGATAGATCCTGTGGAGAGTGGGTAAATAAGAAGGATGACTCCGCAGAGGAAAGCGGAGGGCAGATCTTAGGAAAACAGGAGGAACTGTGGAAAGTAACTCCGGAGCAGGTAATCTATTTTCAGGGAAGGAACAGTCTGTCAGCAGTATCTGACCCTTCAGGAGAAAGCAGGGAAATGCCCGACAAAGATGAGATATTTTTTTCCGTACCGGACATTACCATCATCGGAGAACCGGTTACCATGGGCTCCCTGGCAGCAGTCATAGAGCAGAAATACGGAAAAAAGGTTCAGCTGCTCTGTCCGCTGGAGATCACAGAGGGACTTTGCGCAAGGGAGATGAAACCATCTGTGGCGAGGAAGCCATGGAAGAAAAGCTGAAAACAGCCAGGATCATTGTGGCAGACCCACTCTATCGTCCGATCTGTCCGAAAACAGCCATTTTTTATGAGATGCCGCATATTGCGTTTTCCGGAAGGATATATCTCAGAAAATATTTTCCGGAATAATTTCAGAAAACAACATAAACTATAAGAAACCGTAAAGGCGTTGCAGAAATATGCAGCGCCTTTTTCCGGCAGTAATATCGGAAATGGAGTATATATGGAGGGATTTTTATGTGGGGATTTTTGTCAGCACTGATCTCAGGTGCACTGATGAGTATTCAAGGGGTATTTAACACAAATGTAACAAAACAGACCAGTCTGTGGGTTTCAACCGGCTGGGTACAGTTTTCTGCATTTCTGGTCTGTGTGGCAGCATGGTTTTTTACAGGCAGAGAAAGTATCGGCATGCTGTGGCAGGTAGAGGATAAATATAATTTACTCGGAGGAGTGATCGGTGCATTTATCACTATCACAGTGATCCGGAGTATGGGAAGTCTGGGGCCTGCGCGGGCGGTTATGCTTATTGTCATTTCTCAGCTTGCGGTGGCTTATCTTATAGAATTGCTGGGGATTTTCGGTGTGGAAAGAGCAGATTTTCAGTGGAGAAAGCTGTTGGGAATGCTGATCTGTATTGCAGGTGTGGTTATTTTCAAATGGAAATAGAAATAAAAGTATTGTAATATTTGTAATACTTCGTTAAAATAAGGTATGGTTTTGCATGAGTAACGGGGCACCTGCCGCCACATCGGCGGAAAGGAGTGAACCGCCTACCTATGAAAATAAGATCACATATCAGAAGTGTTCGGCTTGTTTTTTCCATATTTTTGTTACAGATCCTGGCAGGGCTGACAGGCTGTAAGGATGACGGAACAGAATTTCTGGAGAAAGAACTGGTGCAGGAAGAAAGTACGGAAGCATCCGGAATGGATGCAGAGCAGGAAGAACCGAAGGATACGGAAAGTGAAGTATCCGGGAAGGCATCCGCAGGGGCTGCGGCAGATATATCACAGAAGAAACAGAATGAGTCTGCGGAGGAACCGGATCCGGAGGTTGAAAAACAGTTGCCGGAGATCTCAGACACCCCTCAGACCATTTATGTAGATATATGTGGAGCAGTGACCAGCCCGGGAGTCTATGAGCTTCCATATGGCAGCCGTGTTTTTCAGGCTATCGAGCAGGCCGGAGGATATCTTCCGGAAGCTGCGGCAAGCTATCTCAACCGTGCTAAGGGACTTTCCGATGGACAGCAGGTTTATGTGCCTACCCAGGCGGAGGTGGACAGCCAGCGGATCGCAGCTACCCAGGATGGATCGGAAGTTACAGCAGAAAACAGTACCGAAACGGCGAGCGGACAGAAATCCGCCGGAGAGGATTCCGGTGAAGCTGAGACTGCCATGCTCCACGAGAGCGAGAAGATCGATCTGAACACCGCTGATGTATCCCAGCTTACTACTCTCACAGGTGTAGGGGAGTCCAAGGCCCTGGCGATCATCGCTTACAGGGAAGAGAACGGTCCCTTTACTTCAGCAGAGGATATCATGAATGTACCAGGCATCAAAGAAGGAACCTATGAGAAGATAAAGGATAAAATAGCAATAAAGTAAGGAGCGCTAAATGAGCAGGAAAGTATTGGTAGTAGATGATGAGAAACTGATTGTCAAGGGACTTCGCTTCAGTCTGGAGCAGGACGGAATGGAAGTGGACTGTGCCTATGACGGAGAGGAAGCACTGGAAAAAGCAAAAGCAGGAGAGTACGATATCATCCTTCTTGACCTGATGCTTCCAAAAATGGACGGTCTTGAGGTATGCCAGCAGATCCGTGAATTTTCCAATGTTCCGATCATCATGCTTACAGCAAAAGGAGAAGATATGGATAAGATCCTGGGTCTGGAATACGGAGCTGATGATTATGTCACCAAGCCTTTCAACATCCTGGAAGTCAAAGCCCGCATCAAGCGATCATCCGCCGTGCAGGCAGCAAACAGGACAAGCAGGAGAAGGCCAAGACTGTGGAAGTCGGAGAACTGAAGCTGGACTGCGAAGGACGCCGCGTATTTATCTCCGGAAAAGAGATCAACCTCACAGCCAAGGAATTTGATGTGCTGGAGCTGCTGGTATTCAATCCGAACAAGGTATACAGCAGAGAAAATCTTCTGAATATCGTATGGGGCTATGAATATCCGGGAGATGTCCGTACCGTAGATGTACATATCCGCCGCCTGAGAGAAAAGATCGAGGCCAATCCCAGTGAGCCGAAATATGTACACACCAAATGGGGTGTGGGCTACTATTTCCAGGCATAACCTGTGAAGTTCAAAAAGAACGGAAAATTTTTCAAAAGTCTCCGCTTTCGTATTCTGATCATCCTGATCATACTGGGAATCGTACCGAGTGTCATCGTAACGGAAATGGTCATTGCCAACTATGAAGATCGTGCCAATTGCCAACCGTGTGCAGAGCATGGAGAACATCTGTGACATCATGTGCGACCTGCTGATCAAGGAGAATTATCTGAATGACACCAGCTCTCAGACGGTGAACAGCAAGCTGGAATTACTGTCCAACAGCTATGGTGCAGGATTCTCATTGTAGACAGGGATTTCAGGATCATCAAGGATACCTATGGCGTGGATGAGGGCAGGACTCTGGTTTCCCAGAAAGTATTGAACTGTTTTAAAGGAGAAGATGCCTACCAATATGATTCTGACAGCCAGAAGCTGATCCTGGCAGTTCCGGTAAAAAGTCCGGATGTAAAACAGGTGCAGGGTGCCATGATGATCATGGCATCTTCCAGTGAGGTGACAGCAACTATCCATGAACTGGAGCAGAAAGGGATTCTGATCATCGGTATCATTGTAGTGCTGGCCATTTTTCTTGGGTATATTCTTTCCACGATCCTGGTGAAGCCATTTGCCAGGGTAACGAAAGCAATCGAGGACCTTACAGACGGATATCAGAATGAGGAGATCTCGGTACCGGATTATACAGAGACAGCTTTGATCACAGATGCATTTAACAAGATGCTTTCCAGAATGAAGACGTTGGATGAATCCAGACAGGAGTTTGTATCCAATGTGTCTCATGAGCTGAAGACACCTATGACTTCAATGAAGGTTCTGGCGGATTCGCTGGTAGGACAGCAGGGGGTTCCGGAGGAACTGTATCAGGAATTTCTTTCTGATATCACAGAAGAGATTGACAGAGAGAACAAGATCATCACCGATCTGCTCTCCCTGGTAAAAATGGACAAAAAAGCAGCAGATATGAATATCAGCAATATGAATATCAATGAGCTGCTGGAGAATATCCTGAAGCGTCTCCGTCCTATTGCAGATCAGAGAAGGATTGACCTGATTCTGGATTCGTTCCGACCGGTAACCGCAGATGTGGATGAGGTGAAATTTACCCTTGCCATCAGTAACCTGGTCGAAAATGGCATCAAATACAATGTAGATGAGGGATGGGTCCGCGTAACACTGGATGCGGATCATAAGGATTTCTATGTGACAGTTGCAGATTCCGGCCTGGGAATACCGGAAGATTCCATTGAACGGATCTTTGAGCGTTTTTATCGTGTGGATAAATCCCATTCCAGAGAGATCGGCGGAACCGGTCTTGGACTTGCTATTACAAGAAGTTCTATAGCCATGCATCATGATCATCAAGGTATCCAGCAAAGAGGGCGAGGGAACCACATTTACCGTGAAGATCCCGCTGTCCTATATCCCGTCCTAGGAGGTACAGCATGAAAAAAACGATTTTGATCATCTGTGTGGCCGCTGCCTGCATCCTTTTTGGTCTGGTTGCTTTCATAGGTTTGTCGGGAAGAAATAAAAACGAAGAACAGCAGTATAGATTTTATTATATCAACAGCGATGAAACGAGACTGAAAGAAGAAAAATATACTCCGGAGAAGGAAACAACAGAAGTGATGCTGCGCAATTTTTCCGAGAGTCTGAATAACCGTGAGACCCGGGAAGACGGAATCTCACTTTTTCCGGATGGGGTAAAGATTTCTTCTTATTCCATACAGGATGGAGTCCTGAACGTAGAATTCAATGAGGCCTATGATAAAATGTCACGTACCAGGGAACTTCTGGTGCGGGCAGGTATAGTGAAGATCTTTTTACAGGTTCCAGGAGTAGATTCTGTGGAAATCTATGTGGGTAAAAAGCCGCTGACAGATACCAGGGGTGAAGAAGTGGGAGCCATGAACAACGACACCTTTGTGGAGTTTCCGGGTCCGATGGGGATGTGTACAGCTATGACACCTTTACTTTGTATTTCACAAATAAAAACGGAGATAAACTGGTAGCGGAACAGAGAAGTGTCCGCTACAGACGAAATCTTCCGAAGGCTACGGTGGTTTTGGAGCAGCTTGCAAGAGGTCCGCTGGAAAAAGGACATTATCCTACAATACCGGAGAATTCAGAGGTACTTTCCCTGACGAGAGCAAACGGAATCTGCTATGTGGATTATAATTCCGTATTTCAGGATTATGCGCTGGATGTTTCGGAACAGATTGCCGTGTATTCGGTGGTAAATACGCTGATCGCGGCAACGGATGTGGACAAAGTTGAGATTTCCATCGAAGGAAACAAGGAAGTGACCTTTGGCCAGAATATGCAGCTTTATAAGTTCTATGAATGGAACGACAGCTTGCTGGCACACACAAAGGCTAAAAAAGAATAGAAAAAATAAAACATTTCAAAATATCAGAAAACGGGAGAACATTTATGGCGAAAAGGCCGATGTGTCTTTTGTGTTTTCTTATGGTGCTGAGTCTTGGCGTACTGGAGCTTATGGGGATTCCTCTGATCAAGGGGAATCCCCTTCCGTTAAATGTGCAGGAGCAGATCGAAGCGCACCCTGGTTCCATGATCTGCGGGGAGGTGGAACAGTATGAAAACACAGAATTTTCCCAGTCTGTTTATCTGAAAAAAACATATCTTATCCATCAGTCAAAAAAATTTCCAATTGAAAATGTAAGAATATTTCTCAAAAAAGAAGAAGATCTGAAACCGGGAATGCGGATCCTGGTCAAGGGAACGCTGAAAAGAGTGGAAGGTCCTGCGAATCCGGGGGGCTTTGACAGCCAACACTTTTATGCCTGTCGTCATATTTATTATTTTATGAAGAACGCTGTGCTCCAAAAGAAAACAGCAGTGTATTCCGGCTACAGGCAGCTCCTTTTGGAGATAAAAGAAAGCTGCAGACAGATCCTGAAGGAAGCTGCAGGAAAAGATGCGCCTGTTTTTTGTGCCATAACGCTTGGAGACAAACAGGAACTGGATCCGGAAACACAGATGCGATATCAGCTGGCCGGAATCATACATATCCTTGCCATCAGCGGACTTCATATCAGTATTCTGGGAATGGGGCTTTACAACCTTCTAAAGAAGATGGGACTGGGAATCTGGCCTGCCGGGATTTTTTCTCTGGGAGTGATGCTGCAGTATGGGATCATGACCGGAGGGAGTGTTTCCACCATGCGTGCAGTAACTATGTTTCTGATCGCCATGGGAGCCAGGATCACCGGACGGATCTATGATATGATGAGTGCTCTTTCCGTAACTGCCATGATGATCCTTGTGGAATCTCCGGCCTATCTCCTGGATAGTGGATTTCTTCTGTCCTTTGGCTGTGTTCTGGGAATGGGGCTCGCTGTGGAAAAGATCTGTGCCCTTGCAGAAGCGGAGGAGAAAAAATGGACAAAGGCACTGGTAAGTCCTATAGCTCTTCAGCTTGTGACTCTGCCGGTGATGCTGAAGTTTTTCGGAGAAGTCTCTATTGCCGGATTTATCCTGAATCTGTTGGTGCTTCCAAGTGTGGGGGTAGTGCTGACTGGAGGAATGGTGGCGCTGCTGCTGGGAATTCTCAGTATTCCTGCGGCAAAACTGGTAATCCTGCCGGCAAGGGTACTGCTGCTTTTTTATGAATATCTCTGCAGTCTGGCAGGAAGATCAGGATGGAGTACTTGGATCGGAGGGGAGCCGGAAATATGGCAGATTGTGGTATATTATGGCTTTTTGATAATAGTCCTGTTTATGGGACAGTATATAAAAGAACAGCTCCGGAAGAAAAAAGCAGTCAGTGAGGAAACGGAGTTATCAGAGGAGCGGGCGGAAGCAGGTTGTTGGAAGCTATATGCTATCCGGATAACAGCCGGTATTTTTCTGGCAGTCGGAATCCTGATACTGGGATATCATCCAGCAGGAAGTCTGAAGGTGATCTGCCTGGATGTAGGACAAGGTGACGGTATTCTTGTGGAGACCCCGGAGGATCACCATTTTCTGATTGACGGAGGAAGCAGCAGCCAGTCGGATCTTGGAAGATACTGCCTTTTGCCGGCATTGAAAAGTCAGGGGATTTCCTGGCTGGATGGGATTTTTATTTCCCATACAGATCAGGATCATATCAACGGTGTGAAGGAGCTTCTGGAATATATGGGAAAAGGTCTTACAACCATCCGGGCCGGATATCTGATCCTGCCTGCCTGGGCGGAAAGACCAGATGCGTGGAGGGAGCTTGCAGAGGCAGCAAAAACAGCCGGAGTTAAGGTCGTGACAGCAGTAAAAGGGGATGAATTGCCTTGCGGCAAAGTATCTTTTTCTGTTCTGTGGCCGGAGAAAAATGCCACAGGAAAAGATGTGAATGAGGAAGCTATGGTGATGGAGTTGTCTTTTGGAGATTTTCAGATGCTTTTTACCGGAGATATCGGTGCAGATACGGAGAAAAAGCTTCTGGCAGCCGGGGGGCTTGAGGATGTTGACTGTCTGAAGGTGGGACATCACGGTTCCCGTTATTCTACCACAGAAGCATTTCTTGAGAAAATAAAGCCGGAAGTGGCGATCATTTCCTGTTCGCTCACCAACACCTACGGACATCCGTCACCGGAAACCGTAGAGCGGCTTAAAGAGGCCGGAAGTCAGGTGGAATACACCATGAAAAACGGTGCTATTACCGTGGAAACAGATGGAAGAAAGCTTAAGATCGGAAGGTTCCGGAAGGATTGAGGATTTTTTTCCAAAACCGAAAAAAAACGGTGACTTTTGAACACGTTTATTGTAGAATAGACAGGGTTTGTGCAAAAACAAAGCACTGAAAATGTGCAATACAAGATAAGGAGTTTTTATTTATGAAATATGATGTACTGATCGTAGGAGCAGGTCCCGGTGGAATCTTTGCGGCCTATGAACTGATGAATAATGATCCGGAGAAAAAGATCGCGGTTTTTGAAGCTGGTCATCCTCTGGAAAAAAGAAAATGTCCCATCGACGGAAAGAAAGTAAAATCCTGTATCCACTGCAAAACCTGTGCGATCATGAAGGGATTTGGCGGTGCAGGCGCTTTCTCCGACGGAAAATACAATATCACCAATCAGTTGGCGGAACTCTGTACCAGCATATCGGCAAGGATACAGCTACAGAGCTGATGGAATATGTAGATAAACTGACCTGATGCATGGCGGTGAGGGAACCAAACTTTATTCTACCACAAACAGCGAGATCCGTAAGCTCTGCCTTCAGAACGGCCTGCATCTTCTGGATGCATCAGTCCGCCATCTGGGAACAGATATCAACTATGTGGTACTTCAGAACCTCTATGAAAAAATGAAAGACCATGTGGACTTCTATTTTGACGCATCTGTTGACAAAGTAGAAAAAACTGAAGACGGTTATGCAGTTTTTGTAGGAGATGAGCGTTACGAGGGAACTTACTGTATCATCTCGCAGGACGAAGCGGAAGTAAATGGATGGAGACGGTATGTACAGAGCTTAAGATCCCGACTCTTTCCAACCGTGTGGACATCGGAGTCCGTGTGGAGCTTCCGGCAGAGGTTTTCAGCCGTCTGACAGATGAGCTTTATGAGAGCAAGATTGTTTACAGAACTGAGAAGTTTGAGGATATGTCCGTACCTTCTGCATGAACCCGCGAGGTGTTGTCGTGAATGAAAATACCAACGGTATCATCACAGTAAACGGTCACAGCTACGAAGATCCGGCAAAGCATACCAACAATACAAACTTTGCCCTTCTGGTATCCAAGCATTTCTCAGAGCCGTTCCATGACAGCAACGGATACGGTGAGAGCATTGCAAGACTTTCCAATATGCTTGGCGGTGGTGTTATGGTACAGCGGTTTGGAGATCTGATCCGCGGAAGACGAAGCACAAAAGCCCGTATTGAGGAAAGTTTCGTAACACCTACACTTTCTGCGACACCGGGAGATTTAAGTCTTGTTATGCCGAAACGTATCCTGGATGGCATCATCGAGATGATCTATGCTCTGGATAAGATCGCACCGGGAACCGCGGATGACGATACTTTGCTTTATGGCGTGGAGGTTAAATTCTACAACATGGAGGTTGAGATCGACGAAAATCTGGAAACCTGCCACAAGGGTCTCTTTGTTATCGGAGACTGCAGCGGCGTGACCCATTCTCTGTCCCATGCATCTGCCAGCGGAGTCTACGTAGCCAGATACCTGGAGCAGGAGTATTTTAACAGATAAACTGCAAAGCAGTTTATCTGTTATGAGCAAGTAGCGAAGCGGATTGCGAATATCCAGTGTAAGACAGTCCTTTTCTGATATCAGGGTGATGACAGAAAGGGGCTGTTTTTTATGCAGGATGTGCATGAATATTGGAGAAAGTATTCTGATAATAACTGACAGATACAGGGAGAAAACCGGTTACTGTTCACTGGTAATATTTCGCGAGGTGTTTTTTGTGAGCGAAGATCACAGAAAACCGTGAATCGTCTGACATCAATCTTGACAAATTTATGAGTTTGTGGTAAAAGTTAGATAACCAGGTAAAAGAAAATATGTGCAAATGTTATAATGATAAGGTTGCATCCAGTCGGATGTGCAAAAGAGAATCCGGTGAGAATCCGGAACGATACCGTCACTGTGAAAGGGGAGTTGCTTTTATAACCACTGGGAGACCGGGAAGGGAAAGCAGCGTGGAACCAAGTCAGGAGAACTGCCTTATTGTGAGATTCAGGGATTCGCGGTTTACGAATCGGTATTCTCCATAACAATACAGAACTTCTTTTTATGTATTTGTATTGCGCAGAGAATCATGTGTGAGCAGGCGGCCGCAGAGAGCTGCTGCTTTTTTGTACATATCAGTATTCTGGAAATACATGAAAAGAGGACAATGAGAAATGAAAAGAAAAACAATGTTAGCTCTGATGCTCGCAGTTTCCATGACATGCTCTATGGGTGCGGCTACAACAGCAATGGCAGCAGAGGATTCTGCTACAGAAGAGAACGCTGAGGCAGCTGATACCACAGAGGCTTCTGATGCAGATCAGGAAGCAGCAGATAATGTAGCAGCTCTGATCGACAAGATCTATGTACAGGAAAGAAACGACACAACAGATGAGGACTGCAAGGCAGCCAAAGAAGCATGGGATGCTCTGACAGATGCTCAGAAAGAACTGGTAGAGGGTGAGAATGCAGATCCGGATTATTTCGGACGTGACACAGGAGATGCTTCCAAGGACGATCCGCGTAACCAGGATGAGATCGGTGAGAATGAACTTCTTGTTGTAAGCTTTGGTACTTCCTTCAATGACAGCCGTGCAGAGGATGTCAAGGGAATCGAGGATGCTCTTGCAGAAGCTTATCCGGACTGGTCTGTAAGAAGAGCATTTACAGCACAGATCATCATCAACCATGTAGAGGCAAGAGATGATGAAGTGATCGATAACATGCAGCAGGCTCTTGACCGTGCAGTAGAGAATGGTGTTAAGAATCTGGTTGTACAGCCTACCCATCTGATGCATGGTGCTGAGTACGATGAGATGACAGAAGCGATCAATGGCTATAAAGATAAATTCGAGTCTGTAGCTATCGCAGAGCCAATGCTCGGTGAGGTTGGAGACGATGCAACTGTGATCAATGATGACAAGAAAGCCGTTGCTCAGGCGATCACAGATACGGCTTGCAAAGAGGCCGGATTTGACAGCATGGATGCAGCAGCTGAGGCTGGCACAGCATTCGTATTCATGGGACATGGAACATCTCATACAGCTAACGTTACATACGATCAGATGCAGACACAGATGGAAAACCTTGGATTGAAGAACGCATTCATCGGTACTGTAGAGGGTAAGCCGGAAGATACAGCCTGCGACAAGGTTATCGAGAAGGTAAAAGAAGCAGGATACAAGAACGTTGTTCTTCGTCCGCTGATGGTTGTTGCCGGAGACCATGCAAATAACGATATGGCCGGTGATGAGGAGGATTCCTGGAAGAGCCAGTTTGTAGCATCCGGAAACTTCGATAAGGTTGACTGCCAGATCGAGGGTCTTGGAAGAATCGAAGCAGTTGAGAAGCTTTATGTAGAGCATACAAAGGCAGCCATCGATTCTCTGGGAAGCACTGAGGAGTCCGCAGATTCTGATGCAGCAGCAGATACAGAGGCTGATTCTGCTGAGGAGTCCGCAGAATAATAAATATAAAAATATCTGAGTGAGTTCAGATACCTATAAGAAATCAATGTAACTGCCCGGAAAGATCAGGAAGACTGTTTTCCGGCAGATTGCTGTATCTATGGAAGGGAGAAGATTATCATGAAAAAACGCTATGTAAACTTAATTCTTGCAATGGCAAGTGCATCAGTCCTGGTGCTGGGCTCTGTGCCTGCGATGGCAAAAACAGATGAAACAAAAACAGAGTCCGGTGAGGAAGCAGAAGCTTCCGAAGAAAAGGATACAGATGCAGCCAAAGCAGATACCCTGGAAGATGGCGTTTATACAGCAGAGTTTGGTACAGACAGCAGCATGTTTCATGTAAATGAGGCCAATGACAAAAAAGGAGAGCTCACGGTCAAAGATGGTAAAATGACCATCCACGTAAGTCTGGTTTCCAAGAAGATCGTTAACCTGTTTGCGGGAACTGCCGAGGATGCCCAGAAGGACGGAGCAGAGATCATTGAGCCGACCACAGATACAGTGAAGTACAGCGATGGTTATACAGAGGAGGTTTACGGATTTGATATCCCGGTACCGGCCATTGGTGAGGAATTTAACGTGGCGATCCTGGGAGAAAAAGGCAAATGGTACGACCATAAAGTCAGCGTAAAGAATCCTGTAAAAACCTCTGACGACAAAAAATCCGAAGGGAAAAAACCGGAAGAGCTGAAGCTGGAGGACGGAACCTATGAGACGGATGTAACCCTTACAGGCGGAACAGGAAGAGCATCTGTAGAATCTCCGGCTAAAGTAGAGATCAAGGACAAAGAAGCTACGGCAACCATCATCTGGAGCAGTCCGAATTATGATTACATGATCGTGGACGGCGAAAAATATGAGCCGGTGAACAAAGACGGAAACTCCACATTTGAGATCCCGGTCACAGTCTTTGACGCAGAAATGGAAGTGACTGCAGATACTGTAGCCATGAGTACTCCTCACGAGATTGAGTATACCCTGAATTTTGATTCTTCGAGCATGAAAAAGGAAGAAAAATGAAAAAAATAATTTCATACATATTTCTGACGCTGACCCTGATCCTGGGGTGTGCTTTTGCAGTGCAGGCAGCAGAGACAGAACATAAGCCTGCGGATATTCCAGGCCTTACCTTTGACCACAGTATGGATCTTTCCTACGCAAAGGAATTTAATGTGGATTACTACAACGATGGCTATGCGCTGCTCACCATTGATCAGGAAGGACAGTTTCTTGTAGTTCCCGAAGGCAAGAAAGCACCGGAGGGGCTGGATCCTGACATTGCGGTTCTGCAGCAGCCCATAAACAATATCTATCTGGTAGCAACCTCGGCCATGGATCTTTTCCGCGCTATCGACGGGATTGACAGCATCAAGCTTTCCGGAACCAAGGAAGACGGATGGTATATCCAGGAAGCAAAGGACGCCATGGAACAGAAAAAGATGATTTATGCCGGCAAGTACAGTGCTCCGGATTACGAGCTGATCCTGAACGAGGGCTGTGACCTTGCCATTGAATCCACCATGATCCATCACAATCCGGAGGTACAGGAGAAGCTGGAGCAGTTCGGGATCCCTGTAATGGTAGAGCGTTCCAGCTATGAGAGTCATCCTCTTGGAAGGACCGAGTGGATGAAGCTTTACGCAGTTCTTCTGGGAAAAGAAGATGTAGCAGAAAAGGTTTTCAAAGAGCAGACGGACAAGCTGGATAAGGTTCTCACAGCAGATAAAACAGACAAGACCGTAGCGTTCTTTTATATCAACTCCGTAGGTGCGGTAAATATAAGAAAAAGTGGCGACTATGTTTCGGAAATGATCTCTCTCGCAGGAGGAAATTATGTTCCGGAGGATACGGGAGTAAATGACAATGCTCTTTCCACCATGAATATGCAGATGGAAGAGTTTTATGCCAAGGCGAAGGATGCAGACTATATCATCTATAACAGTACGATTGACGGGGAACTTAAGACCATTGATGAGCTTCTTTCCAAAAGTAAGCTTCTTGCAGATTTCAAGGCAGTGAAGAACGGAAATGTCTGGTGCACAGGCAAAAATCTCTTCCAGGAAACCACCGGACTTGGAACCATGATTGAGGATATCCACACCATGCTGACTACAGACGATGATTCTCTGGATGAGCTGACCTATATGCATAAACTAAAATAAATTCCAGTGTTCGTTTTAACTCCTTTGCCGGTTTCCACCTGTGAGCAGGAAACGAAAGGACAGGATAACAAAACAGAAGAGGAGTGTACCAGAAAAATGAATGACAGAAAACGCGCAGTCCGATACGGGATCTCTTTTGTGATCCTTGCGGTACTTTTAATCTTTTTATTTATATGGAATGTAAATTCAGGAAGTATCCACCTCTCTGTGAAGGAGATCCTGAATATCATATTCCGGCATCAGGGAGATGAAACTTCTTATAATATCGTCTGGGAGATCCGTCTTCCCAGGATACTGGCAGTTATCATCCTTGGCGGAGCACTTTCTGTTTCCGGATTTTTGCTGCAGACCTTTTTTAACAACCCTATCGCGGGACCTTTTGTATTGGGAATCTCTTCCGGTGCCAAGCTGATCGTGGCGCTTCTGATGATCTTTTTTTTAAGCAGATCGGTGTCCATCGGTTCCGGTGCCATGATCCTGGCTGCTTTTGCAGGCTCAATGATCTCCATGGGCTTTGTGCTCCTTGTGGCAAAAAAAGTCCACAACATGTCCATGCTGGTCATCAGTGGTGTTATGATCGGCTATATCTGTTCGGCCATCACAGACTTTGTGGTGACCTTTGCAGATGATTCCAATATAGTCAATCTTCATAATTGGTCACTGGGTAGCTTTTCCGGTATGACCTGGGGGAATGTGCAGACTATGGCTGCTGTGGTACTTCTTACTATGGTGATCGTATTTTTTATGTCAAAACCGATCAGCGCCTATCAGCTGGGGGAGACTTACGCGCAGAATATGGGAGTTAATATCAAGGCTTTCCGGATACTTCTGATCCTGCTTTCCAGTATTCTTTCTGCCTGTGTGACTGCTTTTGCAGGGCCGATCTCCTTCGTGGGGATCGCTGTGCCTCATATTGCAAAAAGTCTCCTGAAGACTGCAAAACCCCTGCTTGTGATCCCGGCCTGTTTTCTGGGCGGTGCAGTGTTCTGCCTGTTCTGTGACCTGATCGCAAGAACTGTATTTACACCGACGGAGCTGAGCATCAGTTCTGTGACAGCAGTTTTCGGAGCACCGGTAGTTATCTATATCATGATTCGCAGACAGCAGAGGATATAAACGATGAAATCATATTTTTTTTATACAGATCAGCTGACCGTAGGCTATGATGGAAAACCGCTGATCAAAGAGATCAATATTCAGCTGAATAAAGGAGAGATCCTGACACTGATCGGTCCCAACGGTGCCGGAAAATCTACTATTTTGAAGAGTATCACAAGACAGCTTTCCCTGATCAGCGGAACGGTATATCTGGAACAGGAACAGATGAGCCGGATGACCAACAGGGAAGTGTCAAAAAAACTGGCTGTAGTACTTACCGAGCGCATGCGACCGGAGCTTATGACCTGTGAGGATGTGGTATCCACCGGACGATATCCCTATACCGGAACTCTCGGGATCCTTCCGCAGAGGACAAGGAAAAAGTTAAAAGTGCCATGGAGATGGTTCACGCCTGGGATCTGAAGAACCGGGATTTTACAGCTATCAGTGACGGACAGAGACAGCGTATCCTTCTGGCACGCGCCATCTGCCAGGAACCGGAGATCATTATCCTGGATGAACCGACCTCCTTCCTGGATATCCGGCATAAGCTGGAGCTTCTTGCCATTTTGAAGAAGATGGTATTGGAAAAACAGATGACGGTGATCATGTCCCTTCATGAGCTGGATCTTGCCAGAAGATTTCTGACCAGGTGATCTGTGTTCATGGAGATCACATTGAGAAATATGGTGCACCGGAGGAAATCTTTACTTCCGATTATATTCGGAAGCTTTATGGCATCACCCGTGGAAGCTATAATGCAGAATTCGGCTGCGTGGAAATGGAACCTCCGGCCGGAAAACCGGAGGTGTTTGTGATCGGAGGAAATGGAAGTGGGATTCCGGTATATCGGAAGCTGCAGCGACAGGGGATTCCTTTTGTGACCGGAGTTCTCCATACCAATGATGCAGATTATCAGGTGGCAAAAGAACTGGCTGCAAAAGTGATCACGGAGAAGCCTTTTGAATGCATTTCGGAGTCTGCCTTTGAAGAAGCACTGGAGTTCATGGGAAAATGTGAAAAAGTGTACTGTCCGCTGAAGGATTTTGGTATCATGAATGAAAAAAACCGGGAATTGTTGAAAAAAGCAAAAGAAACCGGAAAATTAAACCAGATCAGATAAGTTCTCTGGGAAAATGAGAAAAGCAATAAAACGCTGTCAGAAATGAGTGATATAATTTCCGGCAGCGTTTTTTATATAATATAAATTACAAATATTTCAGCAGCTGTGTTATAATATGACAAGAACGACAGATCGTGAAGCGCTCGCATTCGTGGAGATGTAAGTAACGAAGAGGAATGTCCGCTTTACACCGCAAAAGTTAAGCAGATACAATCGATCCGAAAAAATATATGGAGGGAAGATCAATGAAAAAAAGAAACATGATCGCAGCTCTGCTCTGCAGTGCATGCCTTGTGGCAGGAAGTGTAAATCCCGTATTTGCAGATGCATCGAAGGTAGTAACACTTGGAGCAGATCTTACGGATGCTCAGAAGCAGACAATGATGAAATATTTTAATGTAAGTTCCGATCAGGTGCAGGTGATGACCATTACAAATGAGGATGAGCATAAACACCTGGATAATATCGCACCACAGTCCCAGATCGGTTCCAGAACTTTGAGCTGTGCCTATGTGAAGCCTACACAGTCCGGCGGGATCAAGGTCCGCACAGCAAATCTGAACTGGGTGACAGGTAATATGATCGCAACGACACTTTCCACATCCGGTGTGAAGAACTGTGAAGTAGTTGCTGCCTGCCCGATGGAAGTATCCGGAACAGGCGCACTTACCGGCATACAGATGGCATATGAGAAGGCCAGTGGAGAGAAGCTGGATGAGACCAAGACGAAGCTTGCCAACCAGGAGATCGTAACCACCGGTGAGCTTGCAGATAAGGTTGGTAAAAATGAGGCGACAACAGTTGTAAACCAGTCCAAGATGGATGTGATCCAGAACGGAGTACAGAATGCAGATGAGATTCAGAATATTGTAATCAATGTGGCTGAGCAGAACAATATTTCCGTAAGCCAGGACGATATTGACAGGATCGTGTCTCTTCTGAAGCAGATCTCACAGCAGGATTACAATTATGATGATGTGAAGGAAACACTGGAGCAGGTAGATGCCAATACCACAGGCCAGACCTCTTCCTCTGATGATACGTTGGATGGCGAGAGCAGTGATGAAACCGTAGATGTGGATGCAGATTCTTCTGATGATATCGTCAACAATGTAAATGACAGCATTCTTGGTGACGATGTGATCCAGAGCTCCACAGAGGATCCGGGTCTTGAGGAAGAAACAGGAGCAGATTCTCAGGATACAAGCAATGAGACCGGAATCCCGGATGCTACCGACGACGGAACCTATAGCAATGAGGAAAGCTCGGACGAAAGCAGTACAGATGAAAGTGCATCTGACGAGAACAGCACAGAGGATAGTGCATCTGACGAGAGCAGCACAGATGAAAGCACTTCTGACGAGGCTGCATCCGATGAGACCGGAATCCCGGAGGCAACAGAAGATACAGAATCTTCAGAAAGTACAGACGGCTCAGACCAGGCAGACAGTGCAGAAAACGATACTTCTGTGCTCAGTGAAGAAGCAAAGAACAATTATGACAAATTTGTCCTCTTTGTAAAAGGCGAGTATGAGGGAGATGCAGATTCCCTTCTCGCTGCAACGGAGGATACAGAGGCAGTGGCAACGGTAACACTGGATGAGCAGACAGCGAAGAGTGTGGCAGAAACTGTTGAGAAGGATTATTATGATATCCTGAAAGATGGTACAGAATCCTATGAGGCAGATGGTACAGAAAAATATCAGAGTACAGAGCTGAATATGATGGATCGGAAGCTGAAGAAGCTGTTCGGTATTGACAGTTCCCAGGAGGACACAGAGGCCACAGACGTGACAGCAGCTATTCTTGCAGATGTTCCCCAGGAAGATAAGCAGACACTTTATAAAGAAACCATGAAATATCTGGCAGGTCTTTACGGCGAGAACACGGACTCTTCTGAGGAATCCGCAGCAGAATAAAAGATTTACAGAAAAAGAGATAAAAAATACCGCAGCAGAGAAAACAACCTCTGCTGTGGTATTTTGTCGTGCAGGAAAGATATCATGAAAATTTTGTGATTTACGACAAGGATTTGTGTAAGCACTGGAAAAATGGATTTTTCTGTGATAAAATTGACCGTAAATCGGTTTTGTGGACTCATACATCGCAAACCGTGACAGGGAAACGAGAAAGGGAAAAGGTAGAATTTATGAGCCTGGCAGTAGTAACATTAAAAAAAGGCGAAGGCAGATTCCTGAAATCAGGAGGCCTCTGGGTATATGACAATGAGATCGCAAGCATCATGGGAAGCTTTGTGAACGGAGATATCGTTCTGGTCCGGGACTTTGACGGATATCCGATGGGAAGAGGATTTATCAACACCAATTCCAAGATCACAGTCCGTATGCTTACCAGAGATGAGCGTACAGAGATCAGTCCGGAATTTTTGAAACAACGTGTCCGCGACGCATGGGAGTATCGTAAGAAGGTAGTAGATACCGGAAGCTGCCGTGTGATCTTCGGAGAAGCAGACTTTCTTCCGGGTCTTGTTGTGGATAAGTTTTCAGATGTGCTTGTTGTACAGTCCCTTGCACTGGGAATCGACCGTCTTAAAGAAACGATCCTAGATGCACTGAAGGAAGTCCTTGCTGAGGATGGGATCCGGATCCGTGGAGTCTATGAGCGGAGTGATGCAAAGGTACGCCGCCAGGAAGGAATGGAACTTACCAAGGGATTTATCGGAGAAGAATTTCCGACACTTGTTCAGATTGAAGAGAACGGTGTGAAATATGAAGTAGATATCAGGGACGGGCAGAAGACCGGATTTTTCCTGGATCAGAAATATAACCGTCTTGCTATCCAGAAGCTCTGCAAGGGGGCGAAGGTTCTGGACTGCTTTACACATACCGGCTCTTTTGCCCTGAATGCGGGAATTGCAGGGGCACAGAGTGTTCTCGGTGTGGATGCGTCGGAAACTGCAGTTCTGCAGGCAAGACGAAACGCCAGTCTGAACGGCCTGGACGGAACAGTGAAATTCCTCTGTGAGGATGTTTTTGAGCTTCTTCCCGAGCTTGAGGAGAAGGGAGAGAAATTTGATGTTGTGGTACTGGATCCTCCGGCATTTACGAAATCCAGAAGCTCTGTAAAAAATGCCATCAAGGGATACCGTGAGATCAATCTCCGTGCAATGCGTCTTGTAAAGGACGGCGGATTTCTGGCAACCTGTTCCTGCTCTCATTTTATGACATATGAGCTGTTTACACAGACCATCGGTCAGGCAGCGAAGAATGTCCATAAGAGACTGCGCCAGGTAGAGTACCGTACACAGGCACCGGATCATCCGATCCTCTGGTCAGCTGACGAATCCTATTATCTGAAATTCTACATTTTCCAGGTATGCAATGACCGTTAGGAACTGCCTCCGGATTTTTTTACGGAAATTTTTTGGCAGTGCCGTATGGCAGTGAAAAGGAGATGCAGATCATATGAGAGACAAATTCAATAAATTTATGCAGGGACGTTATGGAGTGGATGATCTTTCCAGGTTTACCATGGGAGCTGCACTGGTTCTGATCATTCTGGCAATGTTTGCCAATATATTCAGCAGAACTGCCGGCAGCACTCTTGACATTCTCGGGGTCGCAGCGATCGTATATGCATATATACGTATTTTTTCCAGAAATATCCAGCAGCGTTATGCCGAAAATCAGAAATTCCTTCAGATGACGTCGAAGTTCCGTTTTCGCTTCAATAAAGAAAAGAATCTGATGAAGCAGAGAAAGACCCATCACATCTACAGCTGTCCGGGCTGTGGACAGAAGATACGTATTCCAAAGGGAAAGGGCAAGATCGAGATTGAATGTCCGAAATGCCACACAAAATTCGTAAAAAGGAGCTGACATGTTCGGATATGTGACCGTTAATAAACCGGAAATAAAATTCAAGGATTTTGATGTGTACCGTTCTTTTTACTGCGGCCTTTGCAGAGAACTTCGGGAGAGATACGGGATACCGGGACAGATTTCACTGACTTATGATATGACATTTGCGGTCCTTCTTTTAAGTGCCCTTTATGAACCGCCAACGAAGAAGGGAACTTCCAGGTGTGTGGTCCATCCGCTGAAGCCCCAGCCGGTACGTAAAAATACAGTAACTGAGTACTGTGCGGATATGAATGTGATCCTTACTTATTACAAATGTATGGATGACTGGCAGGATGAACACAAACCACTGCACTATGCATATGCAAGAATTCTGAAGAATTGCGGAAATATGCATATGTCTGATTATCCGGAGAAGATCCAAAGGATCCGAGGCGCACTGGAGGAGCTTTCTTCCCTGGAAAAACAGAGGGAAACCGATGTGGACCGTGTAGCCGGGTGTTCCGGACGTATCATGGAAGAGATTCTGGCCTTCCGTAAGGATGTCTGGGAATCGTCCCTGCGCCGTCTGGGATTTTATCTCGGAAAATTTATCTACATCCTGGATGCTTATGATGATGTGGAAAAAGATGCAGAAAACGGAAATTACAATCCTTTCCTTGAAAAATATAAGATAGAAGGGTTCGAGGAAGAGGTACGCCGGCTTCTTATGATGATGCTTGCAGAATGCTGCAGAGAATTTGAAAAGCTGCCGATCATCCGATACGGAGATATCCTTCGAAATATTTTATATTCCGGCGTCTGGTGCCGCTTTGCGGCAATCGGACAGAAGCGCAGGGAAGAACGGGAGAAAGAGAAAAGATGTTAGATCCATACAGCGTGCTGGGAGTTCCCAGAAACGCATCTGATGATGAAATAAAAAAGGCATACCGGAAGCTGAGCCGAAAGTATCACCCGGATGCCAATATCAATAATCCAAATAAGGATCAGGCCGAAGAAAAATTCAAAGAAGTGCAGCAGGCTTACGAACAGATCATGAAAGAGCGTGAGTACGGAAGCAGTTCCCAGAATGGTTATGGTGGCTACGGAAATTACGGTGGTTTTGGAAATTACGGAAATGCCGGTTCCAGTGCCTATCAGGATGAGGAAAGTATGCGCAGAAGGGCGGCCGCCAATTATGTGCAGAGCGGTCATTTTCAGGAAGCTATGAATGTACTGGATTCTCTTGGTCAGAAAAATGGAGAATGGTATTACCTGGCTGCTATGGCAAATATGGGAATGGGAAATAATGTAACAGCTCTGGATCAGATCCGTGAGGCAGTCCGTCAGGAACCGGATAATATGCAGTACCGTATGTTGCTCCAGAGAATGGAAGGCGGTGGCGGCTGGTATCAGCAGCGACAGGATCCCTTTGGGGGAATGCCGACCGCAGGAGGAGATATGTGTGATGCCTGCTGTAGGACCATGGCTTGTTTCATGTGCTGGCCGGGCGGCTTTTTCTGCTGCTGATGCAGAAACAAAGCGGTCATCGATATCCCGGAACTGAGAATCGGAATATCCTGAGGCAGCATGTCCATATGATTGTAAGGCGGATCAGGCAGATCCGTTTTGCGATATAGATCGCAGAGGAATTTTTCTGACAGAAATTCACAGTGCTGTCCGGAAAATGACATACTGCAGAGAAAAAGAGGAGGAAATCATTATGAGTATAAGAATTGGTATTTTAGGTTACGGAAACCTGGGACGCGGCGTGGAGTGCGCCATCAAGCATAATCCGGATACAGAGCTGGTTGCAGTATTTACCAGACGTGATCCGGAGACTGTAAAGATCCTTACAGAGACCGCAAAGGTTTATTCTGTAAAAGACGCAGAGAAGCTGAAAGATGAGATCGATGTCCTGATCATCTGTGGAGGAAGTGCGACAGATCTTCCTGTTCAGACACCGGAGTATGTAAAATATTTCAATGTTGTGGACAGCTTTGATACACATAAGAAAATCCCGGAGCATTTTGCAAATGTTGACAAGGCAGCAACAGAGAGTGGACATGTAGGAATCATTTCCGTAGGCTGGGATCCCGGAATGTTTTCTCTGAACCGTATGTATGCAAATGCGATCCTTACAAATGGAAACGACTACACATTCTGGGGCAAGGGTGTCAGCCAGGGACATTCTGATGCAGTCCGCCGCATCAAAGGCGTAAAGGATGCAAAGCAGTACACCATTCCGGTAGAAGCTGCACTTGAGGCAGTAAGAAACGGAGAAAATCCGGAGCTTACCACACGTCAGAAACATACAAGAGAGTGCTTCGTAGTTGCTGAGGAG
>ENA-OQIM01000083-OQIM01000083.1-human-gut-metagenome-genome-assembly--contig:-NODE-83-length-28131-cov-2.592201_pt1 | contig 28131 bp, 40 predicted proteins | sample MGYA00242579_ERZ504744 | MGnify/ENA primary metagenome ERZ504744 (study PRJEB26092, sample SAMD00036441) | human gut metagenome | host: Homo sapiens | study: EMG produced TPA metagenomics assembly of...
GGTGCCGTCGTTTCGCCTGGTCATACTAAGCGTCTGAGGTGTCTCACGGAGCGGCCGGCCCATAACTCGCCATGTACGCTGATGCGTACCTGGCTCAGACAGATGGGCCTTACCCTGCGGCTTGTGGCCGCCGGATACCTCTCCGTGAACCACCTCAGACGCTAAGTATGGACCAAGGCTCACTCCAAAGCACCCGGACTTCTGCTGCAAACCTCACACTGTGCGGTCATGTTGGGAGGGATAGAGTGGTCTGACGGGAGTTGGATGAGCCATCAGCGCTGCGCTGGATGGCTGGGAGGAAAGGCTGAGTTTCCTTGTGGTTTGCCGGGGAGGTTGTGAGCGTCGGCGCGTTGCTGGACGCCTGTAGTTTGGAAGGTTGAGATTCCATGTGGTTTGGAGGGAGATTGTGAATGTCGGCGTGTTGCTGGACGCTGGAAGGTGGTGTCGAAATTTTGGAGATGGGTTTTTGTGGTGTTGTGTGGGATGTGTGGTATGATTTGTATATCTTATAAGATCTATCCATTTATTTGGTTTCTTTTTGCTTCAATGTCTGAAGCGTTTTTTTCAAAATAATTTATAAAACTGTATACAGGGTTTCTGAAGTGTTTGGTTGATGGTATAATTGTATATACCAGAAGGAGTATTGTTTGAGAGATAATACGATTTTTGATGATGTTTTTCGTACTATGATGGAGAAAATGACGTTTCTGGTCGTGCCTTTGATCAATGATGTTTTTCATACATCATACCCGGCTGATGTGGAGATTGTGCAGCTGCGTAATGAGTATCAGCGGTGGATGGTGAGATTATTACGGATTCTCGGCTGTTGATCGGAAACAGGATTTATCATATAGAATGTCAGAGTACGGATGACACGACAATGGCTGTACGATGATAGAGTATGATTTTGCAACTGCTGTTGAGTTTGCCAGAAAGCAGGGACGGAGGTATCGGATGGAGTTTCCACGTTCTTGTGTGTTGTATCTGAGAAATAGTAGGAATACGCCGGATTTTCTGGAAGTGGATGTGGTTTTTCCGGATGGAGGATGTCATTTGTACAGAGTGCCTGCCATTAAAGTAGAGAATTATACAAAAGATAATATATTTGAAAAGAGTCTTCTTATGCTGCTTCCTTTTTATATCATGCGATATGAAAAAGAGGGCATGAGATGAGTGAGAATCCACAACTTTTTCAGGAATTACTGAATGAATATGAAGTGATCCGGAGTAAACTGGAGGTAGAGATCACTGAATCTGGAAGGTCCGAACTGTTCAGTGATCTGATTGGACTGATAACTCGGATATCTGATCATATTTTCAGAAATGAGGAGAAAGTCCGGAAAGGAATAGGTGAGATTATGGGTGGACATGTTCTGGAACTGGAATCTGAGAAAAGGGCAAGACTGATGGCGGAAGCTAAAGAACAGGGGCGAGAACAGGGAATGGCCCAGGGAATGGCCCAGGGGGAAGAACGACTTAGTGTTCTGATCAACAGGCTTATACTTGATAATCGTGGTAATGAGATTCAGAAGGTTGTTACAGATAAAGAAATGCGTGAAGCTATGTACAGAGAATATCAATTATAATAAGAAAAGATAAAGAGAATCCCCACTGGTTTTGCTATCCATGGGGGATTCGTTGATTGATCTGAATCTTATAATACAGAATATCCGTAACTGCTGACAATAGCATCGATCTTCTGGCGGTTTTTGCACAGTGGGCAGTTGTCAGAGCGGTAGGAGTGATAGTCCGGGATGTCTCTGGCCTGAAAGATAGAGTGGACAGGGAGTGTGGCTACACTGTCTACACTGCTGTAGATGGCTGCCACGCCGCGGATCTTACCGCCATAGTACAGAACGCTTTCGATAGCTCGGTTCAATGTGGATCCGGTGGTGATGGAACCATTTAGGACGAGGATGTTTTTTCCATTGATCATTGGTTCATAGTTGTCGCGGAAGATCATCTGCGGTGCTGTTGAACTCAGGGGTGATGACGTAGATGGTCTGGTGTGCGTTCATGGAAAGGACGCCGGCTTTGGTCAGTTCTTCGGCGAGATAAGCACCGATCACTTCAAGTCCGTCCATGCAGACGATGGTGTCTACCGGAATGGATGCTTCGTAATTTGCTGCGAGAGCGGATGCAATACGCTGTGCTTCAGCGCATCTGGATTTCATAGTAGTGAGATCCAGGTAGTGTGTGATATGGGACTGGGATGTTACGAAGTGTCCCGGAATCATTTTAAGCTGTATGCGGTTGTCATTGCGTGCATAAATTTTTATGATGTTGTCCTGATCCATAATAAAAACCTCCTGTCGTGATCATGTTTTACGTGGTTGTTCAGGAGAATTATCCTGAAGGATTACGAAACAGATTTATTTAACCGAATGCGGATTGCAAATATCCGATTAGCTGTGCATATTATACCATTAATTTCAAAAAAATGAAATAATATAATACAAAATATATAAAAAATATTCAAAAGATCAAGCATATTTGTTAAAAAATATCCAATATCATGAAAACTTTGACAAAAGGATCATTACTATAGAGTGAAAGTATTTGTGAGTACGTAGTAAATTGGAAAGAGAGTGTCATATGTATTATTGAGTATAAAAAAGAGGAGGAGAATCCCTATGGATCCTCCCCCTGTGAGAGTGAGTCAATGTCAGCCTTCAATAGATACATATTTATCAGCTTCAATCTCTTCAGCTGCTTTTTTCGGAATAGAAAGTCTCAGAACACCGTTCTCAAATTTTGCATGGACATCTTCGTTTTTTACACCATTACCAACATAGAAGCTTCTGCTTGTGCTGCCGGCATAACGTTCACGGCGGATATAATTGCCTTTCTTGTCTTCCTCGTCTTTGTCAAGACCCTTGGCAGCGGAGATGGTAAGATAACCATCCTTCAGCTGTACCTGTACTTCATCTTTCTTAAATCCTGGAAGATCTACATCCAGCTCATAGCCTTTATCTGTTTCACGTACATCAGTTTTCATGATATTTTTTGCATGTTTGCCATAAAGAGGGTTCTTTCCGCTAAAGAAATTATCTCTGAATCCAAAATCATCCATCCAGTCATCAAATAAGTTTTCTCCAAATACACTCGGGAACATCATAAGTCATTTCTCCTTTCAAATTGAAAAGCCGTTCCGGTGGATCAAGAAATCCAACTGTTGCCGGTATATAGTTACCACTTCGGGTTATTCCGCAGTGGTGATCGTTTGGTTTTATTCTGAACATCTGGAAGTTCTTTTTTATCTCCTTCTTTGTTCTATATGTAATATAACACTTGTTGCTAGCAAAGTCAAGAGGTGAGTGCTAAAAAATTGTGAAGAATTTGTGTTAAGTAAAATGAAAAACTAATTTCCACCTTTAGCCCCTTATGTTCTTATATTAAAAAGCGAATCGGACAAGGACTGAAAATCTTATGCAGATTGAACATTCTGCAATGTTATAATAACTTTAAAGCATAGAAAAAATCAAAAAAATCAATATAATAAGGCATATAGACAAAATGTATTAAAAAAATTTCGTACATTCTTCTGAGTTGAACAGACGATAGAAAGACAGTATTCATGAGTATGCAGGTAAAGCAAAATGTAAATGAAAAAGTACAGGAGGAGAGAATAATGCAGAAAAAATATGCAGATTTTAAGCTTGGGGTACCGGATTATGTAACAGTGGAAACAGAAGAGGAGAGACTTGTGTGCCAGGAGGGCAGACGACAGTAGCTGCCGGTGCAACTACTGTGGAATTTCAGAACGCAGGTGAACATGAGGATATATTTGTCACATCCGAGGATGCAGTGAGATGTGTGAAACTGAGATGGAACTACAAGATCCGAAATCCGCCAGATTTCTGGGAGATGCCTGGGAACGTACCTATGGTGATGCGGAATGGCATGGAATGAGCGGAAACCGTTATCTGCCATGGTATTTTCTGGCGAAGCTTTCTGAGAAGGTTCTCTGCTTTGGCGTAAAGGTCCGTCCTTCTGCTATGTGCTGCTGGCAGGTGGATACCAAAGGAATTACTTTGTTTCTGGATGTTCGCTGCGGAAATACAGGAGTACAGCTGAAAGGAAGAAAGCTGTGTGCCGCACAGATCGTCTGCATGGAAGCAGAAGGAGCAGATACTTTTGAAACTGCACAGAAATTCTGTGAAAAAATGTGTACAGATCCGATCTTCCCGGAGTTTCCGGTATATGGAAGCAATAACTGGTACTATGCTTACGGTGACAGCTCCGAAGAGGAGATCTTAAGTGATACCGATTATATCCTGAAACTGACCGAAGGTGTAAAAAATCCTCCGTTCATGGTCATTGATGATTGCTGGCAGGAGCATCACCGCCTGGATGAATACAACGGTGGACCATGGACAAAAGGCAATGACAGATTTCCGGATATGAAAGGTCTTGCAGACAAGCTGGAGAAAAAAGGTGTCCGCCCGGGTATCTGGGTCCGTCTGCTTCTTAATGAAGATGAGAATATCCCGAATGAGTGGAGGATTTCCTATAATGACTGTCTCGATCCGTCCCACCCGGATGCACTGGAATATATCCGTAAAGATATCGAGAGGATCTGTGATTGGGGATACACGCTGATCAAGCATGATTTTTCTACCTTTGATCTCTTTGGAAAATGGGGATTTGAGGCGAATTTAAGAGACAATTCCATGGAGAAATGGCATTTTTATGATCAGACCAAAACCAGCGCAGAAATCGTAAAAATGCTTTATCAGGAGATTTATGATGCTTCCCGGAGCAACAACGCAGTGATCATCGGCTGCAATACTATCGGACATCTCGGCGCAGGCTGATGCATCTGAACCGGACCGGTGACGATACCAGCGGACGTATCTGGGAGCGTACCAGACGAATGGGCGTAAATACGCTGGCATTCCGTCTTCCGCAGCACAATACGTTTTACCATATTGATGCAGACTGTGTCGGTATTTTCGGAATGATCCCATGGGAGAAAAATCGTCAGTGGGCAGACGTTCTTGCAAAGAGCGGTACACCACTGTTTGTATCCGCAAAACCTGGAGTTTGAATCCGGAGGAATTTGAGGAGCTGCATCAGATCATGCTGCGTGCATCAGAACAGGAAGAGCATTTTGTTCCGCTTGACTGGGAAGAAATCGACTGCCCGGAGGTATGGGGAGAAAACGGCGAAACTATCACTTATGACTGGTTTGACAACGAAGGTCCGACCATGGATGCTACGGTGGAGTACTATAATGCCAAGGTAGTTGTTCCGTAAATCAGGAAAAGTGGTTCAGCAATCCAGAAGATCCTCGGCATGATGATATTTTTCCCGGTATTCCCGTGGCGTCATGCCGGTTTCTTTTTTGAAGGCACGGGAAAAGGCAAATGGATTTTGATATCCGCAGGAGAACGCCACGCTGGAGACAGGGATATCCGTGATGGTCAGAAGCTCCCGGGCGTTGATGATCTTGGCTGAAGTCAGGAATGCTTGGGGTGTGGTTCCAAGATGTTTTTTAAAAAGTCCGTAAAGGTGGCTGCGGCTGATATGGAGATAGTCAGCAACATCTGTCACAGTGATATTCTGTAGCGGACTTTTTTTGATGTAATCAACAGCCTGTGTGATGTAAAAATTCTCATTGGATTCCATGGTGGTGTAGGAAGCATGAAATTCTTCCTCCAGCAGGGCAATGATCCGGTAAAGACCGCTCTGGATATAGGCCTCACCGGAAGGCGTCAGTTGTGGATGAGCCATCATTTCAAGAATAGTTTCCTGATATGGAAGAACCGAATTCAGCTGCTGGACCGGAGTTTCCCCGGTAAGATGGCAGTGTTCGCAAAGCGTTGGAGCGTTTTCCCCGTTGAAACAGATCCAGATATAAGTCCAGGGATCAGAAGGTTCCGCTTTGTAGAGAGAGCTGGTCACAGGAGGAATGAAAAAGCACTGTCCGGCTTTCAAGGTATATTTCCGGTTGTTCATATAGAAATATCCCTGTCCGCTCAGCACAAAATGGATGGTGTAATATCGCCGGACACCAGGGCGTAGGACTGTTCCGGTGTACATTTTTCCCAGCCGCAGGAAATAAGATGAAGTTCTTTTGATGAAGTCTGGCGGTTCATGACCTGCTTGTTTTTCATGAGAGTTTTCTGCCTTTCGATATATGGTTATTATAAGTAATATCAGTTTAAAATATTTGATCTGAGGTGTAAAGAACAAAGATGAACTGATAGGACAAAAGACAGTTGCCGTGCGATAAACGTGTGGCAGCTGTTTTTCTGTTTTCTGCAAAAATTCAGACGTAATGCAGGCATTGTCTTGACACTTGTAAAAGAAAAAGGTTTACCACCAGGAAAAATATCGTTATAATAGGAGAAACGCAGTTTCTCTGCGGCAAAAATATAACGGTCCGGGAGATATCTGTGTCAGAAATATTGCTTATCCGGTGATATATCAGATGATATGAGGAATTTTCCGGTATGTAATAAGAAGGGAGAAAGATATGGCATATTTAGGTGAAGAGATCAAAAAAACTTGGTTTTGGCCTTATGAGACTTCCGCAGAAATCAGAAGGTGTGATCGATGTGGAGCAGACCAAAGTCATGGTGGACAAATTTATGGAAGCCGGATTTACATATTTTGATACAGCATGGGCTTATGCAGGAGCGAAGATGCTATCCGCGAAGCGCTGGTAGAGCGTTATCCGAGAGAAAAATATCAGTTAGCCACCAAGATGGCAGCCTGGATCAACTGCAAGACAAGAGATGAAGCTCTTGCACAGTTTAAAACATCTCTGGAGAGAACAAAGGCAGGATATTTCGACTTTTATCTTCTCCACAATCTTGGAGAGCACAGAACAAAATATTTTGATGAGTACGGTTTATGGGACTGGATCCATGAACAGAAGGAAGCCGGTCTGATCAGACATGCAGGATTTTCGTTCCACTCCACACCGGAGGAGCTGGATGCACTTCTCACTGCACATCCGGAAATGGAATTTGTACAGCTGCAGATCAATTACGCAGACTGGGAAAATCCGGTGATCCAGTCAAGAGCCTGCTACGAGGTAGCCAGAAAACATGGAAAACCGGTCATTATCATGGACCTGTAAAAGGCGGCATGCTTGCAACTCCGCCGGAAGCAGTGGAAAAGCTTCTGAAGGAAGCAGAGCCGGAAGCATCCACAGCATCCTGGGCGATCCGTTTTGCGGCAAATCTGGAAGGCGTGATCACCGTACTTTCCGGAATGAGCAATGTTGCACAGATGGAGGATAACCTTTCCTTTATGAAGGATTTCAATGGCCTTACTGACAGTGAGAAGGAGACTCTTGATAAGGCAAGAGAGGCTATGAGCAAAATTCCTCTGATCCCATGTACAACCTGTAACTACTGTGCAAAGGTCTGTCCGATGGAAATCGGAATTTCCGGTTCTTTTACAGCAATGAATTATCTGACATTGTACGGAAATAAAGCCGCCGCAGCGCATCAGGAAGACTGGCTGGTAGTCAGTCATGGCAGAAAGCGTGCAGATGAATGTATAAAATGCGGACAGTGTGAGGAAGTATGTCCGCAGCATATTTCCATCCGCGAGGAACTTGAGAAAGTAAGCGAGGCTTTTTGCAAATAAAGGAACTGATCCGGCAGGAAGCGGATCAGGGTAAGGAGAGAGTTTAAAAATGGAAAAATTCAAAGCATTTCTAAAACGGAAGGATATCGAGATCTCTCTGAAGAGATATGGTATCGATGCACTGGGAGCTATGGCACAGGGACTTTTCTGTTCCCTGCTGATCGGTACGATCATCAACACCATTGGCACACAGTTTCACATTCCGTTTCTGACTCTGGCAGTTGCCACAGTCAATGATACCCAGTATACAGTAGGTTCTCTGGCATCTGCATGAGTGGCCCTGCATGGCAGTAGCCATCGGTTACGCCTTGCATTGCCCGCCGCTGGTATTGTTTTCGCTGATCACCGTTGGATTTGCCTCCAACGCACTTGGCGGAGCAGGCGGTCCTCTGGCTGTACTGTTTGTTGCCATTGTTGCAGCTGAGATCGGTAAGGCAGTTTCAAAGGAAACAAAGATCGATATCCTTGTAACGCCTCTTGTAACCATCGGTGTGGGCGTAGGTCTTTCCGCATGGTGGGCACCGGCTCTTGGAAAAGCTGCCATGAAGGTAGGAAGCGTGATCATGTGGCAACAGATCTGCAGCCATTCTTTATGGGAATCTTGGTTTCTGTATTTGTTGGAATCGCACTAACGCTGCCGATCTCTTCTGCTGCGATCTGCGCGGCTCTGGGACTTACCGGACTGGCAGGCGGCGCTGCAGTAGCGGGCTGCTGTGCGCAGATGGTAGGTTTTGCGGTCATGTCCTTCAGGGAAAACAAATGGGGTGGTCTTGTCTCTCAGGGAATTGGAACTTCCATGCTCCAGATGGGTAATATTGTCAGAAATCCAAGGATCTGGATCGCTCCGATCGTAACATCTGCTATCACAGGACCTATTGCAACCTGCTTGTTCAGGCTTCAGATGAACGGAACTGCTGTATCCTCAGGAATGGGTACTTGCGGTTTTGTAGGTCAGATCGGTGTGTATACAGGATGGATGAATGATATTGCAGAAGGAACCAAGACAGCTGTTACAGCTATGGACTGGGCAGGACTTTTCCTGATCTCTTTTATTCTCCCGGCAGTTCTCTGCCCGTTGATCAATATGTTTGTACGTAAGCTCGGATGGGTGAAAGATGGAGATATGACGCTGTCATAAGCTATATCAGATCTTACTTTAAAATCAAAAAAGAGTATCACAGGAACTCATTGATAGTGATGAGCTTTGTGATACTCTTTTATTTTAACTTTTATGCTACATGTGATCCGGTGGCATTACTCCGTTCCAGTCCACAGGCCTTTGCATATTCATGGAGTTTCTCTTTTGCGGAATAATTCAGATTCTGAGGAACTTGGATCTGAATGGTTACATACTGATCACCGCGGACGGAAGGGTTCTTCATGGAAACAATGCCTTTTCCTCTCAGGCGGATCTTGGAACCGGACTGCATACCTTCCCTGATCTTACAGATAACATTTCCGTAAAGGGTGGGAACGGTGGCTTCACCGCCGAAAACAGCGGTTGTGTAAGGAATAGAAATGGTGGTATAAACATCCGATCCCTTTCGTTCATAGCCAGGACGTGTTCCTACGGTAACCTTCAGAAGAAGGTCACCAGGCTCACCGCCGCCGGTTCCGGGCATGCCTTTTCCTTTCAGACGGATACTCTTGCCGGTATCAATACCTGCCGGAATATGAATCTGAAGTGTCTGCGGTGCACCGGAGCTTCCGTCCGGACCGGACAGAGAGATCCTTTTATCTGCACCAAAAGCTGCCTCATCAAAGGTAACGTTGATGCTGGCCTTCACATCAGAGCCTTTTTGCGGAAAATCCTGTTGATGGAATCCGCCGAAGCCGTTGCCACTGTGAAAGCCACTTCCGCCAAATCCACTGTGAAAGCCGCCACCGTTACCGGTGAAATGCTCATATGTGCCATTGCTGCCGAAACCGCGGCTTTCGCCGTGACTGCCGTGGAACATATTTCCGAAGATATCACCAAAAATATCGTCCATATTTTCACCGTTAAAATGAAATTCTTGATAGCTGCCATTGCCGCCACCCTGGAATCCGCCGAATCCACCGGCACCTGCGCCGGCTCCAGGATCAGCTCCTGCTTCAAATGCGGCATGACCAAACTGATCATACATTTTTTTCTTCTTTGGATCACTTAAGACATCGTAGGCTTCGTTTACTTCTTTAAATTTATCTGCGGCATCTGCATTACCGGCGTTTGTATCCGGATGATATTTTTTGGCCAGTTTACGATAGGCTTTTTTTATTGTTTTTTCATCTGCGTTCCGGTCAATGCCCAGAACATCGTAATAATCTCTTTTTACTGCCATGGTATTCACCTTCCTTATATTATAGTCTGCAGCGTCCCGGATGATTGATCTGTCCTCTCAGAGACAGATCTCCCGGACTGTCATATATTGAACGTATGCGTATAAAATTCCCGGGAAAAATCCCCGGGCATTACTTTTATCTTGTTCTACATGTAATATAACACTACTAATTAAAAGTGTCAATACCTGCATTGTGGAAAAGAACATTTTGGACTGCAATAAGAGATGTGATTCTTACAGCTATCAGCTGAAAATATGATATAATACTACCATAAATTCCGGTGCGGTCTGCTCAGTAAATAAAAAACAGAGAGAGCCGCAGATCAGAGAAAGATCCAAAAAAGAAAAGGAGGCGTATAATATGAGAAAAAGAACTCTTCTGTCCCATATAAAGGCAGTAAAAAGGCTGGTACTTCTGACACTTATACTGGCAGCAGCTTTTCCGGCGACGATCCGGGAGGCAAAGGCAGCAGCAGGAACCACTTTTAAAGTCAAAGTCACAGATGGATACCTGGCTCTCCGGAGTGAGAAGGCTTTTGACAAAGGCAATGAGATCGGACAGCTGAATACAGGAGATCTTGTGGAAGTTACAAATCGGAAGGACGCTACCTACTGGTATGCATACGTGCCAAGACTGGATAAATCCGGATATCTGGACAAAAACTATATCCAGATAGCAGAGAACGCCACAGCTTCCAACGATTCCTGGACAGTAAAGGTAAAAAAAGGCTATCTGGCTCTTCGAAGTACCGCAGCTTACAATGACAGTAACGAGATCGGACGTCTGAATACCGGAGATGTCGTTCTTGTAAAGGACAGCAGTGATTCTACTTACTGGTACGTATATGCTCCGGGGCTTGATAAATCCGGATATGTGGATAACCGGTATATTTACAACAGTGGTCTGTGGACAGTTAAAGTAGAAACTGGTTATCTTGCCCTTCGCAATAAGGCAGCCTATAATGAAAGCAATGAGATCGGACAGCTGAATACCGGTGACACGGTTCAGGTGAAGGACACCAGCAACGATCAGTACTGGTATGTATATGTTCCGCAGCTGGATAAGACCGGTTATGTTGACAGGAACTATCTTACCGGAGGCTCAGGTACGACAACTCCATCCATGACTGTTAAAGTGGAAAGCGGATATCTGGCTCTGCGCAGTACAAAGGCGTATGACAAGGACAATGAGATTGCCCAGCTGAATAACGGAGATACGGTAGAAGTCATTGAGAAGAAAGACAGTACTTACTGGTATGTATATGTTCCAAAGCTTGGAAAAGAAGGATATGTAGATAAGAACTACCTTAAATAAAAAGATAAAGGATGCTTGTTGCCGGATCTGCCTGAAGAGGAACAGAAAGCCGGAACAAGAAACGGGGAGGCAGAAAGATGACTCTGGCACAGCTCAGATATACCATAGCAATTGCAAAAGCCGGATCTATGAACGAGGCAGCAAAAAGCCTTTATATTTCTCAGCCCAGTCTTTCCACGGCAATCCGGGAGCTGGAAGCAGAAACCGGTGTTGAGATCTTCCGAAGAACGAACCGAGGAATCGCCGTAACGCCTGCAGGCGAAGAATTTCTGGGGTATGCAAGGCAGGTGGTGGAACAGTACGAACTGATGGAAGCCAAATATATTTCCAAGGAACAGTCACGCAAAAAATTCAGTGTTTCCATGCAGCATTATACCTTTGCAGTTAATGCCTTTGTGGAGCTGGTAAAGCAATTCGGCATGGATGAGTACGAATTTGCGGTCCACGAGACCAAGACGCATCAGGTCATCGAGGATGTCCGTAATTTCAAGAGTGAGATCGGGATCCTCTACGTAAATGATTTTAACCGTAAGGTACTTACAAAAATGTTTCACGAGTATGGTCTGGAGTTTCACGAACTTCTCAACTGTCGGATCTACGTTTATATGTGGAAGGGGCATCCTCTGGCGAAGCGTGAGAAGATCACGCTGGAAGAACTGAAGGAATATCCGTGTCTGTCCTTTGAACAGGGAGGAAATAACTCTTTTTATTTTGCTGAGGAGGTTTTGAGCACCTATGAATACAAACGGCTGATCAAAGCCGATGACAGGGCTACTATGCTGAACCTGATGGTAGGACTGAATGGATATACCTTATGCTCCGGTATTATCTGTGAGGATCTTAATGGTTCCGATTACTGTGCTGTGAAGCTGGATTCCGATGAGATCATGACAATCGGTTATGTTGCCAGAAAGGGTGTTAACATCAGTGCCCTTGGGAAAAAATATCTGGAGGAGATTTCCAGATATAAGGATAAAGCACTGAAATAAGAGAAAATAAAATCTGACAGATCACTGCCGGAGAAGACGGGAAAAGCTTCTGGTATTTATGATACCGGAGGGTTGTTTCCCTGTGTATTCTCAGATACGTAGCGATGCGTATCATGCAGGAATCTGTCAGATCTTTATTTACATTTAAAAGTTTTTGGCAGTGGAAATTTTATTCTGCAAGCCGATCACACACGGATCACAAAACCATCTTTACGCGGTTTGGCTGTTGGATACTCACAGTCACGGTATCCAAGAACACAGTGGCCCACGCCGATATATCCTCCGGAACACCCCACTGCTTCTTCAGCTCTTTTCCTTCCTCGGAGTCAAAAACTTCTTTTGCACGGTGAATCCAGCAGGAGTCCACGCCGAGAGCATGTGCGGCATTCATGAGATTTCCCATCACAAGACTTCCGTTTTCCACACAGGTGCCCATTTTGCTGTCGGAAAAGACAATGATCACAGTTGGGGCGCCGTAGAACGGATCTGAGGTGCTGCCCATAACAGCTGCGTTCATTTTGGAAAGCCTTGCAACCAGCTCCGGATCCTGTGTCACTACCATAAGAGTGCTCTGCTGTCCCATGCCGCTGGGGGAATATTCTCCCGCCTCCAGGATCGTATCCAGAGTTTCTTTCGGAACAAGCTCTTTTTTGTAGGCGCGGATGCTTCTGCGTTCTAACAGGTTTTTGATGCTTTCATTCATGATCATTACCTCCTGATGTTAAATTTTGTTGAAAATATTTTCTGCAAAAGAAAGTAAATTTCTTTTTATTCTGATAAAACCATTATAACGCAGATGATTATAGTTTCCAATAGATAGAAGGATATAACTTTACAATTTATAAAGAAATATTATATAATCTGGTTATGATATTCCTGCGGCGGATGCGGGAGAATTTCGGGTGGAGATACAGAGACAGAATAGTTAAGACAGAAAATATGAGGTGCCAGATGGAAAAGATTCGGAAACATTTTTATTTTTCAGGAAGAGTACAGGGAGTAGGCTTTCGTTACCGCTCCTATTATATTGCACAGTCCATGGGACTGACCGGCTGGGTACGGAATCTCTGGGATGATCGTGTGGAAATGGAAGTACAGGGAACCAGAGAAGAAATCCGGGAGATGGTAGAACGCCTTTCTCAGCAGAGCTTTGTGGAGATCGAGGGGATTGAAGCAAGGGAAATCCCACTGGAGGAGGAGTTTGGCTTTCATGTGAGAGAATAGTGAAATAGCCGGTTCATTCCAGCTCCAGTGCCAGATACAACAGAACAGCGTCCCGGAATTTTCGGGGATTGAGACCACATTTTTTATAAATGTGGTTTAATTTATATTGAAGAGTATTTTTGTGGAGAAAAAGCTTCTCTGCGGCATCAGCCAGAGACATTTCCAGGGAAAAATAAGTTCACAGAAGGTTCTTTTCATCCGGGGACAGCTGATAACCAAACAGCAGAACAGTTATTTGGCTGCAGAGCTGCGCAGAAAATATCCGCCTGACACGTAAATGAACATTTCACGTTTCCGGTACACGGAATGATAGAACGGAGAGTACGGATATCAGCTTTACATAAAAATCATACAGGAGGAAAATAAAATGAAGGTAGTAACAGCGATCGATTCTTTTAAGGGCAGTATGACATCCATGGAGGCAGGCTTTGCAGCTGCTGAAGGTATCCATCGTGTGGATGCGGACGCAGAAGTTCAGGTAAGACCACTGGCAGACGGTGGAGAGGGAACCGTGGAAGCCCTTGTCGCAGGAATGAACGGAAAAACAGAGCACGTAAAGGTTACGGGGCCTCTTGGCGAGCCGGTGATCTGTGAGTATGGCATCATCGAAAGCACAAAGACCGCAGTGATCGAAATGGCTGGTGCAGCAGGGATCACGCAGGTGCCGGACGAAAAAAGAAATCCTCTTTATACCACAACCTACGGTGTCGGTGAGGTGATCAAGGACGCCATCGAAAAAGGCTGCCGCAGATTTATTGTGGGTATCGGCGGAAGCGCCACCAATGACGGTGGTGTGGGAATGCTTCAGGCACTTGGCTATGCATTTCTGGATAAAGACGGAAAGCAGGTCCTTCCGGGAGCAAGGGGCCTGAAAGACATCACAGAGATCACAGCTGCCTATGTGATCCCGGAGCTTGCAGAATGTAAATTCCGTGTTGCCTGTGATGTCACAAATCCTCTTTGCGGAGAGCTTGGATGCAGTTCCATCTACGGACGCAGAAGGGTGCTACGCCGGAGATGATCCAGGACATGGATCAGTGGCTGGGTGCTTACGCAGAGCTTGCAAAGGAGCGTTTTCCGAAAGCAGATGCAAAGTATCCGGGAACAGGTGCTGCCGGCGGAATGGGATTTGCATTCCTGACCTTTACCGATGCAGTCCTGGAATCCGGGATCAACATCGTGCTGGATGAGACAAAACTTGAGGACTACATCAAAGACGCGGATCTTGTGATCACAGGTGAGGGACGTATGGATGGACAGACAGCCATGGGAAAAGCGCCGGTAGGTGTTGCAAAGCTTGCAAAGAAATATGGCAAAAAAGTGATCGCCTTTGCAGGTGCCGTACAGCGTGACGCAAGAGCTGCAACGATGCAGGGATCGATGCCTTTTTCCCGATCCTCCGCGGAGTGGTAATCTGGAGGAGGCCATGAAAAATGAGAATGCCAAGCAGAATCTGGCAGATACTGCAGAGCAGGTTATCAGACTGATGAAATAAATAAAAGGCATATGATCCGTAAATTTCAGGATTCCTGCAGAAATACAGAGCGTGAGTGTCTGATCTGCTGTAAGAATAAATTTGGTGAAAGACGCTGCGAAGACATTGGATGATAATACAAAAAGACAGGCCACCTCAGAAGCCTGTCTTTTTTGTGGTTTATAATTTGTAAAAATAAGGGAGCTGTAACCGGATTAAATCAATTTATGTTATGGGGATTTCAGTCTTATCCTTCGATCGGCTCAAAATCCACAGCGCCATGCTTGCACAGCGGGCAGATGATATCTTCCGGAAGTTCATCGCCTTCATAGATGTATCCGCAGACTTTGCATACCCAGCCTTTTTTGCCCTCGGTCTGTGGCTTTGGCTTTACATGTTTCTGGTAGTAGGTGTAAGTCATGGTATCCTGATCGCTCATGACACGGGCCTCTGTGACGCTGCAGATGAACATTCCGTGAGTGCCGAGATCCACATAGTTTTCTACCTTCAGGGACATGAAAGCATTGATATATTTGTCCAGGAATACCAGGCCGTTGTCGGAGTGGTTTACTTTCTGTCCGGCAAATTTATCGGTGCTTCTGCCGGACTGGAAGCCGAACTGCTCAAAAACAGAGAACGGAGCATCTGTGGACAGGCAGTTTACGTTCATGATACCGGTCTGCTGGATCACGTGGTGAGAGTAGTTTGCCTTGTTGATGTTGACAGCCACGCGATATGGGTTGTCGGTAAGCTGTGTAACGGTATTGACGATCAGACCGTTGTCCTTTTTGCCATCGTTGGAGGTTACCACATAGAGGCCGTAACCGATGCGGAACAGAGCAGTCATATCATTCTTGTTGGCAAGATCATCGCTTTTTGCAATGTATTCCTGGCAGAGCTCATCAGCCATAGCTTCCATCTGCCTGCGGTTTTCTTCGTTTACTGCAGACATGATCTTAACTGTGGTATTCAGCCAGCTGATCTTTTTGCATTTGGAAAGCATTTCTTTCATAACCTTCGCTGCCAGCGGTGCCCAGGTTCCGTTTTCAATCAGTCCTACCGTGCGGTTCTGGAAGTTGTGCTCTGTCAGACGGGTAATAAAGTCGTTCATAAACGGATAGATGCCTGCATTATATGTGGTGGTTGCGAGAACCAGCTTGGAGTAACGGAAAGCATCGCTCAGTGCCTGGGACATATCGTCTCTTGCAAGATCATAGACAACAACGTTTGGACATCCTTTGCTGCGGAATTTATCGGCCAACTGCTGAACGGCCATTTTTGTATGACCGTATACAGAAGTGTAGGCGATCACGATTCCGTCATCCTCCGGTGTGTAGGAAGACCAGGTATCATAGAGGCTAATATAATGTCCAAGATCTTCAGTAAGAACCGGTCCGTGGAGCGGGCAGATGGTCTGGATATCCAGAGCTGCGGCTACTTTCAGAAGGTTCTGCACCTGCACACCATATTTTCCAACGATGCCGATATAGTATCTTCTTGCCTCATCGTCCCATGGTTCCTCTGCATCCAGGGCGCCGAATTTTCCGAAGCCGTCTGCGGAAAAGAACCTTTTCTGTGCTGTCATAAGTGACCATAACCTCCGGCCAGTGAACCATCGGTGCAAATACAAAAGTCAGATCGTGTTTTCCAAGGGAAAGGGTTCCGCCGTTATCTACGATGATCTGATGACCTTCCAGATCCAGGTCAAAGAAGTTCTGCATCATGGCGAAGGCTTTTTTGTTGGAAACAACGATGGTGTCCGGATAAGCTTCAGGAAGTTTGCGATGTTGGCTGCGTGATCCGGTTCCATATGCTGTACGATCAGATAATCCGGTTTCCGGTCACCCAGAACTTTCTGGATATTATCAAGCCATTCGTGAGTAAAATTTGCATCTACCGTATCCATAACCGCAATTTTTTCGTCCAGGATCACATAGGAGTTGTAGGACATGCCGTTCGGAACTTTGTACTGGCCCTCAAAAAGGTCAACCTGATGATCATTAACGCCTACATATTTGATGGTATCTGTGATTTTCATGAGCGATTCCTCTTTTCTTTCTATGGTGGATTTATTTATATGCTTCAGTGATTTGTTTGTTTCTTAACTTTGATAAAAATATAACAGAAATTGATGGCAAAAACTGTTGCAAATACAACAAAACAGGAAAAATTTCCAGACTTTACATTTTTTTCGTGCTGGTATAAAATCAGAAACATGCAGCAAAATAAAATGCGGATAGTTGCTTTGAGAGTCCTCTTACATAGTCTTGTATACAAAGAGGAAAGTACAGATATGCGGAAGAGTATTTTGCCGGTGGGAGGAAAATTTATGGAGCATATCACTTTATTTACGGATATTTTGCCCGAAGAACAGGAAAGAATGCGTGTCTGCTTTAAAGTCCGGGAGAAAGTTTTTCAGAATGGAGAAACCATCATGGAATATTCCAGCTCCATGAAAAAGATCGGTCTGATCCAGGAGGGAAGAGCAGTTCTCTACTGCTGTGACGAGGATGGAAATGAGTATGTCATCGATGAACTGAATAGGGACAGTGTATTTGGCGAACCGTTTCTGCTTCCGTCAGATTCCCAGCATTATTATGTATGTGCTACTACCGTGACGAAGGTGCTGTTTATTGATTATGAGCATGTGATCAAGCGCTGTGAAAATGCCTGTCATCATCACAGCCAGATGGTCAGTAATCTTCTGCAGATGACAGCCCTCCGTTCCAGGCAGCAGACGGATCGGATATACATGCTTTCACGATCTCCACCAGAAAGAAGCTGATAGCCTATCTGCATTCTCTGGCTGCGGAAAAAATGCCGGGAAATTCAAGCTGCCCATGTCCTATACTGCACTGGCCCAGTACTTAAGTGTGGACCGTAGTGCCATGATGCGGGAGATCAAAAATCTTTCGGATGAGGGTGTGATCCAAAGAAATGGACGGAATGTGGAGCTGCTTAAATAGAGGAGAAGATCATCATGAATGTTACAGTAAGAAAATACGAAGAAAAAGATCTTCCGGATCTGATCCGGATATGGAATGAGGTTGTAGAAGACGGTGTGGCTTTTCCACAGGAAGAATGCCTTAACGAAGAGACAGGAAAAGCTTTTTTTCAGAACAGACCTATACAGCTGCAGCAGTAGATGCGGAAAGCGGAAAAGTTTACGGACTTTACATTCTTCATCCGAATAATATCGGAAGATGCGGTCATATCTGTAACGCCAGCTATGCGGTAAGCAGAGATTCCAGAGGACTTCACATAGGAGAAAAGCTGGTATCCGACTGTCTGACCCGGGGAAAAGAGCATGGTTTTGGTGTCCTGCAGTTTAATGCGGTTGTGGCCTGCAATGTTCCTGCAAGACATCTTTATGAGAGACTTGGATTTACCCAGCTTGGCGTGATCCCGAAGGGGTTCCGTATGAAGGATGGACATTATGAGGATATCTGTCCGTATTATCATGAACTGTAAGAGAATTTTGAAAGGATTTTTAAATGAAAAATCTTCAGATCACTGCATACATGCAGCATTTTATACGGCAGCAGGTCATGCCGGGAGACATCTGTATCGATGCAACAATGGGAAATGGCAATGACACGGCTCTGTTAAGCCAGCTTGCAGGAAAAAGGGGACGGGTTCTGGCTTTTGACATTCAGAAGCAGGCACTGGAACATACGAAGGAGCGACTGAAAAGAGATAACTGTCCGGAAAATTATCAGCTTCTTCTGGAGTCTCATGAGAATATGGATGTTTATGCAGAAGAAGAAACCGTGTCCTGCATCACCTTTAATCTGGGATATCTTCCCGGCGGAGACCATTCGGTGGCGACCAGAGCAGACAGCAGCAAAAGAGCGGTAGAAAGCGGACTTAAGCTTCTGAAAAAAGGCGGACTTATGACACTTTGCATTTACAGTGGCGGGGATACGGGATATCAGGAACGGGATGAGATGCTTGCGTTTATCCGTCAGCTGGATCCTCATAAATATCTGGTGATCCTGTCGGAATATGCAAACCGGCCTAATGATCCGCCATACCGGTGCTGATCATCAAACTGCAATGAATACATAAATCGGTTACTGTCCGAAATACAGGACACAGAGCCGGAGGGAGCTATCATGAATGATTACATATATTATTATCTGCTTGCAGTCAATATCCTGGCCTTTGTGCTTTTCGGAGTTGACAAGCAGAAAGCCCGTCGTAATAAATGGCGGATCCCGGAGAAGACCTTGATCTTAAGTGCTGTCATCGGTGGCAGCGTCGGGGCGATCCTTGGCATGAGATTTTTTCACCACAAAACCCGAAAAGCCAGATTTGCAATTGGTGTACCGGTGATACTGCTGGTGCAGATTGGTGTGGTGTGCCTGGTACAGTGGGTGATGAAGTAAAACTATGAAGGCAATAACTATAAATGCAATAACCATAAATACAATACCTGTCTGAAAAAATAAGACAGCTGTCACAGGACAGAGGAGAGACCAATACTCCACGCCTGGGGCAGCTGTTATTTTTTTCATAAAAAGGATGCTCAAAAATTCCTTCTTGACAAATACTTTTATGATGATATAATTTGATAATCAAAATATTTTAAGATAAAAGATAATTCAGAGAACAGCAGTACAGATTTATACAGACTGATTTAAGACAGATATCATGGAGAAAAATATGACAGGTAAAATATGTGGAACCGGTTCGTGGGCACCGGACAGAGTGTGGGATAACAACGATCTGGCAAAGATGGTGGAAACCAGTGATCAGTGGATTCGGGAAAGAACCGGTGTGGTACAGAGACATATTGCAAAAGAGGACGAAGATACTGTGACGATGGCAGCGGGGGCAGCATTAAAAGCTCTGGAAGACGCAGAAATGAAGGCAGAAGAAATCGATCTGATCCTTGTGGCAACCATTTCTCCAACAGAGATCATGCCCTGTGTGGCATGTGGGGTGCAGGAGCGGCTCGGAGCGGAAAAGGCTACCTGCTTTGATCTGAACGGCGCCTGCACAGGATCTCTTCTGGCACTGAACACTGCGCAGGCATACCTGGCCCAGGGAATATATAGGAATGCCCTTGTGATCGGAGCGGAAAAACTATCCGGTTTAACGGACTGGACAGATCGTGGCACCTGCATTCTTTTCGGGGATGGTGCGGGAGCAGTCGTGCTGAGAGCAGAAGAGGGTGGAAGCTATGCACAGGTAACCCATTCCATTGGAAAAAAAGGCGGTGCACTTACCTTACAGAGCAGAAATCAGATCCGTTATGAAAATGATCCGAAGGCAAAGGAAACTTACATACAGATGAACGGAAAGGAAGTGTTCAGCTTTGCCGTGAGCAAGGTACCGGAGGCTGTGAAGGAGCTTCTTTCCCGAGAGCAGGTTTCCTGTGAAGATATCAGTTATTATCTTCTCCACCAGGCAAATGAGCGGATCATCCGTTCCGCAGCAAGGCGGCTGGGCGAAGACATTTCCAAGTTCCCTATGAATATGGACAGATACGGCAATACTTCTTCCGCAAGTCTTCTTATCCTCCTGGATGAGATGAAAAAAAGTGGAAAACTGCAGCGGGGTGACAGAATGGTCCTTGCAGGCTTCGGCGGCGGACTGACGTACGGAGCAAGCCTGATCGAGTATTAAAGCCCCTGTTAATGAATTGTTAAAATAAGGCTATGTAGTGAATGCGGATGTTTTTATCCGCTTGATCCAAATAAACCGCGGATGCTTTTATCCGCTTGATTTAATTTTCCGGAGGTAAAAGATGAAACAAGAGTTACAGAATTACTTGGTATTGAATATCCCATCATCCAGGGCGGTATGGCCTGGGTGGCAGATCATCACATTGCGGCAGCAGTATCCGAGGCAGGCGGCCTGGGACTGATCGCAGCGGCAAACGCACCGGCAGAGTGGGTGCGTGAGCAGATCCGTGAGGCGAAAAAACTGACAGATAAGACTTTTGGTGTAAACATCATGCTGATGAGTCCAAGTGCCGATGAGGTTGCGAAGATCGTAGTAGAAGAAGGGATCAAGGTAGTAACAACCGGCGCCGGAAGCCCGGAAAAATACATGGAAGCATGGAAAGCAGCCGGAGTAAAGGTGATCCCGGTTGTTGCATCTGTAGCTCTTGCAAGAAGAATGGAGCGCTGTGGCGCAGATGCAGTGGTAGCAGAGGGAACCGAGTCTGGCGGACATATCGGTGAGACAACCACTATGGCGCTGGTACCGCAGGTCGTGGATGCAGTAAAGATCCCGGTAATTGCAGCAGGTGGAATTGCAGACGGTCGTGGGATCGCGGCAGCCTTCATGCTGGGTGCAGAAGCCGTACAGATGGGAACCCGATTTGTGGCAACAGAGGAATGTCACGTACATGAGAATTACAAACAATTCCTTCTGAAAGCTAGGGATATCGACACAAGAGTAACCGGCCGTACCACAGGTCATCCAGTCCGTACCTTAAGAAACCCTATGACAAAGGAATATCTGGAGAAAGAAGCTGCAGGTGCATCCTTTGAAGAACTGGAAATGCTGACACTTGGTGGCCTCAGGAAGGCTGTTGTTGACGGCGATGTAAAACCGGAAGCGTTATGTCCGGACAGATCGCAGGTATGGTAAAGGATGTACCGACCTGTAAGGAGCTGATGGCAAGACTGATCAGAGAGACAAAAGAGACTGTAAAGAAAAACAGTTTTCTTGTGGAGGAATAATAAATGGGAAAAACAGCATTCATCTTTCCGGGCCAGGGTGCACAGAAGGCCGGAATGGGAAAAGATTTTTATGAGAAATACGATACAGCAAAGGATGTTTTCGCCTCTGCCGGTGAGTGGCTGGATCTGGATATGAAAGCACTTTGCTTTGAAGAAAATGACAGGCTTGACCTGACTGAATATACACAGCTGCACTGGTCACTACCTGTCTTGCCATGGAGAAGGTGGTAGAGGAGATGGGACTTCATCCAGATGTAACTGCAGGATTAAGCTTGGCGAGTACTGCGCTATTGAAGCTGCCGGCGGCATGGAGCTGAAGGATGCTGTTACTACCGTGAGAAAAAGGGGAATCCTTATGGAGCAGGCAGTTCCGGCAGGTAAGGGAAGCATGGCAGCAGTTATGGGAATGGAGACAGAGAAGATCGAGGAAGTGCTTGCAGACATTGCAGATGTAAGCATTGCAAACTACAACTGTCCCGGCCAGATCGTGATCACAGGCCTTGCGGAGGCAGTTGCGGAAGCCTCTGAAAAGCTGAAGGCAGCCGGAGGAAGAAGAGTGATCCCGTTAAATGTCAGCGGACCGTTCCACTCCGCAATGCTTGCCACTGCAGGAAAAGAACTGGGAAAGGTTCTGGAGGGTGTCACACTTCATGAACTTAAAATCCCGTATGTGACAAACGTGACCGCAGAGTATGTGGAAGATCCGGCGGAAACAAAAGCACTTCTGGAAAAACAGATTTCTTCTTCCGTGCGTTGGCAGCAGAGTGTGGAAAATATGATCCGTCAGGGAGTAGATACATTTATTGAGATCGGACCGGGAAGAACCCTTGCCGGATTTATGAGAAAGATCGACAGAAATGTAAAAGTATATAACATCCAGACCGTAGAAGATGCAGAGAAGGTCTGCCAGGAACTGGTATAAATATTGGAAAAAAAGATAAAGAATCAAAAATAAAGCAGGCATAGTGCAGCAGACAGAAATGCCAGGTAACAAATGCGGATCACGGATGACCGCATAACATCAGAAAGGAATTCATATGTCAGAGAAAAAAATCGCAGTTGTAACAGGCGGTGCACGTGGGATCGGGAAAGCCATCGCCCTGGAGCTTGCAAAAGCAGGAAACCTTGTAGTGATCAATTATAACGCTCAGAAGAAAAAGCCCGGGAAACAAAAGCAGAGATCGAGCAGCCGGCGGCCAGGCAGATATCCTGCAGTGCAATGTGGCAGATTTTGATGCATGTGAAGCTTTTTTCAAAGCTGTTGCAGAGAAATACGGACGTGTTGATATCCTGGTAAATAATGCCGGAGTTACGAAGGACGGACTTCTCATGAAAATGAGTGAGGAAGATTTTTCCAGAGTTGTTGACATCAATCTGAAAGGAACCTTCAACTGCATCCGTCATGTGTCCAGAATGATGCTGAAGCAGAGAAGCGGCCGGATCATCAGCTTTCATCGGTGGTAGCCTTCGTGGAAATGCTGGACAGGCCAATTATGCGGCATCCAAAGCCGGGATCATCGGTCTTACAAAATCCGCTGCAAAGGAGCTGGCATCCAGAGGGATCACGGTCAACGCCATTGCACCGGGATTTATCAAAACAGACATGACGGACGTGCTTTCTGACAAAGTAAAAGAAAATATTGCGGCATCTATCCCCATGGGAAGCATGGGAACAACAGAAGACGTGGCAAAGGCAGCTGCATTTCTGGCATCAGACGGTGCACGTTACATCACAGGACAGGTACTTCGCGTAGACGGCGGAATGGCAATGTAAAGAAGGCTCCCCGGAGTCAGGAGGATAGATTGATGAAAAGACGAGTAGTAGTAACAGGACTTGGAGCAGTAACACCGATCGGAAATGATGTGGAAAGTTTCTGGAACGGAGTAAAAGAAGGAAAGGTGGGGATCAGACCGATCACCCGTTTTGATACGACCGGATACAAGGCAACACTGGCAGCAGAGCTTAAAGATTTTGTGGCAAAGGATCGCATGGATCCGAGAACTGCAAGAAGAATGGAGCCTTTTTCCCAGTATGCGGTAGCAGCTGCACTGGAAGCAGTGGAAATTCCGGGCTTAAGATGGAAGAGGAAGATCCGTACATGGTAGGCGTTATCATCGGCTCCGGTGTGGGAAGTCTTCAGGCTACCGAGACCAATGAGAAGAAGCTTATGGAAAAAGGTCCTTCAAGAGTGGATCCGCTTCTTGTTCCGAAGATGATCACAAATATGGCAGCCGGAAATGTTTCTATCGCTACCGGCGCAAAAGGAAAATGCACCAACGTGGTAACGGCATGTGCGACAGGAACACATTGTATCGGAGATGCTTTCCGTGCCATTCAGTATGGTGATGCAGATGTAATGCTTGCCGGTGGTACAGAGGGAGCTGTTTGCCCTATCGGTATCGCAGGCTTTGCAAGCCTTACTGCACTGAGCACAAGTGAGGATCCGCTGCGTGCATCCATTCCGTTTGATAAAGACAGAGGCGGTTTTGTTATGGGCGAGGGTGCAGGTGTGGTTGTTCTGGAAGAGCTTGAGCATGCCAAAAAGAGAAATGCCAATATCCTGGCAGAGGTTGTGGGATACGGTGCAACTGCAGATGCTTTCCATATCACATCTCCGGCCGAGGACGGAAGCGGCGCCGCACGTGCTATGGAAAATGCCATGAAGGAAGCAGGTGTTGCACCGGCGCAGGTAGATTATATCAATGCACACGGAACCGGAACACATCACAATGACCTGTTTGAAACAAGAGCTATCAAGCTTGCGTTTAAGGACGCTGCCAAGGATGTAAAGATCAATTCCACAAAATCCATGGTGGGCCATCTTCTTGGCGCAGCAGGAGCTGTTGAGTTTATCGTATGCGTAAAATCCATTTTGGACGGATTTATCCATCAGACAGTGGGAACAACAGAAACAGAGGAGGAGCTTGATCTGAACTATATGATCGGCGCTCCGGCAAAACAGGAAGTTCGTTATGCAATGAGCAATTCCCTTGGATTTGGAGGACACAACGGAACATTGCTTGTAAAGAAGTATGAGGAGGACTGAAGCTATGGAATTTAACCAGATTCTTGAACTGATCGATCACGTATCTGCATCAGAGCTTACTGCCTTTACATATGAGACAGCAGATCTGACCTTAAGTATGGAGCATGGAAAGCCACAGATCATCCAGGGGGTTATGGGAGAAACTGTGGAAAACATTCCGGCAGTAGGAATGACCGGTGGAAAAGTCCGCAGGGCAGTGAATACAGCACCGGTGGCAGGCAAAGATCCTGTGGTACCGGCTTCAACAGATGAAATGGCAGTGACAGTGACAGGAAAAACTGTGCAGAAGCACAGGGAGTGAAAGGTACTGAGCAGTCGGAAACCGTACCACAGAGCGGGGAAGATCAGACAGGCAGCCTGGTAACATCTCCGCTGGTAGGAACCTTCTATGCTGCACCGTCCCAGGATCTTCCGCCTTACGTTCAGGTGGGAGACAAGGTAAAAAAAGGACAGGTTCTTGCAATCGTGGAAGCTATGAAGCTGATGAATGAGATCGAAAGTGATTTTGACGGCGAGATCGCAGAGATCTATGTGGAGAACGGACAGCCGGTAGAATACGGTCAGAAGCTTTTCCGTATCCGATAAGTACCTTCAGATCAGAATCAGAGAATAAGAAAAATTATTGTTTCAGGAGGATAGAGAATGAAGCATCTTGATGTAAAACAGATCGAGGAGATCATTCCACACAGACATCCGTTTCTGCTTGTGGACTATATTGAAGATTATGAGCCGGGTGAATTTGCTGTCGGATATAAATGTGTGACCTTCCGCGAGGATTTTTTTCGGGGACATTTTCCCCAGGAGCCGGTAATGCCGGGTGTTCTGATGGTAGAAGCGCTGGCACAGGTGGGTGCGGTAGCCATTCTTTCCCTGGAGGACATGAAGGGAAAAACCGCTTATTTCGGAGGCATCAACAAGTGTAAATTCCGCAGAAAGGTAGCTCCGGGAGACAAGCTCCGTCTTGAAACAAAGATCATCCGCAGAAAGGGTCCTGTAGGCATTGGTTCTGCAGTGGCATCTGTGGATGGCGAGGTTGCCGTAGAGGCTGAGCTTACATTTATGATCGGGTAAGGTGATTGTATGATTCGAAAGTTACTGATCGCCAACAGAGGCGAGATCGCGGTGCGTATTATCCGTGCCTGCAGAGAAATGGGAATTGCCACAGTGGCGGTTTATTCTGAGGCAGATGAGGAAAGCCTTCACACACAGCTGGCGGACGAAGCAATCTGTATCGGACCGGGGCCATCTGCACAGAGCTATCTGAATATGGAACAGATCATCAGTGCAACCATGGTTTCCGGTGCGGATGCCATTCATCCGGGATTTGGCTTTCTTTCTGAAAATGCCAGATTTGCGGAGCTCTGTGAAAAATGCGGGATCACATTTGTGGGTCCTCCATCAAAGGTCATCCGTATGCTGGGCAATAAAAAATTGCAAGAAGCACCATGATCGCAGCTGGTGTTCCGGTAGTTCCGGGCAGCGAAGGGGATGTGGAGGATATTGAAACCGGTCTTAAGGAAGCTGAGAGAATCGGTTATCCGGTGATCATCAAGGCAGCTCTTGGCGGTGGCGGAAAAGGCATGCGTGTGGCAAACACACCGGAGGAATTTCCGGAAGCCTATGCAACCGCCAGAAAAGAGTCTGAGATCGCTTTTGGCGACGGTACCATGTATATTGAACATTTCGTGGTAAATCCGAGACATATTGAGTTTCAGATCCTTGCAGACAGCTTCGGAAATGTGATCCATCTGGGAGAGCGTGACTGCTCCATCCAGAGAAATCATCAGAAGATGATCGAGGAATCTCCAAGTGCTGCAGTTTCTCCGGAATTAAGAGAAAAAATGGGGCATGCGGCGGTGACGGCGGCGAAAGCAGCCGGTTATGTAAATGCGGGAACGATCGAATTTCTTCTGGAACCGGATGGAAAATTCTGGTTTATGGAAATGAATACAAGGATCCAGGTGGAGCATCCGGTGACAGAGTGGGTAACAGGTATCGATCTTGTAAAGGAGCAGCTGAAGATCGCTTCCGGAATGCCTCTTGAGATCGCTCAGGAGGATGTCCGGATCCAGGGACACGCCATTGAGTGCAGGATCAATGCTGAAAATCCCCAGAAAAATTTCCGCCCTTCGCCGGGAACTATCCAGGGAGCGCATTTTCCGGGAGGAAACGGGATCCGTGTGGATACCTGTGTGTATAACGCTGTAAGATCCCGCCATATTATGATTCCATGCTTGCGAAGCTGATCGTTCATGCAGGTAACCGGAAAGAAGCCATTGCAAAAATGCAGAGTGCTCTTGGTGAGGTGATCATTGACGGAATCGATACAAATATTGACTATCAGTACGAAATCCTGAAAGATGAGGATTATCAGTCCGGAAACTTTGACACTGGCTTTCTTGCCAGCCATATCATTGCGGGAGTGAAGATCAATGAGAATTAAGCACATGTTCAAAAAAACAGTCAGGGATATCCGGGGTGAGGAACAGGAAAACACTCCGGAGGTGCCGAATAACCTGATGCGTAAATGCAACGCCTGCAAAGCGGCGGTTTTTGTAGACGAGGTAAAGCAGAATCAATACATCTGTCCCCACTGCGGAAATTATTTCCATGTACCCGCTTACCGTCGAATCAAAATGATCGCAGACAGAAAGAGCTTTGTGGAGTGGGATGCTCACATGGAAGAACAGAATCCCCTTCAGTACAGAGGCTATGAAGAAAAGCTTCAGGGGCTTCGTGAAAAGACAGGGCTTGATGAGGCTGTAGTTACCGGAAAGTGTACTATAAAAGGGACACCTGTGACACTTGGTGTCTGTGACTGCCGTTTCATGATGTCCAGTATGGGAGAAGTCGTGGGAGAAAAGATCACCCGGCTTTTGAACGTGCCACAGAGGAGAAACTGCCGGTAATCCTCTATATCTGCTCCGGAGGTGCCAGAATGCAGGAGGGCCTGGTATCTCTGATGCAGATGGCAAAAACCAGTATGGCAATCCGGAAGCACAGCGATGCCGGACTTCTTTATGTGCCGGTCCTCACAGATCCGACGACAGGCGGTGTGACTGCAAGCTTTGCCATGCTGGGAGATATTATCCTGGCAGAGCCGAAAGCGCTGATCGGTTTTGCTGGTCCCAGAGTGATCGAACAGACCATCGGGCAAAAGCTTCCCAAAGGCTTCCAGAGAGCGGAATTTCTTCTGGAACACGGCTTTGTGGACAAGATCGTAAAGCGTGAGGAGCAGAGGATCGTATTGGCGGATATTCTGAGATTACATCAGGATAAAGTCCTGAATAATGTACAGTCCAATAATACGGACATTAAAATGGGTTCAAGTCTGACAATCAGGAATCGATGAAAACTGTTGAGGAAGGATAATAGGATCTGGCCGGACTTCGTTCCATCCGGAGATTTCATCCCTGGGAACATGTTCAGCTTGCCAGAGCCAAAACACGTCCTACAGGAAA
>ENA-OQIM01000084-OQIM01000084.1-human-gut-metagenome-genome-assembly--contig:-NODE-84-length-28103-cov-2.171039_pt1 | contig 28103 bp, 43 predicted proteins | sample MGYA00242579_ERZ504744 | MGnify/ENA primary metagenome ERZ504744 (study PRJEB26092, sample SAMD00036441) | human gut metagenome | host: Homo sapiens | study: EMG produced TPA metagenomics assembly of...
CGGATTTGCGGAATTCACACATAAGCGCAGCATCGTGGATAAAAAGACATGGATGGATTTTCCGATCCGCTATCAGCCGTATACAGCAAAAAAAGTTGAAACTGATTCGAAAAATTTTTATACAGCATACCATACAAGGGATAGACATCTCCAAGAAAATCCGATATAAAAGAGGATAGGGAAAAGAAAAGAGGGGACTAATGTGAAGATAACGATCATCAATCCATTTCCGGACGAAGAGGAAGAATCATCATCAAATGCCGTGTGCTGACGGAGGACATCAACCATCTGATCTGCAAACTGAAAAACGGGGATCGAAAAATTACGGGATACGATGCAAAAGGAATTACTCTTCTGGCACTTCCGGATATTTTCTATTTTGAGGCAACGGACAATAAGGTCTTTGCCTATGGACAAAAGAATGTTTATGAAGTTAAAGAAAAACTGTATCAGTTAGAAGAACAGCTGGTGTCTTTTCCATTTATGCGGGCCTCCAAATCCCTGATTCTAAATCTGGACAAAATCCGGCATCTGTCGCCTGCTTTTGGAGGCAGATTTGAAGCGTTACTCGAAAATGAGGAAAAAGTGATTATTTCCCGGCAGTATGTGCCGGTTCTGAAAGAACGACTGGGATTGTAGGGAGGCGAAAACAATGATGAATAAAATAAAAATTCTTGCAAATATTTTTTCGAAAATTACCGTGTGCGTTCTGCTTGCATCCGCGATCTATATTACTGTGATGTGCGGTCTGGATGCCCAGATCAGTGTCATGATTCTCTGGCAGATTCTTCTGGTTTCCGCTGTATGCTCCATCCCGATTCTGATGTACCCGGATGAGGAAGGAAAAGAAGTATCCAAACAGGGCATGATTGCACGGCAGATCATCTATTTTATCTATGCCAATTGTGCTGTCCTGGGACTTGGCAGAGCATTCGGATGGTTTTACTTCAGCAAAGCTAAAATGGTCGTGCTGATGGAGGTTTTGATTATTGGAGTTTATGTTACGGTGAATCTGATCGTATATGTAAATGACATATGGTGGCGGAAAGCATGAACCAGAAACTGAAAGAGATGAGAAAGCGGAAAGATGCATAGAAAAAATAACTTTGGACAGTTAAAGACAGCGTATGCCGGAAGGACATGAAATCGCTGGTATTGTAGAAACAAAAGAAAAAATTTGAAAAATTTCAAAAAATATCGTTGACAAACAGAACAAAGCGTGCTAATATACATATTGTCAGCAGGACGTAAGAACTGCTAGAAAACAGATATGGGGTCTTAGCTCAGCTGGGAGAGCATCTGCCTTACAAGCAGAGGGTCACAGGTTCGAGCCCTGTAGGCCCCATACTTCTAAAAATATAGTATGGCGAGATAGCTCAGTTGGCTAGAGCACGCGGTTCATACCCGCGGTGTCGAGGGTTCGAATCCCCCTCTCGCTACGAAAGAGAGAGCTCCTGCGAAAGCAGGGGCTTTTGTTGTTTTACGTTCGGAGGGGGCTGCCAGTGGCGGGCCCTGCAGATTACAATACCATGGAAAATGACAGGGAGGCGCTTATGAAATTATTCCACTTATCCGATCTCCACATCGGAAAGCGAGTCAATGAATTTTCGATGATCGAGGATCAGAAGTACATTTTGTCGCAGATTCTGCATGCTGCAAAAAGAGAGAGACCAGATGGCGTACTGCTTTCCGGAGATATTTACGACAGTACGATTCCAAGTGCAGAAGCGGTTCAGGTTTTTGATGCGTTTCTGACAGAGCTTTCCACCAATCGGATTCCCACTTTTATCATCAGTGGAAACCATGATTCCGCCGAGCGTCTGGCATTTGGATCCAGCCTGATGGGAAAAAGCGGGATCTATTTTTCAAAGGTATACAATGGAACGATAGAGAAAATTCCGCTGCAGGATGCGTATGGCACGGTGTGGATTCATCTGCTTCCGTTTTTACGGCCTGCGGTGGTGCGTCATGCCCTGCCGGAGCGTGCGGAAGAAGTAATGTGTACAGCGGATGCAGTTCGGATTGCACTGGAACAGGATCTGGTTGATGAACAGGATCGAAATGGTGATTCTGGCCCACCAGTCGTAACCGGGGCAAAACGATGTGATGCAGAAGAACTGCAGGTTGGCGACTTGGATCAGATTCCGGCAGAATTGTTTGAAAAGTTTGATTATGCTGCACTGGGGCACATCCACAGCCCACAGAAGGTGGAAAGAGATACGGTTCGCTATTGCGGTTCGCCGCTGAAATATTCTTTTTCGGAAGCAGGACAGGAAAAAAACGATTACGGTGATCGAATTAAAAGAAAAAGGAACGGTGGAGCTTAGAACAATTCCATTAAAGCCCTTGCACGATCTCAGGAAAATCCGGGGGACGTATCTGGAAGTCACGGCAAAAACATTTTATGAGAACAGCGACTGCGAGGATTACCTTCTGGTGACGTTGACGGATGAAGAAGATGTGCCGGATGGAATGGCAAAACTCCGAACGATCTATCCGAACCTGATGCGCCTGGAGTACGATAACAAAAGAACCCGGTCTGCTGCAGACATTGGCACGGCGGAACGAGTGGAGGAAAAATCAGAACTGGAACTGTTTCCGGGAATTTTATGAATTACAGAATAATCAGAGCATGACCGCACAGCAGAAAGCGCTGGTGGAAGAATTGTTACGGGGGATGAAGCATGAAACCAAAGAAATTAGTCATCAGTGCATTCGGACCGTATGCGGACCGGATGGAACTTGATTTTGACCGGCTTGGCGGCGGTCTGTATCTGATTACGGGGGACACCGGCGCGGGAAAAACAACGATTTTTGATGCCATCACGTTTGCGCTTTACGGGGAAGCGAGCGGTGAAATCCGGAAAGGCGAAATGTTCCGCAGTAAGTATGCAAAACCGGAGGTGCGTACCTTCGTAGAGCTTACGTTTACGTATCAGGGAAAGGACTATACGGTAAAGAGAAACCCGGAATATCTGCGCCCGAAGGACCGCGGACAGGGCATGACGATGGAGAAAGCGAATGCAGAACTGATTTTTCCGGATGAGCGGCAGCCGGTTACGAAAACTTCGGAAGTGACAAAGAAAGTGACAGAACTTCTCGGGCTGGATCAGCGTCAGTTCCGACAGATTGCGATGATTGCGCAGGGAGATTTCCAGAAGCTTCTGCTGACAGGAACAGCGGATCGGAGTTGAAATTTTCCGGAATGTTTCACTACAGAGATTATCAGGAGCTGCAGAAGCGCCTGCGGGAAGCAGCAAAGGAGCGCTGGAAAATATACGATGAAAAGAAACGCAGCATCAGCAGTATCTGGACAATGTTGTCTGCCCGGAAGAGGCAGAATGGAAAACAGAGTTTGACCGGCTGAAGAAAAATAAATTCGACGGCCAGGTTATGCGCGGTATGGAACTGCTTGCACGCTGCATCGAATGGGACGATGAGAAATTAAAGGCGCTGCAAGACGAGCAGAGTACGCTGAATGAAGAGATTGAAAAGAAAAACCAGCTTTTGGGAAAAATAAAAGAAGCGAACAGACGAGACAAAAAGAGAAAGAGCAGAAAGAAAAAGAATGGGAGAACTCTGCTTCCGAAGGAAGAAGAAAAGAAAAAGAGAAGTGAGCAGGCAGAGAAAGAGGCAGAGATTTGTAAGCAGTTGGAAGAGCAGATTCGGGAAGAAAAAGTGTGTCTGGAACTGCTGCGAAAAGTGCAGCAGGAGCAAAGTGCAATGATACAGCTGCAAAAGGAACTGCAGGCAGCAACAGAAGCAAAAGAACAGCTTCAGACAGAGCAGGAGCGTGCAAAAAAAGTCCTGGAACAGAAGAAAGCACGGGAAGAACGTCTCTCTGATTCGGAGGTGAAACTTGCACGGACGGAACAAAAAGAAGCGTACGCCGCAGAGCAGATACAGCAGATGGAAGCATACTGCGAGACAATTGCAGGCGCAGTCAAAGAGGAAGCGGCAAACAAAGAAGAGGAAAAGCGTTCTTTGTAAAAAAATAAAAGAAACAGGAGGAGAACAGCGGCCAGGGCAGCCGAAGAGGCAGAAAGGCTGGCCGGGCAGGGATCAGGTCTGCGAAAAACTGCTGGATGAAAAGAAAAATCTGGAACAGAAAATCCACACTTTAGAAGAAACGAAAAAACAGCTGGAGAGAACGACGGCTGAAAGGACGCAGATTGCCGCGCAGGTGACACAACTGCGAAAGGAAGAAGAGAACTTACAGGCGGATATCGCGACAACGGCAGAACATCTGGCCGAAAGGGACGGAGCCGCGCTGCTGCAGGAAAAATACCACCAGAAGCTGGAAACGCTGGAAAATCTGCTGGAAAGCTGGGAGCAGGGACGCAAAGAACTGGAAGAAAAGCAAAGTGCATACCAGCGTGAAATCAAAAAGAGAGATGCTTTACGGGAAACATATCAGGCGATGGAATCTTTATTTCTGGATGCACAGGCGGGAATTCTGGCAGAAAAACTGACAGAGGGAGAACCATGCCCGGTCTGCGGCGCTATTCATCATCCGCAGCCTGCCAGACGAGCAGAACATACGCCAGATAAAGAAACGCTGGATCACAAGAAAGAAGAACTTCGGATGCAGGAGGAAGCAGCTGCGGGACAAAGCGAGGCTGCGGGCAGCTGCCGCAGACAGGTAAAGGAAAAAACGTGCACAGCTAACGGAATGGCTGTTAAGAGAACTGCCAGAGAGTCAGAAAGAACACGAACAGAAGCGACTTTCACAGATGCCGGATGTTTTATTTCAACAGGAAGCGGTCGAGAAGGCAGAGCAGCTTGGAAGGAAGAAGAAACACAGAAAGTACGTCAGATGGAATATGCGGAACTGGAAAAAAGACAGACAGAACGGCAGAAAAGACTGGAAAGCATAAAAAAGACCATTGCAGCGGAACAGACACAGCTTGGCCGGGCAGAAGGAACCAAAAGAGCACTGGAAGAACAGTTGGAAAAAGAAATTGCGGAGGCGCAAAAAACGACTGCTTTTATGGAGAAAAAGAATCCTGCGCAAAGAAAGGGTCCGGGGGAGAGCGAGGACAGAAAATCCCTGGCTGATCAGATTGCCCAGGTGATTTCCTTCCGGAAAAACAGACAGAAACAGTGTGAGGGAGAGATTGCTGCCACGCGGGCAAAGGTGAGCCGCCGTGCAGAATGTATCGCACGGCAGAAAAAAGCGGAAGCTGAGCGGAAAGAGGATCATGAGCGGCTGCAGAAGGTGCGGAGCCGTCTTGAAGTACTGCAAAGTGATCGGAAGAGATGGAAGGAACAAGAAGAGAAACTGCTGGAAAATCTGGAAGAGCAGAGAGCGATCTGGGCAGAACAGGATCAGCAGAAAACAGGAGCGAAATCCGAAGGCAAGCCTAGAGAAGGGAAGGAGCAGCTGAAGGATCTGGTAAGTGCAGAAACGGTGAAAAAACAGATAAATGAATTTACGGGATCGGAAATCGCAGAAAAACTTGCAGATGCAGAAAGAGAACTGTGGATTCGGTCTGTATGGGAACAGCACTGGCTGAAACAAAAGCGAAAAGAACTGACAGAACAGAAACAATGTATTCTTGCAGAACAGGAGGAACTGAAAAAGATCCGACAGGAAATCCAGGAAGAAACACAGAAAACGGAGCAAAGAGAACAGGAAATTCGCAAAAAAGAGCTGCGGGAAACGGAACAAAAGGCTGAAAGAAAAGCACTGCTGGAAAAGATCCGGGAAAAAGAGGCGCAGCTTGCGGGAAAAGAAGAAACAGAACTTCTGGAACATATTGCAGCCTGGGAAGCACAGAAAGAACGGCTGGAAGAAGCACAGAAAACAGCAAAAGAGGAACTGGATGCCATACAGAAAAAACTGACGGAAGTACAGGCGGCGCTTACGGCGATTCAGGCGTTAGAAACAGCGGATTCACGGAACAGCCGCTCCCGTCAGAAACAGAATTACAGGAAGATTTAAGGGGACTTTCCGAACGGAAACAGGTTCTGGATCAGCGTTATAACGAGCAGTATCACGCGGCAAATACGAATCAGAACACATATGATGCCATTCGGAATCAGCAAAGTCAGATGCAGACCGTGGAAGAAGAGTACAAATGGGTCAATGCGCTTGCGGATACCGCATGTGGAAATGTGAGCGGAAAGCAAAAGATTGAACTGGAAACGTATGTGCAGATGGCGTATTTTGACCGGATTCTGCGAAAAGCCAATGTGCGTTTCCTGACGATGAGCCAGGGACAGTATGAGCTGAAACGGCAGGAAGACGGCACGAATAAGAAAGAAAAAGCCGGATTGGAACTGAATGTGATTGACCATTATAACGGAACGGAGCGGAGTGTCCGCACGCTCTCCGGCGGCGAATCGTTTCAGGCATCGCTTTCGCTGGCACTTGGCCTGTCAGATGAAATTCAGTCGTATGCAGGAGGAATCCGGTTAGATTCCATGTTTGTGGACGAAGGTTTTGGTTCTCTCGATGAAGAGTCCCTGAATCAGGCGGTGAAAGCACTGGAAGGTCTGGCGGATGGAAACTGTCTGGTCGGAATTATTTCTCATGTGCCAAGTTAAAAGAGCGGATTGAGAAAAAATCATTGTGACGAAAAATCGAAGCCGGGATGGTGTAGGAAGCCGGGCAGTGATCGAGTAGACCACACAGGAGATGATTGGGATTCGAGAGAATTCCTTGTCAGAAAGTACGGAAAATGCTATAATGGATCCGTTGGGCAAAAAAAGTTGAATGAACAGAGCAAATCCGGCGAATCATGCCGGCTGCCATAGAATGGAGGAAACAAATGAAAACATCAGATTTTTATTATGATCTGCCAAAAGAACTGATTGCACAGGATCCATTGGAAGACCGCAGCGCTTCCCGCTTGATGCATCTGGATAAAACGACAGGTGAATATAAGCATGGTCATTTCCGTGATATTCTGCAGTATCTGAAACCAGGCGACTGTCTGGTTATCAATGATACGAAGGTAATTCCGGCGCGTCTTTATGGTTCCAAGGTCGGAACGGATGCGGCAATTGAGATTCTTCTTTTAAAGAGAAAAGAAAATGACATCTGGGAAACGCTGGTAAAACCGGGCAAAAATGCAAGGTCGGAACCGTAATCTCCTTTGGAGACGGAATTCTGACAGGCGAAGTAGTCGATATCGTGGATGAAGGAAATCGTCTGATCCAGTTCCACTATGAAGGCATTTTTGAAGAAATTCTGGATCAGCTTGGTGAAATGCCGTTGCCGCCATATATCACACATAAACTGCAGGACAAGAACCGTTATCAGACGGTATACGCAAAACACGAAGGCTCCGCAGCAGCTCCGACCGCCGGACTGCATTTTACGAAAGAGCTTTTGCAGCAGGTGCAGGATGCCGGTGTGAAAATTGCACACGTTACCCTACATGTGGGACTTGGCACTTTCCGTCCGGTAAAGGTGGAGGATGTCACCCAGCATCACATGCACTCTGAGTTCTATGTGGTAGAAGAAGATCAGGCAAAACTGATCAACGATACGAAAGCAGCAGGCGGCCGTGTGATCGCAGTCGGAACAACGAGCTGCCGTACTCTGGAGTCGGCAACCGGCGAGGACGGCATTTTAAAAGCCGGAAGCGGCTGGACCGAGATCTTTATCTATCCGGGTTACCGCTTCAAAATGATCGACGGACTGATCACCAATTCCATCTGCCGGAGTCCACACTGGTGATGCTGGTATCGGCACTGGCTGGAAAAGAGCATATTATGGCAGCTTATGAAGAGGCTGTAAGAGAAAAATACCGCTTTTTCTCCTTCGGCGATGCATGATGATTGAATAAAAAATTCGTTTATGACAAAAATACGATGCTGAAAGAAAACGACCATATAGGAACACCCGTGAAGCCCTATATAGTCGTTTTTTTTCTCTGCGAATCTTCTAAATCTTTCTTTTTCCCTGCCGAAAAACAGAAGATTTTATTAAGGTTTCTGAAAACGAGCGGAACTGGGTTGTGTCAGGGAATGTTTTTGCGTATACTGATACGTGTTTGAGACAAGGGAGGACGGATTTTGAAGAGAGACGAGAGAAGAAAGTTTCCATACTATGGTATCCTGCCGCTAATTCTGACGCTGACAGCGAATTTTATCGCTTATTTTGGAACGCGGCCGTTTACCAGTTCGTGGAAACATTACAATATAGAAACGGTGCTGGACCAGCAGATCCCGGTGATCCCGTGGACGATCGTGATTTATTTTGGCTGTTATCTGGTCTGGATTGTAAATTATCTGATTGCCGCAAGCAGAGAGAAAGAATTTGTCTGGCGGTTCTTTGCAGCAGATGTTCTGGCGCGGCTTGTCTGTATGGCATTTTATCTGCTGCTGCCGACAACGAACGTAAGGCCGTCGATCCCGGAACAGGGATTCTGGAATCAGATGCTTGCCTTGCTCTACCAGATGGATGCGGCGGACAATTTGTTCCCATCGATTCACTGCCTGAACAGCTGGTTCTGCTATATCGCAGTCCGTGGAAGACGGGAGATTCCGCGCTGGTATCAGCGGTTCTCTTTCTGGGCGGCACTTGCCGTGTTTGTCTCTACGCTGACAACAAAGCAGCATGTGATTGCAGATGTGATTGGCGGAGCGCTTCTGGCAGAAGTGACGTGGCAGATCGCGGGACGCACGCATCTTGGTGCATGGTATGGCATGATATTGGAACGAAGGAGGTGGAAACGCCGTGCAGAGTAAGAAAAAAAAATGATCGTGAATACCGTTTTTCTCGTTGTGATTTTGCGTTGACGATATACGGTGTTTTCCACGGCGAAGACCTTGGCGCAATGATGGAAGCAATGCGGCGGGCAGATGTGCGGTGGCTGTTGCCGGGACTGTTCTGTGTCGTGTTTTTTATCTGGGGAGAATCGATCATCATCTGGTACATGATGCATTCCTTCCAGATTCCGGTGAAGAAGCGGACATGTTTTCTGTTTTCTTCCGTCGGATTCTTTTTCAGCTGTATCACACCGTCCGCAAGCGGCGGCCAGCCGATGCAGCTCTACTATATGAAAAAGGAGAAAATATCTCTTCCGGTATCAACGGTGATTCTGATGATCGTCACGATCACCTACAAAGCGGTGCTGGTCGTGGTGGGACTTGGGCTTGTTCTGTTCGGACAGGGCTTCCTGCACCGGTATCTGACGGAAATCCTTCCGGTTTTCTATCTGGGAATCGGTCTGAATGTCTTCTGTGTCACAGCCATGCTTATTCTGGTTTTTCATCCGGCGCTTGCGCGGACAATTCTGGTTTTGGGACTGAAAATCGTGGAAAAACTGCATTTGATGAAACGAAAAGAAAGCCGCCTGAAAAAACTGGAAGCTTCCATGGAAGTCTACCAGAATACGGCAGCGTATCTTGGCACCCACAAAATGGTGCTGGTCAATGTCCTTGCGATTACCTTTGCACAGAGGTTTGCTTTATTTGCAGCAACATGGTTTGTATACCGCGCCTTCCATTTATCAGGCATTTCCTTTATCACCATTGTGCTGCTGCAGGCGGTCATTTCCGTGTCGGTTGACATGCTGCCGCTTCCGGGAGGAATGGGAATCAGCGAGACACTGTTCCTGAAAATTTTCCCGCCGGTCTTTGGAAGCACGCTGCTTCTTCCGGCAATGGTGCTTTCCAGAGGGCTCGGCTACTACGGGGAACTGCTGGTGAGTGCAGTCTTTACCATCGTCGCACAGCTTACGATCGGGAATACGAAAAGAGAAAAAAGAGGGGGAACTACATATGATAGGGTTCTATGATTATACCGTAATATTAACATATATCAGCTTTGCATCGTCCATCAGCGGCATTTTTCTTGCAACGCGGGGGCACTTTAACTGGGCGATTTTTTGTCTTGCTTTTTCCGGACAGTGCGATATGTTCGATGGAAAAATTGCGCGGACGAAGAAAAACAGGACCGAAGATGAAAGCGGTTCGGCATTCAGATCGATTCGCTCTGCGATGTGGTCTGTTTCGGCGTCTTTCCGATCGTGCTCTGCTATGAGCTTGGCATGACACATTTTTACAGCATTCCGATTCTTATTTTCTACGGTCTTGCGGGCGTGATCCGTCTGGGATATTTTAACGTGATGGAAGAGAAGCGTCAGAATGAAACTTCGGAGAACCGGAAATATTACCAGGGACTGCCGATTACCTCGATGTCAGTAGCCCTGCCGCTGCTGTTCGTCTTTGCGCCGCTCTGCCGCGGATACTTTCTGATCTGGCTGCATCTGCTGGTGCTGGCGGTCGGCGTTCTGTTTATCACGGATTTCCGCTTCCGCAAGCCGACGAATAAAGAGCTTGCTGTGCTGGTAGCGGTCGTTGGAGTGGCTGTGCTCCGCGGACTTCTGATCTGGAAGGGAGGAAGAACGGTTTGAGACTCTGCGCTTATCCTTACCGAAAACAGGGGAAAAATTATCCAAAGCTTGATCTGATCCGCGAGGAAAATGATCTGCAGGACCGTTTTCTACACATGATGTACAGCCATGCCGCCGGAAGAGCCGCGATGCAGCCGCTGGTTCAGTCATTTGTATCTCGTGCGGCAGGCTGCTTTCTGGACAGCCGCTTATCGGTGCCGCTGGTTGCACCGTTTGTAAAGAAAAATCATATTTCACTGAAGGAATGTACCGCAAAGCAGTTTATCTCGTTCAATGATTTCTTTGTGCGGAAGCTGAAAATGGATGCACGTCCGTTTTCCAATGCGCCGCAGGATTTTATCAGCCCGTGTGATGCGCGGCTTACGGTTTATCCGATTCATGAGAACGGGAAGTTTGAGATCAAGAACACAGAATATACGCTGGAACAGCTTCTGCGCGACCAGAAGCTGGCAAAACGGTATGAGGGCGGAACGTTATTTCTGTTTCGGCTTTCCGTGGACGATTATCACCGGTATCTCTTTGTGGATGACGGCGTCTGTTCGACGGAACGGCGGATTGAGGGTGTGCTCCACACGGTCAATCCGGCGGCGAATGATTTTTGCCCGATCTATAAAGAAAATACGAGAACCTACACGCTGCTGCAGTCCGCAAATTTCGGCACACTGCTGCAGATGGAGGTCGGCGCGATGATGGTCGGAAAGATTGTCAATGAAAATGCCGGAGCGGCGAGACGTGTACAGCGCGGCGAAGAGAAAGGCTATTTTGCCTTCGGTGGTTCGACAGTGATCGTTCTGGCACAGAAGGGAAGCGCAGTGCCGGAAAAACGGATCTGGAATTATTCGCGGCTTGGAATCGAAACGCGGGTACGGCAGGGAGAAACGGTTGGAACGGCCGGAAGAACAGGGTAAAAGCAAAAAAATGGATTGTGAGGAAATGATCTTCACAATCCATTTTTGTTTAAACGTTTTTTATGCCTGCAGCCGTGCCAGATCCTGGTAGAATGTCGGATACGAGATATCCACACAGCCGGCGCGCAGGATTTCCGTCGGTGTCTCTGCGGCAAGCGAAGCGATTGCAAACGACATCGCAATGCGGTGGTCGAGGCGGCTGTCGATTTGGGCGCGTGGAACGGTTTTCCGCCCTCAATGATCATGCCGTCGTCCGTGCCTTCCAGGGAAACACCCATCGCGGTGAGTTCGTTTACCATGATATCAAGACGGTTCGATTCTTTGACTTTCAGCTCCTCCGCATTCCGGATCACGGTTGTACCGTTCGCTGTGGCGGCAAGAACCGCGATGATCGGGATTTCATCGATCAGGGTCGGGATCAGTTCGCCCTCGATGACAGTGCCGGAAAGAGACGGCGTATAGCGCACGAGAAGGTCTGCAACCGGTTCTCCGCCGGAGTTCTGCTCATTCAGAAGTGTGATGTCAGCACCCATGGCGCGGCAGACGCGGAGCATACCGTCGCGGGTCGGGTTGATGCCGACATTTTTCAGGAGCACCTCAGAGCCTGGAACTATCAGCGCGGCGGCGATGAAGTAGGCGGCGGAGGAAATATCTCCCGGCACACGGACGAGATTTCCATGGAGATCCGGGTCCGGCAGAACCGATGCGGTCAGCCCTTCGGAGGCAACGTCGGCGCCGAAGAATTTCAGCATCAGCTCCGTATGGTTTCTGGAAAGAGCCGGTTCGGTAACGCTTGTTTTTCCGTCAGCATACAGTCCGGCAAGCAGGACACACGATTTGACCTGTGCGGATGCGACCGGCGAAAGATAGGAGATGGCGTGGAGCGGATGGCCGTTGATCGCAAGCGGCGCACAGCCGTTTTCCGGAATACTGCGGATGGAGCGCTCATCTGGTCAGCGGATTGATGATGCGTCCCATCGGCCGTTTTTGAATAGAGCGTCACCGGTCAGTGTACTGGAAAAGTTCTGGCCGGCAAGAATGCCGGAGATCAGGCGTGTCGTTGTTCCGCTGTTTCCGCAGTCGAGAACGGCGGACGGAGCCGAAAGCCCGTGCAGACCTTTTCCATGAACGAGGATGCGCTCCGGCGTGTTCTTGATCTCAATGCCCATACTGCGGAAGCCAGGGAGATGGTGGAGAGACAGTCGGCACCCTGTAAAAAGTTTTGTGACTTCTGTGGTTCCCTCTGAAATGGCACCGAACATGACGCGCGGTGGGAAATGGATTTATCGCCCGGCACGGAGATTTCTCCGCGCAGAGGACGTACTGCTTTCTGGAACTGCATAACGTAACTTCCTCCTGTCAAGATATACGCGCTTTTAATTGCGGATATGAATGGTATAGCCATGGTCTTTTAAGACCTTCCGGGCAAGAATGCCTGCCTGCTCTTCATAAAATTCAATGCGGAGAGCACCCTCTTCGAACTCGCGGTTATGCGTAATGCCGATATTTTTAATACTGATCTGGTTGATGGCAAGAATTGTTGTAACGGCTGCGATTCCGCCGGCTTCATCGAGCAGGTCGCAGTAAACGACGTATTCTTTCTTTGTCGGTCCATAGGAAGAATCTTCCATGGAATTCCGGTATTCGCGGGAACTCTCAAACATATTGTAGAGCTCGTGGCCTTTTTTGTTGTCAACCAGGTATTTTGCCTGGACGAGAAGGCGGATATAGGAATCCAGCACATTCGAGAGCTGCTTCTGGTTTGAGAGACAGATCTGCTGCCATACCTCCGGGGAGGAGGAAGCGATGCGGGTGATGTCCTTGAAGCCGCCTGCAGCAACGGTTTTCATCTGCTCTTCCGGTGTGTCCAGGGATGCGAGTGCATTGACCAGGGTAGCGGCAACGATATGCGGCAGATGACTGACACCTGCGGTGATGTAGTCGTGCTCTTCGTATGTTAAAACCATCGGGATCGCCTTTAAGGACTGGACAAGATCAACGAAAGCGGAAACTGTCGCGATCTCAACATCTGGTCCGGGTGTAATCATATAGTAAGCATTTTCCAGCAGGTAATCGGTGGCGCTGGAATATCCCGTCTTTTCGGAGCCTGCCATCGGATGGCCGCCGATAACTGGTGCGTCATGCCGAGGGTCTCAACCGCCTGATGGATTTCTCCTTTTACACTTCCGACGTCTGTGATGATACAGCCCGGTTTTGCGATGCCTTTCACGAACGGAAGATAGGAGATGTTGGTGCTGACAGGAGCACATAAGAAGATATAGTCACAGTCGGCAAAGCGGTCGTCCCGTTCTTCCAGCGCGATATCAATCACGCCTTCCTGAATTGCCTCTTCGATCGTCGCTTTGGTGCGGCAGTAGGCCATCAGTTTATACTCCGGGTGAACCTTTCTGAGGGTTTTTGCAATGGAGCCGCCGATGAGGCCAAGGCCGATAAAGCCGATACAGATTTTTTCGGATGTATCACACATAATTCAAGTAGTCCTTTCTGACAATTTTCGTAGGTAAATCGTATAAAAGACATTGTAAAGCATCTGAAATCAAATGTCAAAGATTTCTTGCTTTAAAGCGACAAAGCATTTTTGAAAGGCAGCAATTTTTGCTTGTTTTGCAAAATCCGGCAGATTCCACAGAAAAGCCAGACGGAAAAGCGGAAGAAAGACAGAATAACCAGCTAAAATACATAATAAAATTTAAAAATTCAGAAAATAATATTGTGAAATATGAATTAATATACTTGCAAAAAAGCAAAAACTTTAGTAGAATAGTGACTATGATAAGAGGAACGGAAGACGTGAATCTTGATAAAAAGCAGAAAGGCGAATAAGAGCGGCCTTGCAATCTGCAAATTTACTTACATGGGAGGTATTACATATGGACGTTTTTAGAACTGACCGAATCAGAAATGTGGTGCTGCTGGGGCACAGCGGCTCCGGAAAGACAAGTCTGACCGAAGCTATGGCTTATCTTTCCGGTATGACAAACCGTCTCGGAAAAGTGACAGACGGAAATACCGTCAGCGATTTTGACAAAGAAGAAATCAAGCGCAAATGCTCTATTTCCACAACGCTTGTCCCGGTCGTATGGGGAAAAAATAAGATCAATGTTCTGGATACTCCTGGAATGTTTGATTTCGTAGGAGAAGCACAGGAAGCCGCTTCCGCAGCAGATGCCGCTGTAATCGTGGTATCCGGAAAGGCCGGCGTGCAGGTCGGAACCCAGAAAGCATGGGAACTCTGCGAGAAATACAATCTTCCGCGTATGATCTTTGTAACGGAAATGGATCAGACGATGTCAGCTACCGAGAAGTCGTTGAGCAGCTCACCGAACTGTACGGAAAACGAATCGCACCGCTTCATATGCCTCTGCGTGAAAACGGTAAATTTGTAGGATATATCAATATTGTAAAGAACAAAGGCCGCAGATATATCGAAAAAGATAAAAAAGAAGAATGCCCGATTCCGGATTACTCCGTAGAATATCTGGAGAAGTACCGTGAAACCCTGATGGAATCCGTGGCAGAAACAAGTGAAGAGTTTATGGACCGCTACTTTGGCGGAGAAGAGTTCTCGGTAGCAGAGATTTCCGCAGCGCTTGCCATGAACGTAGGAGACGGCACCATCGTTCCGGTATGCATGGGATCTCCGGTGAACCTGCAGGGCGTATCGAACCTTCTGGATGATATCTGCGGATACTTCCCGGATCCATCCACCCGTCCGTGTGCCGGCATCAATCTCAATACGAACGAAATTTTCGAGGCAAATTACGACTTTGCGAAACCGAAGAGCGCGACCATTTTCAAGACGATCGTGGATCCGTTCCTTGGAAAATATTCAATGATTAAGGTTTGCTCCGGCGTTATTAAAAGCGATGATGTGCTCTATAATGTAGATCAGGAATCCGAAGAAAAACTGAGCAAGCTGTACGTGCTCGAAGGCTCCAAGCCGATCGAAGTACCGGAGCTTCATGCAGGAGATATCGGTGCCATCGCAAAACTCGGCGATGCAAGAACCGGCGATTCCCTTGCGACAAAGAACAATCAGGTCCGCTACGGAAAACCGGATGTTTCGACTCCGTACACCGCAAAACGATATAAACCGAAGAACAAAGCCGATGTAGATAAGATCTCCCAGGCCTTTGCCAAGATGATGCAGGAAGACCTGACTATGAAGCAGTCAATGATTCTGCAAACCATCAGACATTGCTGTACGGCATGGGCGACCAGCACATCGATATTATCGTCAGCAAGCTGCTGGAGCGCTACAAAGTAGAAGTAGAGCTGTCCCGTCCGAAGGTAGCCTTCCGCGAGACGATCCGCAAAAATTCGGATGTAGAAGCAAAATACAAAAAACAGTCCGGCGGCCACGGCCAATACGGTCATGTAAAAATGCGCTTCTCCGCTTCCGGAGATCTCGAGAAACCATACGTTTTCGAGCAGGAAGTTGTCGGCGGCGCCGTTCCGAAGAACTACTTCCCGGCTGTTGAAAAAGGTATCCAGGAAGCCGTACAGAAAGGCCCTCTGGCTGCTTATCCGGTAGTCGGCGTCAAAGCCGTTCTGTATGATGGTTCTTATCATCCGGTAGACTCCTCCGAGATGGCATTCAAGACCGCAGCGATCCAGGCGTTCAAGAAAGGCTTTATGGAAGCATCCCCGGTTCTCCTTGAGCCGATCGTTTCGATGAAGATCACGGTAGACGATAAATACACCGGCGATATCATGGGCGATCTCAACAAACGCCGTGGCCGTGTGCTCGGCATGAACCCGGATCACAAGGGCCATACGATTATCGAGGCTGATGTTCCGGAACTTGAGATCTACGGATACGGCACAACACTCCGCTCCATGACAGGCGGAAGCGGTGATTTCTCCTATGAGTTTGCGAGATATGAGCAGGCTCCGTCCGATATCCAGGCAAAAGAGATTGAGGCAAGAGCTTCGAAGGTTGAAAAAGCAGAAGAATAAAGCTTTATAAAATAGTGTGATAAAACAGAGAAAATCCGGTTTCGGGAGCAGAATTCGCCCGGAAACCGGATTTTTCTGCGGTTTTTGAAGAAAAACGGAGGATATAGGAAAAAATAAATTGTAAAAACAGGGAAAGAGTGATAGAATACAGCTATATGTTCAAATGCGCATGCTGTCCTATGCGGCGGTGTGAGAAAAAAGAACTTTGAACTTGAACATGCAGGAGGTTACCTATGAGTAAAAGATATGAGCCACAGGACATTGAAAAAAAGTGGCAGAAGATCTGGCAGGATGAAAAAGCCTTTGCCGCCACAGATGATTATACAAAACCGAAATACTACGCACTCGTTGAGTTTCCGTATCCGTCAGGACAGGGACTTCACGTAGCCATCCGCGTCCGTACACTGCACTGGACATCGTAGCCAGAAAGCGCAGAATGCAGGGTTACAACGTTCTGTATCCGATGGGCTGGGATGCATTTGGTCTTCCAACGGAGAACTATGCGATCAAAAACCACATTCATCCGAAGATCGTTACCAAAAACAACGTACATCACTTCAAAGACCAGCTTCAGTCTCTTGGATATTCCTTCGACTGGGACAGAGAGATCAACACGACGGATCCGGAATACTATCACTGGACCCAGTGGATTTTCCTGAAACTTTTCAAAGCCGGACTGGCATATAAAAAAGAAATGCCGATCAACTGGTGTACTTCCTGTAAGGTAGGTCTTGCAAACGAGGAAGTTGTAAACGGCGTGTGCGAGCGCTGCGGAAGCCCGGTTGTCCGCAAAGTAAAGAGCGAGTGGATGCTGAAGATCACCGAGTATGCAGACAAGCTGATCGACGGTCTGGACGGCGTTGACTATATTGAGCGTGTCAAAACTTCCCAGAAAACTGGATCGGACGTTCCCACGGAGCAGAGGTTGATTTCTCCCTGAAAGATAAACCGGAGAAGCTGACTATCTATACCACACGCCCGGATACCCTGTTCGGTGTTACGTACATGGTACTCTCCCCGGAGCATCCGTACATCGACCAGTACAAAGATGAGATCAAGAACTGGATGAGGTCTGCGCATACCGTGAGATGGCAGCCAGAAAATCCGATTTCGAGCGTTCCGAGCTTGCAAAAGACAAGACCGGTGTCATGATCGACGGACTTTCCGCAGTCAACCCGGTTAATGGAAAAGAGATCCCGATCTGGATTTCCGATTATGTACTGATGAGCTACGGCACCGGCGCATCATGGCAGTACCGGCACACGATGAGCGTGACTGGGAGTTCGCAAAGAAATTCAACATGCCGATCATCGAGGTTGTTGCAGGCGGCGACGTACAGAACGAAGTTTACACCGACGTTGCAGAGGGAACTCTTGTCAACTCCGGTTTCCTGAACGGACTTTCCGTTGCGGAAGCAAAAAAGAAAATTCTTGAGTGGCTCGAAGAGAACCACGTTGGAAAAGCAAAAACAAACTATAAGCTGCGTGACTGGGTATTCTCCCGTCAGCGTTACTGGGGTGAGCCGATTCCGATCGTACACTGCGACAAATGCGGTTACGTTCCGGTTCCGGAAGAATCCCTTCCGCTGGAGCTGCCGGATGTAGAGAGCTACATGCCGACCGATAACGGCGAGTCTCCGCTGGCTGCCATGACAGACTGGGTCAACACCACCTGCCGTGCTGCGGAGGACCTGCAAAACGTGAGACCGATACCATGCCGCAGTGGGCTGGTTCTTCCTGGTATTACATCCGCTATACCGATCCGAAGAACAAAGAGGCTCTGGCAAGCAAAGAAGCTATGAAATACTGGCTGCCGGTTGACTGGTACAACGGAGGAATGGAGCACACCACCCTTCACCTTCTGTATTCCCGTTTCTGGCATAAATTCCTGTACGATCAGGGCGTAGTTACCTGCCCGGAACCGTATCAGAAACGTACTTCCCACGGAATGATCCTCGGCGAGAACGGCGAGAAGATGAGTAAATCCCGTGGAAACGTTGTCAACCCGGATGATATCGTAGCTGAGTTCGGTGCAGATACCCTGCGTACGTACGAGATGTTCATCGGTGCCTTCGACTTAAGTGCATCCTGGTCTCAGGAAGGCGTAAAAGGATGCCGTCGTTTCCTCGAGCGTGTATGGAAACTGCAGGACAGCCTGGTAGACGGAGATTCCTACTCCAAAGAGCTGGAGTCCAAAATGCACCAGACCATCAAGAAAGTATCCAGCGACTATGAGTCCCTGAAATACAACACAGCGATCGCAGCCATGATGACCCTGGTCAACGAGTTCTACAAAGCCGGAAAAGTAACGAGAAAAGAGTTCGAAACCCTTCTGATCCTGCTGAATCCGGTTGCACCGCATATGACCGAGGAACTGTGGGCAGACCTTGGATACGAAGGCCGTCTGTATCAGACCGCATGGCCGGAGTTTGACGAGGAGAAGACGGTAGAGGCAGTAGCCGAGATCGCTGTTCAGATCAACGGTAAAATGCGCGGAACGATCAAAATCGCCAAAGATGCAGATAAAGAGACCGCAATCGCCGCTGCAAAAGAGGCAGTTGCAGACAAACTGACCGGAAACATCGTAAAAGAAATTTACGTACCGGGAAGAATTGTGAATATCGTTCAGAAATAATAATTATGTAAGCTGAAGAAAGGAGGCTGATTCTTGGAAAAAGAGTCAGTCTCCTTTTGCATAAATATTGCTGTTTAGCAAGGAGGGATACAAAATGGATCTTAAAACAATCAGACAGGAAGCGCGTGCGTCGCAGAGGAGCTGATTACGACGGCGCAGATGAAACCGGGACAGACTCTGGTAGTGGGATGTTCTTCGAGTGAAATTCACAACAGTAAGCTTGGAACGGATTCCAGCCAGGAGATCGGGCAGGCGGTGTTTGAGGCGCTGTATGCGTGTACGAAGGAGCATGGGCTGTATCTGGCGGCGCAGTGCTGTGAGCATCTGAACCGCGCGGTTGTTCTGGAGCGTGCGGCGGCAGAAAAATACGGTTACGAGCCGGTCTGCGCGGTACCGTGGCTGCATGGCGGCGGATCGTTTGCGATGGCGGCATACTATGGATGGAGGACGCTGTCACCGTAGAGCGTGTGCAGGCGCATGCAGGTATTGATATCGGTGATGTGCTGATCGGCATGCAGCTGAAGGCAGTAGCCGTTCCGGTCCGGGTATCGCAGAAAACGATCGGAGATGCGCACGTTGTCTGCGCGCGGACAAGACCGAAATACATCGGCGGCGAGCGGACGCATTACGCGGAAGATCCGGAGATGAGAAAGTAAGAAACTGTGATTTGTAAATCAAAAAATGCCGTACAGGCGGAGGAAAAATTTCCAACGCTGTACGGCATTTTTGATGGTTGGTTTTACGTTTTATTTCGCTTTTCTCGCTTCCCGTTTTCGCAGGAAGAAAATTTTCTGCTTCCGGTAAAAAGAGGAAATGGAATCCACGAGGATGCTCAAATATCGCAGAACCGGCTCTGTTGCGACAGAGAATACGACCAGCAGCATGATACATTTTCTGGACATATCAGAAATGGCGAACAGTTGGTTCAGATAGGTACTGCAGAAAATGAAGGCAATAATCGAGCCGATCAGGATCGTCCAGCGCATCCAGTTGAGCGGCTTGCTGATCCGGTAGAGAATCATAAAACCGACAATGGCGAGCAGTACGGTGGAAGCGGTCGAAATATCTTCCGAGCCGACCGCAAATTCCTGGCCGAAGACGACGAGTGTTGCGACCATCAAAAAGTCGGTCAGCGCCGCAGGCAGGGCCCGTGTCAGAATGTTCGTGATAAAGTGGCCCGCGATCCGGTTTTTGTTCGGCATCAGCGAGAGCAGGAAGCCTGGAATACCGATCGTAAACATACTGATCAGCGAGATCTGGGACGGCTCCAGCGGATACGTCACCATCGAGATCAGTGAGAAGATGGACAGCAGGAACGAGAAAATGTTCTTTACCAGGAACAGCGTTCCCGAGCGCTGCAGGTTGTTGACAACGCGGCGGCCTTCCAGTACGACAGAAGGCATCTTCGAAAAGTCGTTGTCCAGCAGAACGAGCTGTGCAGCCTGTGCGGCAGCGTCACTTCCGGATGCCATAGCAACGGAGCAGTCGGCATCCTTTAATGCGAGCACATCGTTGACACCATCGCCGGTCATCGCAACGGTCTTGCCGTTTTTCTTTAAAGCCTGGACAAACTGGCGTTTTTGGTCTGGTGTGACACGGCCGAACACGGTGTATTTCAGGATTGCTTCTTCGAGCTCTTCCGGTGTCTTTAGAGTGGAAGCATCAATATAATCCTCTGCGTGTGCAATCCCTGCCTGGCGGGCAACCTCAGATACCGTTACCGGAGTATCACCGGAGATGACCTTGACATGGACACCCTGATCTTCGAAGTAGCGGAACGTTTCCGGTGCTTCTTTTCGGATCGGATTGGAGAGAAGCACGTAGCCAAGCGGCGTGACACGGCCGGAGAGTGCTTTTCCATCCGGTACAGTTTCGGATGTGCCGAAGACGAGGAGACGGAATCCCTTTGAGGTATACGCTTCAATTTCACTCTGATAGCGTGCAAAATCATCGCGGAGAACGAACTCCGGGGCACCGAGCACGTAGGAGACATCCGAAAATGTCACACTGGAATACTTGAATTCCGAGGAGAACGAAGTCATCGAACGGCAGTTTTGCCGTTGTTGTCTTTAAAATATTCTTTCAGTGCCGCCATAGTAATGTTGTCGTTTGACATGGCAGATGCGAAATCACCGACCGCAAGGGAAAGCTCTTCTTTCTGCAGTGCGGGAGCATTTTTGCCGGATTCTGTATCAGGGACTGAACTGGAGCCGACCAGAATCAGATCATGTACTTTCATATTTGTCTCGGTGATGGTTCCCGTCTTATCGACACAGAGCACGTTGACGCGAGCCAGCGTCTCGATACATTTCATATCATGCACGAGAACCTTCTGCGAAGCCAGCCGCATAACGCTGACGGCAAGGGCAACGCTTGCAAGCAGGTAAAGACCTTCTGGGATCATGCCGAGCACGGCGGCCACCATCGAGGTAATGCTCTCACGGAACGTTTCGTGGGAGACGAAAAACTGCTGGCCGAAGAGCAGAAGACCGATCGGAATGATCAGAATGCCGACAACCTTTACCAGCTTGTTGAGGGAGCGGATCATCTCGGACTGTTCGCCCTCTTTCATGGCCTTTGCTCGAGGGTCAGACGGGAAATGTAGGAATCTTCACCGACCTGGGTCAGACGGCTCTTGCAGCTTCCGGAGACGATAAAACTTCCGGACATCAGCTCGTCGCCCGGGCGCTTGGTAATCTCATCGGATTCACCGGTAAGCAGCGATTCGTTGACCTGTACCTCACCTTCAAGCACGACGGCATCAGCGCAGATCTGTTTTCCTGCGGTAAATACAACAATATCATCGAGTACGAGATCTTCCGCGGCGAGTGTTACCTCAGCCCCGTCACGGATCGCAGTAGCTTCGGCGCGTTTAAAACAGACAGCTTTTCCAGCGTCTTTTTCGCCTTGATCTCCTGTACAATACCGATCAGCGTGTTCGCGATGATGACCGGCAGAAACGTAAGATCCCGGAACGAACCGGCAAGGATCAGAAAGATGGCAATAATCAGAAAAATCAGGTTGAAATACGTACAGACATTGCTCTTTACGATCTCGGCCGTTGTCTTGGACGGAGGTTCCACCGCGCGGTTGGTCCAGCCGTTCTCGCGGTACTCGGCAACCTGCTCGGCGGAAAGGCCTTCGGAAGGGTCTGCCTCATAACGCGTCGTTGGAACACGGCGGTGAATGATTTCGGGAATTGTTTTGTTCATAACAGTTATATTCCTCTCCGGCCGTCCTGATAAAGAAGAGACAGCCTCACTGTGGTTTGTTTGAAAAAGATCACGTCTGGAATCTTTTTCCATACTAAGAAGTATACCATAGAGCATCGAAAAAGAAATGAAGGAAGTATTAAATTTTACGAAAAAAAGACTTCGCAAAGAGGAACAGATAGGAATGTGCGAAAAGTCTTTTGTATTCTGAATTCAGTCCTGTATTTCCTGAAGATTGCGGATGTTCGGCTCCGCCATCATGGAGTAATTGGTGTAATAAACAACGAAACCCGGTTTGCTTCCGTTTGGTTTGCGCAGGTTTTTCTTTAAGGTGTAGTCGATTTCCACCTTCGGTGCCTGTCTGCCTTTCGAGTAATAGGCGGCGAGAGCAGCGGCCTCTTCGTAGACGGAATCCGGCAGCTCTTTACCGTTCGTCTTTACGATGACATGGCTGCCCGGCTGGCCTTTCGCGTGGAACCACCAGTCGTTGCCGGAGGCGAATTTAAACGAAAGTTCTCGTTCTGGAAGTTGTTCTTGCCGACATAAATGTCAAAGCCCTCGGAAGAGCGGTAGTGGAACGGATGGGAGGTGATTTTCTGCTTTTTCCCTGTCGGTCCCTTGCGGCGGATGTAGCCGTACTCGATCAGCTCTTCTTTTAACTGCACCAGATCCGCCTCATCGAGCGCAATATCAAGCGCCGTGCTGATGGATTCGAGATGGTCGATTTCCTCTTTCGTCTCGACAAGAAGTTCCTCGAGTGCCTCACGGGTCCGCTTCAGCTTTCCGTAGCGGTCGAAGTATTTTTTGCATTTTCGCCGGCAGAGAGCGTTCCGTCGAGTGGAATCGTGATTTCCTCGCCGTTATAGTAATTGACGGCGTTCAGCGAAGTATCGCCCGGCTGGCAGCTGTAGCCGTACGTATTTAAAAGCTCACCGTAAATCCGGTATTTTTCCCGCTTGTCGGTGTCTTTTAACTGTTTCTGCTGCAGGTCGTATTTTTTGACATTCCGTTCGAGTGCGGTATTGACGACACGGCGCAGATCGGAAGATTTCTGACGGATGCGGGTGATGCGGTTTTTCATGGCATAGTATGTTTCCAGTACACCGGAGATCGAATCGTATGTTTCCTCCCGCAAATCCTGATACTGCGTCAGTTTCAGTGCGGAAAATTCTTTCGGCTCATCGCCCTGGTATACGATGTTCGGCGTAAATGCGCCGTTTTTGATATCCTCAATCAGATAAGAGAAGGTGCGGAACAGATGAAGCTTCGCATTTTCTTCGAGTGCATTGACCGCAAATCCGCCGTCGATGCCGGCGCGGCAGCAGACTTCCTCCGCCATCAGCGGGCTGAAGCCGGTAAGGGAAGTGTAGATTGCCTTTGCGGCAGCCATCGGTTTCGTGCAGACGAAATCGAAAAATTCTTCTTCTGTGATCGTGAGCGGATCTTTCTTATCCTGCGTGTGCGGAATGAACCAGGTGCGGCCCGGAAGAACCTCACGGACAGAACTCATGTTGGCGGAAATATGTTTGATACTGTCAAGGATCGTATTGTCCTCCTGACAGAAGATCAGGTTGCTGTGTTTTCCCATGATCTCCACAATCAGCTTCTTGCGGCAGATATCGCCGAGTTCGTTCAAATGCTCGAGCTCAAAAATAAGAATACGCTCGAGTCCCGGCTGGGTAACGGAGAGAATGCGGGCGCTGCCGATGTGTTTGCGGAGCAGCATACAGAAATTCGGTGCGGTCATCGGGCCGGGCTTATTGTTGTCCGTCAGGTAGATCAGCGGAAGCGAAGCACTTGCCGAGAGGAGAAGACGGTAAACGGTACGGTTGTTTTTTATTGTAATCATCAGCTCGTCGTTTTCCGGCTGTGCGATCTTGTTGATCTTTCCGCCGACGATGGTCTGATTCAGTTCCTGTGCAATATTTGCAATGGTAATTCCATCAAAAGCCATAGAAAATATCTCCTTTGTTTGAAATTCTAGTATTTTCATTATAATACAGAAAAAAAAGATTTGACTAGGCTTTCTGAATGAATTATAATAAATCCGTATGGGTAGATGTATTTTCTGAAAAAGACTTCAGAAGGTACAGGAAAGGACGGATTGTGGCAAAACTGATCAACATCGGATTCGGCAATGTCGTAAATTCGGATAAAATAATAGCAGTGGTGAGTCCCGAGGCGGCGCCCGTCAAGCGTATGGTGCAGCGTGCAAAGGAAAGCAACCGCATCATCGATGCGACGCAGGGAAGACGCACGAAAGCAGTGCTCATCACCGGAGAAGAATTTATCATCCTTTCGGCTTTGCAGCCGGAAACGATCAGCCGTAGATTCAACGGCGGCTGGGAAACAGAAAAAGAGCGAGGGGAATCTGAAAATGAGTAGAGGAATACTTACTGTAGTATCCGGTTTTTCCGGAGCAGGAAAAGGAACACTGATGAAACGCCTGATGGAGGAGTACGACAACTATGCGCTGTCCATCTCCGTCACCACAAGAGACCCGCGTCCGGGCGAGGAAGACGGCGTATCGTACTTTTCCGTACAGAAGAAGAGTTTGACCGCATGGTAGAAGAGGATGCCTTCCTCGAGTATGCGCGTTACGTAAAACATTCCTACGGAACGCCGAAGGCATACGTAGAGGAGCAGCTGGATGCCGGAAAAGATGTTCTGCTTGAGATTGAAATCCAGGGAGCACTTCAGGTCAAGGAAAAAACGTCCGGACACCCTTCTTGTGTTCATCACACCGCCGACCGCCGAGGAGCTGGAACGACGCCTCCGGGGACGCGGAACGGAAACAGAAGAAGTTATCAAAGGCAGAATGGAGCGTGCAAAAGAGGAAGCACAGGGCATGGACCAGTACGATTATGTCCTGATCAACGACGACCTCGAAACCTGCGTAAAACAGATGCATGAGACCATTCAGAGCCAGCATTTCATGAGCAGCAACCAGAAAGACTTTATCGAACAGATGAAAAAAAAGTCTGGAAAAATAGAAAGGAGCATTTATTATGATTCATCCATCTTATCAGGAACTGATTGCAACTATTAACGAGGGCCAGGATCTGGACGAGGCACCGGTTGTCAGCAGCCGTTACTCTCTGGTACTTGCAACAAGCAACGTGCAAGACAGATCATCGGCGGAGCTGAACCGCTTGTAAAAGTGAAAAAAGGCATGAAACCGCTCTCCATCGCCGTAGAGGAGATGTACAAAGGAGAGGTTACAATCCTTCCGGAATCTGAAGTTGAAGCGGAAGAGGAAACAAAAGAGGAGCCAGTAATTGAATAATATGAAAATTCTGTTTATTTCCCTTGGATGCGATAAAAACCTGGTAGATTCCGAGCATATGCTGGGTCTTCTGGTAGAGCATGGCTTCGAGATCACCGATTCCGAGGAAGATGCAGAGGTTATCGTGATAAACACATGCTGCTTTATCCACGACGCCAAAGAAGAAAGCATTCAAAATATTCTTGAAATGGCGAAGTACCGTACAGCGGGAAGCTGTAAGGTTCTTCTGGTAACGGGCTGTATGGCAGAGCGCTACCGCGATGAAATCATTGAGGAGATTCCGGAGGTTGACGCCGTACTTGGAACGAACAGCTATGACAAAATCCTGGATGCCATTCAGGATGTCCTCGGCGGCGACCGCTTCCAGGAGTATGCCGATCTGAAAGGACTGCCGAAAATTGACGCACAGCGCGTTGTAACGACAGGCGGCCATTACGAATATCTGAAAATTGCAGAGGGCTGTGACAAGCACTGTACCTACTGCATCATTCCGAAGCTGCGCGGACCGTACCGCTCCGTTCCGATGGAGGAACTGATAGCAGAAGCGAAGACGATGGCAGAACAGGGTGTCAAAGAGCTCGTTCTCGTTGCGCAGGAGACAACCATTTATGGTATCGATCTGTACGGAAAGCCGTCTCTCCACCTTCTGTTAAAAGAGCTCTGCAAAATTCAGGAGCTCTACTGGATCCGGATTCTGTACTGCTATCCGGAGGACATCTATCCGGAACTCGTTCAGACGATGAAGGAAGAGCCGAAAGTCTGTCACTACCTGGATCTGCCGATTCAGCATGCCAACGATGAGATCCTGCGCCGCATGGGTCGCAGAACATCCAAACAGGAGCTGATCGACAAAATTGATTTCCTGAGAAGCGAGATGCCGGATATCACACTGCGCACCACGCTGATCACAGGATTCCCGGGAGAGACAAAAGAGCAGCACAAAGAACTCCTCGAGTTTATCAACGACATGGAGTTCGACCGTCTCGGCGTATTCACCTACTCTCCGGAGGAGGGAACACCGGCTGCTGCGATGGAGCATCAGATCGACGAGGAGGTAAAACTGGACCGTCAGGCAGAACTGATGGAGCTGCAGCAGGATATCTCTGCAGAACTCGGCGAGCGCAGGATCGGCCAGGAGCTTCTTGTTATGATCGAGGGCAAAGTGGCGGATGAGGATGCCTATGTGGCAGAAGCCAGGCGGACGCACCGGGTGTAGACGGCTATGTATTTGTCAATACACCGGAAACACTCGTATCCGGCGACTTCGTAAGAGTGAAAATTACCGGCGCTCTGGAATATGATCTGATAGGAGAGATAAGCCAATGAATTTACCAAACAAATTAACGATTCTGCGGGTAATTATGATTCCGTTTTTCGTGTTCTTCCTGCTGTCTGGCGTGGGCGGAAGCGCGTCCAAATGGATTGCACTGGTAATCTTTGCCGCTGCCAGCATCACGGATACGCTGGACGGCTACATTGCAAGACGTGACAATCTGATTACCGATTTCGGAAAGTTTATGGATCCGCTGGCAGATAAGCTGCTGGTATGCTCTGACTGATCTGCTTTGTAGAGCTGGACAAGCTTCCGGCGTGGATGGTTATTATTATCATCGCAAGAGAATTTATCATCAGCGGTTTCCGCCTGGTTGCTTCGGACAATGGAATTGTCATCGCAGCAAGCTGGTGGGGAAAATCGAAAACAATCAGCCAGATGATTATGATCATTCTTCTGATCGCCGACATTCCGGCACTTTCCGTGCTGAATACCGTGCTGATCTGGGTTGCACTGATTCTGACCGTTGTTTCTCTGATTGATTACCTGGTAAAAAATAAAAACGTGCTTTCCATGCAGAACTAGACAGGAAAAAGCACAGAATAAAACGCTGACCGGTTTGGGATTCCAGACCGGCAGCGTTTTTTGGTTTGTAGTTTTTCAGCGTTTTTTCCCGGAAGCAGCGGAGCGGAAGAGGCGTACCATCTGGTCAATTTTTGCCGCTTCCTGTTTGGATTTTCCGGCTTTGATGGCAGAGATGATCAGGTCCGCCTCGGAGGCGGAAAACTGTGCGCCGCCCTGATTTCCCTGCATCAGGGAGAGAAGAAACGGCATCATTTCCGCCTGGGATTTTCCACGGCTCTGAGAGCCATCTGCTGCAGTGCCTGAAGCCGGGCAAAGTCAATTCCGGAAAGAGAGGGGTCCTGCGACCAGTCGTTTTGCTTATCATCCGAACTCATAGCAGATCCTCCTCATTTCCGGGATTTATATTCTGAAGCATCTGGACCATCTGCATGGTCTGAAACATCTGGGAGAGAAGATCCCGCTGCGGACCGGCGGCAAAACGGGAAATATCCTGCAGCATCTCAAGCGGAGAGACGTGCGGGGCATCAACAGACATCATGGAAAGGTCGGCCGGACGGGAAAAAAGCTGAATGGTCCGCTGGAGCTCGAGCCATTTGCTCAAAATCGCAAGGGAGGGCTGCAGGCCGAAGGAGGCGTAGGGAATGGCAGCCTTCAGCATCTGAAGCTGATCCTGTGCGATCATCTGTCCAGCGGTGTCATCTGTTCCACATTTTGTTCCTGTTCCTGATTCAAATTAAGATCCTTCCTGGCAGCATTCCTGCATTTGTCTTTTTTATTTCTCTTTATCTTATGTTCCAGGCCGGAAAAATGACAGAAGGCGGGAAAAAACATATGATAAGAGGAAGAAAGAAAAAG
>ENA-OQIM01000087-OQIM01000087.1-human-gut-metagenome-genome-assembly--contig:-NODE-87-length-27852-cov-1.954085_pt1 | contig 27852 bp, 38 predicted proteins | sample MGYA00242579_ERZ504744 | MGnify/ENA primary metagenome ERZ504744 (study PRJEB26092, sample SAMD00036441) | human gut metagenome | host: Homo sapiens | study: EMG produced TPA metagenomics assembly of...
TGTCCAATTTTTTCTTTTTTATCAGATTTATATTTCAGGAAACTGTCGAGCTGGCTTATAAGTCTAACCAATAAATAAGCAAGACCGACTCCTGGGATTATGGATTCGGTCTTGCGATTATTGAAGAACTTGTATTAACTTTAAGAACTACAATATTATACCAGATTTTTATGTTATACTGTATCTGTATTACAAACTTTTTGAAGGAGGCATTTCTGTGTTCGAAAAAGCAACTATTTTTAACACTCTGTTCTATGGCAGTCTTGGAGTGAAAGTGCTGTTGCACAATTTTTTTGAAAAAACTGTTTTCTGATTTTTCGGCACCATGCTACTTCAGAACACATTGGAAATTATATTGCCCTGGCTGCGGAGGTACCCGTGCATTATTTGCCCTTATGCACGGTAATCTCCGTCAGTCCCTGAAATATAATCCTGTTACACTTTTATTTCTTTTAGATGTTTTAGTAACAACCATCCTGTCACTGATTGAAAAAAAGAATAGCAAATATTCTACATCAAGATTTCGTCTGATACTTAATATTACGCTTTTAATATTTATCGTAGTATTTTCTGTTTTGCGTAATTACCTGTTGTATACGGGCATAGATGTATTGGGCGATTTTAGTTGATTTACATAAATCATTTTCCACTTAAACGTCGGTTTCGAATATTTCTTCTTTGTGTTTCAGCCTGCTCCATTTGTAATTTTAATTTTTCTACATAGTTGCTTTTCATAGTTTCAAATTCCTTTTTTTGGCCTCGGCAGCTCCGCAGCCGCAGAGGTATCCTTTGAAGCGACATCCATCTGGACATTTTTCAACGAATCTGCCTGTTTTTCAAATTCATCTGCTGCTTCCTGCATAGATTCAATCTGGTCTTCCAGTTCTTCCTTGATCTTAGCTTCCTCCTCTGCAACCTCTTTGTCATATTGCTCCTGAAGGAGTGCGATTCCGCCTTCCAACTCAGCAATTAAATTTTTTTTTGTCGGCTTCTGAAATTTTTGCATTCTGAACTTTTGTTATCTCTTTCTCAAGTTTTGCTTTATCAGCTTCAAACCTCTTACCAAGTTCATGCAGTTTTGTTCCTTCCTGAAGCTTATTGTCCGATTCATTTCGTATAATGGTTCCATCCAGGCTACGATTTTTCCCACGCTGTCTTCCATGTAACATTGACATTGTATTCTCTCCTCCTTTTTCTTTGTGCACTTACCATTTAAAAAACAGGTTTATCTGAATCCATTCTGCTTTCTGTTGAACTATCATTAAGCATCTGTTCTAACGCCATGAGCATTGTATCTTTCAGACTGCTTTCCCACATCGTTACAGACGGACTCAGCTTGTTATACAGGGATAATGCCTCCTGTTTCTGAGTCGCCAAATCCATAGCAGTTGGCATAAACAATGTATAAAATTTTATGGTAAGTTTTCTTCCAATTCTCGCAATGTAAATTACAATACCCATCTGCTTACACTCATTAGAAGAAACCAGAATACCTTCCATCTTTTCTTCTCCGCTTCCGGAAAGTGCAATACATTCTGCCTCCTGAACGGTTACATTTGATCCATATTCCCGATCGAAAGTAGCTTTAAATTTTCTCAGAATCTCCTGTACGCCTGGCACATTAACTCTCTGTGAAATAACCAAGTCTTTATTTTCATCCCGAACTGCCAGTGAATAGGTTAATTTTTTATATTAAAAGCAAGGTTCTCAAACAGCCCTTTGTATTCATCGTCCTTCCATGCCAGAGCAGATACGTCGAAATACAGCATATTTCCAGAAGATCTCACTGAAAAACCGCTCGGTGCTTTTCCACCGCCATTTGTTAAGGAATGTAATCTTTCCTGGGTTTTTACAGTCATTTCTTTACCTGTTGTAAGCATGCTCTGCAAAACTGTACTTTCTGACTGGTACGCATTCATCCACATAAGTCCGGATGCAATTAATGTTAATTTCTTTGAATCTTCTTCGCTTTTTAACAAGGCACGTACTGGATCCCGAAGGACATCCTCTCCGCCCATTTTTTTCTTTGCATATAAATCTGCGATAGTAACATCTGCATAGCTGCGTTTATAAATTCTGGAAAATACTTTCTCTGCTTTTTGAAAGTCCAAAGCAGCAAATGTCTTTTCGGTTGCGAAAAACCAGACGCATCTCAGAACTTCCTCCAGATCAATTGAAAAAATATCATCAAAATTTGTACTGTTAAGCAAAATTTTTCACATTGCTCAATATATGCCACTACTGAAGTTCTTTTTAATCCGATTACACCATCCCAGTATCTTTTATTGATTTTTCCATATGTTCCTTCATCCATCATTTTGCTTGATGGCAAAGTATATACTTCCTGCCCAAACTCTCTCAGGCCTTCTGCAATATGTCTCGCCTGTGTAATAGCACGTGATTCTTCTTGTGCTATTGTTGCACTCTGATCTTCTTTGCGTGATTCTTTAACAAGTTTCCCATTAATTTCCTTCATTACTGCAATTGTTGTCTGCATACTTCCTATTGAATTATTTAACTCATTATAAGTCCGTTCATAATCTGATTCATAATCAAGAGCATCTGTATATTTTCTTGGCAAAAAAATCTTTCACTGTACTGATGATTGCATCTTCCTTATTCTGCAATGTTTTTTCTTTGTCCGTCTAAAAGAATTTTTTGTGATTTAATTCTCTCTGCTTTTTCATCACTCGCCTTAATCGCCGCCATCATTATCTGCAGCACAATGTACACTACAATACCCACTACAACTATTCCACAAAACGTTCCATGGTATCTTCCTCCTAAATTTCTTTTATAGAATTAAGTCTTTCAATCATATCATTGATATATGAAGTAGCCTCTTCAAATTCTTCATTCAGCGGATATTTTTTGTCATCCGTTAATATCCAGAGTTTTCTGATCCTGCTGCATTTCGTAAGAAGCTGTCTGCATTCTGCCAGAAGCACTGCTTTTTGTGCCATACAGCGCTGAATCTCAGCTACATTCTCCACATTTATATAATTTATATATTTTGACTGTAATTGCTATCAGTCTGTCTTCTGTTGTAAACAGATATTTCTCCTGCCAGTTTCTAAAGGCAACCGTAATCGCCTTTTCCATTGTCGGCAGACGCCACATCTCAGAATACAGTTGAGCATCATTTGAAAAATCAAATGCGATTTTCGGTGCGATCCATTCAGCAACCTGCATTTCAAATGGCTTCTGCGTTCTTTCATGGTAAATAAATGCCCTTCCACTCGTAAATGATGCCATTCGTTCCAGCTGCAATGGAGATGCTGATATTGCCGTACCTATCTGCTCACGGTCATCCTGTGAAGTCAGACGATGTACAAGCTTAAATCCTGTATTTTTGGTAACTTCACTCGCCAAAGCGGTTGGTAACTGATCCGCAATAACAATTGCCTCCCGTAATGCACGTACTTCTGCGAGCATTTTTACAATATATGCTGTTGCTGATATTTTGGGATCAACGGAATCTGTTCCCTCCTGCTGTGTGGACGGGGCGATAACATTGTGTGCCTCTTCAATAAAAAATGGCATGCCGGACTGGCATCGGTTTCCCATTTTTGTCTACGCCACCTTTCGGATCGGCTCTCAGGGATTCCAGAACATAGTGGCAGACCAGTAATACAAAGAAATTTTTCGCTCCCTCTCCTAACACCTCCAGTTCAACAATTGCAGATACATTAAGCCATTCCTCAGGTTTTAATGTAGAAGTTTCAACATTAAACAGTTCCCCTGCATCACGTTCCATCAATCCACTCAGACGTACCTCCAGAAAGGCACTGACATTTCCCTTGAACTCTGCATCATATTTAGATGTGTCAATCTCTTTCTGCAGATTATCATATACATCCTGCAAGCATGGATAAGGCAGATCACATTCTTCTGTATTTTCATCCTCTATATCCCATCCAAGATCCGTATAAGAACGTTGAATAGCTCTGCTCAGGAACCTGTATGTTGGTCCTTCCAGAGTAAAAGAGCCTTCAAAAACTTCAAGTAAAGCATTAATATGATCGTTAAGACGAACTCCTTTTGGAAATTCCATAGGATTCATCTGCAACGGAAATTTACTCTGCAAATGTGGTGAAAACAAATATATATCCCGCATTTTTTCATATCCCAGCAAGGCTCTGTATTCCTTCTTTGCCGGTTCCAGCGCAAGAAATGGAATATCATTTTTTCTCAACTGTGTAACCAGATGAAGCATGGTATTGGTCTTTCCAGAACCGGGCATTCCTGTAAAAAATGCATGTCGTGGAAAATCTTTCAACGCAAAATTTACCGGATATCCGTTCAGGTCCTTTCCAAGATAGATTCCGTCTGAGATTTGAACCGGTGCTGTTTCTTTGGGAATTTCAATAGTTTCACCGTCATATAAAGTCGGGAACCTGAAAAAAGGAACTGCTTCTGACAAGCAATACGTCGTTGACCAACTTGTCAGTGCCGCCTGATTCGGATAAAAGCAGTAATCGTCTGCCGTTGTTCCCATTCGGCTCAAAAATGTAAAGGAACCATCTGCATCTGCCCTGATTGGAGCAATCGAAAAATCTCCTTCGCTCAAAGCTTCAGATCCTGCCGCATTCAGTAATACTTTTGCCTTAAAAATGCTGTCTGCAAATCCATAAATATTTACACGAAAATGCGGTGTTGTTTCAATATTGTCGATCCATTCCTCATATTCTTTACAGATATCTCTGGCATAGCTGTCCTCTTTCAGACTGTCTGTTTCCTTCATCAGCTTGATATCATTTCCGCCTCTGAGGGCTTTTAGTACGGGTCCGAATTTATTTCTTGTTTCCATCGCTGCCGACACCGGATACAGATCCACTCTGAACGCACACGGTTCCTGCTGTGAATAGGACTGGCTTACAATCTCCATGATTCTGAATAAATCATACAATCTCGCCTCTTCATTCATTTTCCATTTTGGAACATAATGAACAGACTTGCTTTTTCCTGTCATTGGATTATAGATATCTGCCACTCGCTCTTTCTTCGTAAGGGTCGCACCCATGCTAAAATGACAGGCTGGAAGTGTACTCTTTTTAAATTCAAAGAAATCACTCAATGGGGATTTTTTTAATAAAGGCTCAATCATATGCAGTTCGTTATTATCTCCCTGAATAAGAAAAAACACCTTCAGTCGCTGCCCGACTGGTTCTGTGGGCAGATATGTATAAAGCAGATGAAAACTTGATGAACTCTCTGTACATATTCCATGCCATTGGCGCAAAAAGCTTTCATGCCGCTTCAACACTCCCTCTATTCCCGTATCTGCCAGAGACTGATACTTATTCAGACTCAGGTCAGGTATCTGTTCAAGTTGAAAACACGCTACTCCCATTATGTCCTCCATTTACTTCAACAATATTCTTCTTTTAACTGCATTGTCATACTTCGATATAAGTGCACGGTTTCTTTATATTTTTTCTGTTCAATGAGTTTAACACAGGGTTGAACCATCTTTTCATACAACATGTCATAAACTTTTTTTGCTCTCTTTCGTTTCATTAATGGCGGAAACAATTTTAGGAGCAACTTCATAATATTCTTTAATGATCTCCCGTCCTTCCTCTGAATTCTTCAACCATGTATCGCGGAAATTGCGAAGTGTTTCTAATTCATAGCAGTCATCCGGCAAACCCTTTGAATACATACAGGCAGAAGTCAGATAACACCCTCCCGAAGTATCGCCTTTATAAACCGGACAGTCAGAATAATCCCAGTTTCTGCAATATTTGTAATAAACATCTTCGTTTACATAATCACTTTTTTTTCGTACAATAATAATCCCCTTGTCTAAACGTATAATATGAACAGCTCATCGAATCTCTCCTTTAATATCTAATATTTTTATAAAATCAAAATAGCAATTTATTATTCAAAACAAAAAACATTTGCTACCACCTGCACCACGGCATCATAATAGTCCTGTTCGGCTTCAAGCTTATTCTTGCTTTTTCCCAACAGCCAGATAGACGTTCCGACCATATGTCCAATTTTATAAGACATAGATTTTCCTCTTCTCTCTGCTTTTGCAGATTCAGCAATGGCAAATTTCTTCATTTGTTTGCTCATACCAGTCGTCGCCATCATAATGTCATTGTTCACTCCGGACATGACAACAATTTTGTAATAATCTCTTTCATGTCCAGGATGTGAAAGAACCAGACATTCAGCTTCTCTTGATTTGAAAAGTCCGCCTATCTTTAATGTATCTTTTACAATGTTAAGCGGGATTTCATTCTGTGCAGCAACCTGCTCAATCATATTCACTGCTTCCTCTGCTGTATAAATATTGTTTGAACATTTGTAACTTGTCAAATCATCATTTAATTGTTTTTCCTTTAACATAAGCTTTTCACCTATATGACAGAACTGTCATATTTTCCTTTCTTCCAACGTATTCACATGAAAATCATACAGAAAACTTTTCCTGCATATTCCTTCTACTTCCAAACAGCCGTTTCCAGAATGACTTTTTCTCTGGCACAGGATCCTTTTGTTTACTGTTTCTTCTGGCGTCAGTTCCTTTGTTTCTGTTTTTGAAGGATTTTCTTCTGGCGTCAGTTCTTCTGCAACTTCATTTGTTGATGTTTCTCTTACAGAGAGCCATGGATATAACTGTGTAATCAGCATTTCCCATTGAAAAAGTCCCTTTTTTCCGCCCATTGGACCTGTAATTCCAGTGTCCATTTCGGCTGCAGCATATTAATTGATCCGTCCAGTTTTTCCATTCTGTTCAACACATTAAAAATTGTACATCCCAGAAACTTCTGGATCTTTGGGGTGAAACGGACATATATCGTTGCAGATTTAATATCCATATCTACCTGTCCTATACCCATATCAGACAAAGCCCTGATTACAGTTTCTCTGTCATTATCGCTCAGTCCGTCAAACTGCTCCGGTGTAACGTGACCGCCTGCCTTAGTTGTTAACAGTCCACAGTTATTTTTTGCCTCGGAAAGTGCAAGTCTCTCCAGTTCTTCAAGTGCTTTTTCAAATGATTCTTTCTCCATGGCTTTTTCATATACGAATTCCATCTCATCAAATGCACCTGTTTGCCATCTAATGTTTCTATTCATATTTTCCCCTCCTTACCTGGCTCTGACAATATTTTCTCCCTACAATTCAAGGCTTTTAATACCTTCTGTTCTTTCGCAGCCATGCAAGTCCCAGAACTGTGCCTGCAATTCCGATCCATCTGAGGAATGTATTCTTATCAATTATGAATCCCCAATAACCCGAAATTACAAACTCACTTATTAATGGAAACCATACAATTGATGCTACTGTTATTACTGTAATTTTCAGCATCTCACTGTGTAAAACACGATCCAGTCCTACAAAAATAAGCCATGGAATATAATATGCAAGAATATTTCTCAGCAAAGGTCCAATGCCAACATAACTGTATTGTATGAGTACAATAATCTGAAATGGCAGCCAGAGCAGATAAAGCATCTGGTAAATTGCGGCAACTTTAAATTCATAATAGATAATGAAATAAATCACGCATCCGACAAACATGCCTTCCAGAATTATCATTAAAGCATTTCTCAACATCCATGTGCTGTTGAAAAAATCTATGGTTGCATCGGAAATATTATACAGATACATCGTCACTATTTTATGCACGAAAAATGCCATAATCGGTATGATCACCAGACATTTCTCATATGTACAAAGACTCTCCATTCCCGCTTTCTGCACATCCCAGCTTGAAAACAATGGGGAACCTGAAGATCTGTGAATAGTTGGTCGTGTCCCTGAACCATTTCTTTTCGGAATATTAATGCGGCTTCCTGTTGTTCCGCCTTCCATTTTTCTGAGCCACATTGACTGGACTTTGATTCCGGCAGCGGCAACGGCGATTGTAAGAAGTACAGAAAATACATTGAGTTCGTCCGGACCATGGATGAGCCAGACATGATTGATCATAATTGATCCTACAACGCAGTCTCACAGATAAATGCATATCGATAGTACATCCATAACAGATATCCCATAACAGCAGAAATAATCAGGCTCAGGATAATGGCAATTGCTGCACCGTCATTTCCCAGAAGTGCTCCCAAAATAACCATGCAGATCAAAAAACTCAACAGCACACCCTGGACCATGACCAGCAGCCGCTCCAGTTTTACTGCCAGAACTGCCATCAAAATTCCAACTGCCAGAACGATTAAAATCGCTATTGCTTCATTACTGTCATCAAGCATTCCACCTACTGCAAGTCCGCTGATAAGCAGAAATGCAATGACTGCTCCCCACGCAAATCCCATAATGATCTGTGTAACTCTTTTGAGATAAATCCCGAAAAAGCAAAGCACAATACCCACCAGAATAATTAAAATATTCCCTGCGTTAATCTCCATATTTTTCTCTCTCCTTTACCTTGTATTGATCTTACACTTACGATTTATATAACCTCTTTACATATTTGTTCCGTTTTTTTATTTCTGCATATTTTCCTGATTTTTTTATTTTCATTTATCAGATGAATGGATAGATTTTTGCTTTTATATCTACAATTTTACAAAATTCGTGTTTTTCTTTCAATATTTCTGCATGAACAGCACGTTTTCTGTATCGAACAGCATATTATTCGTTGTAATCCTGACCCTTCCCTTGACTTTTCTCTGACAAACAGTTAATAATACTAGAGAGACTGCAAAACACTTTTCCTGTTTTTGCCTGATTTTCTGTCTAAAATATATAAATGGGGGAAACTCATGTTAAAAATTGCGATCTGTGATGATAATGAAATACAACTCACCATCATCCAGGAAGAATTAGAAAAAAGCATAAAAGAAAAGACTTCTTATACGATAGATAAATTTAACAGCGATGCAGCTTTTTCCAGGATACTGCAATCCGGGAATTGTCCTTATGATATTATTTTTATGGATATCGTTCTGGGAGACAGTTCTGCATCCGGGATCGACCTGGTACATAAAGTCAATCTTCTGAATCCATCATGTCAGATCATTTATATCAGCCAGTATCTGGAATTTGCTTCTGATGTTTATGACACACAGCACGTATATTTCGTAAATAAAGAACGGTTATCTGAATTTCTTGGCAAAGCCTGGATTCTGCAATAAAAAATATCGCCTGTACAGACGATACAAATTACTTATATTTTACCATTCGCAAGAAACAGCACAAAATTCCGCAAAACGCTATCTTATATATGGAACGTAACCTGCGGGAAACTACTATCGTAACGCGAACAGAAGAATTCAAAGTATCCGAAAGAATCGACCAGCTGCTTGAGCGTCTTCCGTCCTGGTTTGTTCCCTGCCACAGAAGTTACGCAGTCAATCTCAAGCTTGCAAGCTCTATCAAACAATACTCTGTGTCCTTTCCCAATGGAAAAACAGTTCCCATTGGGCGCACACACTATGCAGCTGTAAAAAAATCCTTTGCACTTATGAACAGCTATCTTATTCCTGAGTAACCAATCACAATGCTTTAAGTGTCTCAAACGGGATCGTCCCACCAAACAGATCCAGCGCGCTGCCGACGGTCACGTCGAGTCTGCCTTTGCCGTGGAGTTTCAGGAGTTCGATGTCTTTCATGCTTCCTACGCCGCCTGCATAGGTAATCGGGCATTTCTGGTAGGCAGATAAAAGGTCTGCGAGTTCTGTCTCGATGCCGTTTGCTTTGCCTTCTACGTCTACAGCATGGACAAGGAATTCATCACAGTGGCTTCCGAGTTCTTCCATTACTTCGAGAGTTACCGGTACATCGGTGAATTTCTGCCAGCGGTCTGTGACAATGAAATACTGGTTATCTTTTTTGCGGCAGCTGAGATCAAGTACGAGATGTTCTTTCCCTGCTGCCTGCTCCATCTTTGCAAGATTTTCCCAGGAAGTTTCCATCTTTAAACACATAGGAAGTAACAATGACATGGCTTGCGCCGGCATTCAGATATTCCTCTGCATTTTCCGGGCAGACACCGCCGCCGATCTGAAGCCTCCCGGGTATGCCCTAAGTGCTTTGAGTGCCTGGTTTCTGGTGGCTTCGTAGTATTCAGAATCTTTTCCATTCAGAAGGATGACATGTCCGCCTTTCAGTCCGGCGTTTTTGTATAATTCTGCATAAAAAGCCGCATCCTGTCCGGATACGAAGTTTTCCTTTGCCTGATCTCCGGCATCTTTGAGGCTGCCGCCTACGATCTGTTTTACTTTTCCATTATGTATGTCGATGCATGGACGAAATTTCATAAGCTGTTTCTCCTTTGTTAATCAGTAAATGTGCCACTGGTAACTCTTCAATATACAATGCCAAAACCCCTGGATTCTGATAAGTCCAGGGGTTTTGCATAATCCTGTTCAGGTTTTCCTGAGGATATCATAATATGGTTTCTGTTTCGTGCAAGCACTTTTACTTTATCGTATTAAATTAATAAAACAGGAAGGCTAAGATCTTATCGTCCTTCTACGGCATTTCCAACGGCATCGCGACATCTTCCACCGCGTCACCTACGCCGTCACCGAGATCTTTGACCCCGTTTCCAAGTGCACCGGATACAGTGCCGTCGTTGTTGTCTGCATTATTATTCACATTTTCTGCTGTTCCGCTGCCGTTTTCTGTCACAGTTCCATTGTCTCCGGTTCCCTCTGACATGGTATCGCCATTATCCAGAGCGGCATCGTCTGCGCCGGAGTTTGCATCTGCATTATTTTCATTAGCAGTGGCATTTGCCGCATCATCGTTGACATTGTTATCTGCATTGTCGCCCATCATATCATTTTCTTCCGTCACAGTTCCAGTCTCATCGGCTGCATTATTATTGTTTCCACAGGCAGTCAGCATTCCAAGCGTCATGATAAGCAATGTACCTGTCAGGATCCCTTTGAATTTTTTCATTGTCATTCTCCTTTACCATGGATTTTATCTTGTGGTAATAATATGTACCAGATTTCAAAATCCTATTCTGGAAGAAATGGAAACAGCAGACATAATACTGAACACAAAAAAGGTGTAAACACCACCCGATGTTTACACCTTTACTGATTCTGTCGTTATTTGATTAATGAATTTATTTATCCTTCGATCACATCAGCCATATCATATCTTCCTGCCGGTTTGCCTGCGAGGAATTTGGCTGCCTCTACTGCGCCTTTGCCAAAAACAGCTTTGGAATATGCAGTGTGCTTGAATTCGATCACTTCATCCGGGCCTGCGAAGATCACTTCGTGGTCACCTACGATAGTTCCGCCACGGACTGCGGAGATACCGATCTCCTTATCGTCACGCATCTCGCGCTTCTGGCTTCTGTCATAGACATAGTGATACTGGTTATCCATAGCTTCGTTAAGGCTGTCTGCAAGTGCCAGAGCTGTACCGCTCGGTGCATCTACTTTAAGACGGTGATGACGTTCTAGATCTCCATGTCAAATCCTGCTGTTGCAAGAACTTTGGCAGCATCCTGAATCAGTTTGAGCAGGGTATTGATGCCAAGAGACATATTTGCGGATTTGAGGACAGGGATCTTCTTTGCTGTCTCCTCTACTTTGGCAAGCTGTTCTTCAGAAAGTCCTGTTGTGCAGAGTACAACCGGAAGGTTACGCTCTACGCAGAAATCCAGCAGTGCATCTGCTGCCTTGGCTGAAGAAAAGTCGATCACTACATCAGCCTCTGTCTGACATGCTTTGATATCTGTGAATACCGGATATGTGGTGTTTCCTTTGTCTGCAATATCGATTCCGGCAACGATCTCTGCATTTGCATCCTTCGCAACCAGATCAGAGATCACCTGACCCATATGTCCACAGCATCCGTGCATAATAATTTTTACCATAATCTTAGTTTCCTCCGGGGTATCTTAAGCAAGTTTAATTCCAAAATTTTTCATTGCTTTGATCAGTGTTTCCTTGTTTGCTTCTTCCATCTCGCAAAGCGGCATACGAAGCGGTCCTACATTCATTCCCATAAGGTTCAGAGCAGTCTTGACCGGAATCGGGTTTACTTCGCAGAAAAGTGCATTGATCAGCGGGATCGCATCGATCTGGATCTTGGCAGCTCCTTTGGTGTCTCCCTCAAAGAATTTCATTACCATATCATGAGTTTCCTTCGGTGCAACGTTGGAAAGTACGGAGATAACACCAGTCCGCCCAGTGAAAGGATCGGAAGTACCTGATCGTCGTTTCCGGAATACAGTTCCAGGTCTTCGCCAGCCAGAGAAACTGTCTTGGCGATCTGGGAAAGGTCTCCGCTTGCAGCCTTAAGACCTACGATGTTCTTGACATTCTTAACAAGAGTGGCAACAGTTGCCGGCTGAAGATTACATCCTGTACGGCTCGGAACGTTGTACATGATGATCGGTGTCTCCGGTACTGCGTTTGCTACTGCAGTATAGTGAGCGATGAGTCCCTTCTGAGTTGCCTTATTATAATAAGGAGTTACTACCAGCAGAGCGTCTGCTCCGTAGGATGCTGCTTCCTTGGACATCATGATCGCAGTTTCTGTGCAATTAGAACCTGTTCCTGCGATAACCGGAACACGTTTGTTTACTTTGTCAATTGCAAATTTGATAGTTTTGAGATGCTCTCCATGTGTCATGGTTGCAGACTCACCTGTGGTACCGCAGATGATGATCGCATCTGTGCTGTTGGCAATCTGATACTCGAGCAGTTCTTCCAGTTTGTCGTAGTTCACCTTTCCGTCTTCATACATAGGGGTAACGATCGCTACACCTGCACCTTTAAAAATTGCCATTTGAACTCCTCCTTTATTCTTCTGTAATTTAATATATTCTGATAATCTGCCGGATGCTCACTGCTGTTCGCAGGAGTGATGGACTTCCTCGGAATTCAGTGTGGTTATCGTATCCACATATGGCTTAAGTTCCTCCGGAAAATTCCAGCCGGTCATTACTATATGCATGGACTCGTCCTTCTGTTTCAGAATGTCTATAATGGCATCTACCGTGACGATCCCACGATCCAGAAGTCCCAGAATCTCATCAAGCAAAAGAAAATCGCATTCCTGTGTCACAACAACCTTGCGGGCAAAATTCAATCCGTTGAGGATATTGGATCTCTCCTCCGCTTTCTCTTCCTCAGTGAGCTGTTCATAACAGCAGTCCCTCTTTTCAAAACGGAAAATCTTGAAATCCAGATTGTCCAGATCCTCCAGAAAATCCAGTGAACGCTTCTCACATCCCTTCAGGAACTGGATAACGATCACACTCTTGCCCTGCACCGCTTCACGGATGCTCTGTCCGATCGCGAGTGCGGTCTTGCCCTTTCCGTTTCCACAGTATACTTCTGTTAATTCTCTTTCCATAACTACTTCCTCTTAACGTTGGTAAAACTAATCCTTGCATTAATGGTTTTATCTTACCTCAGTTCCGGCAAAAAAGCAAGCTGTATCTGTCCTCCGGACGTTCCCAGATATTTCCTAATCTACGTACTCCAACTTGCTCACGGATACTTCATACGCTATGCGCTTCTCGGACTGATTCTCACCGATACGCTTCATATATTCCCTGCTCTGGATCCTGCCCCACAGAAGTACATGTCCGCCTACTGCAAACGCCGAAGCATATCGCGCATTTCTGCCCCAGCAGATGCATGGTATGTAATCTGATTTTCCGTAAGGCCGGTTCACTGCCAGCAGGATATCTGCAATTTCTCTTCCAAGAGGAGTCTTGCGGTAAACCGGCGGTTTGCATATAAAGCCATCCATAAAGATCTGGTTGACCGGAACATTTTCATCGTCCTCCTCCACAAACTTCACTTCACGCGCAAAGACAGAGAGCACCAGTCGATTGTGCTTCTCCTCATGGCGGTTATAGGAACGAAACTGTCCATGGATTTCAATATACTCTCCTATATAATCCTGTGTGACATCGATCAGACGCTCTGACACCATGACCGGGATCCTGTCCTCAGAATCACTCAGACGCTTGACGATCAGCTCCATTGTATAAAAGCCCTCTCCAAACACCAGATGACTGAATGTAAAGCCTGTATCAATTTTTTCCCATGATCGATACCTGATTGTTTTCAATGATTTTGTCTGCCATAAATATTTCTCCTTCCTCTTTGGGTATTTTGTTTTTTTATAGAACTATGAATATGAAGGCTTATGCAGATTTAGAACTACTTTTAAAAAAATTCTCAACACCTTGTAATCTGCGAAAAATGTGGTAAACTGGAATGTCGTATCATGGAAAAAACACATTAATATAGAAGAAAAAAGAAAGGATTTCGATTTTTATGAATATCAAACGCGAAGATGTACGCAACGTAGCCATTATCGCCCATGTCGATCACGGCAAAACCACCCTGGTAGACCAGCTTCTGAAGCAGAGCGGTGTATTCCGTGAAAACCAGGAAGTTCAGGAACGTGTCATGGACTCCAATGACATTGAGCGTGAGCGCGGAATTACTATTTTGTCCAAGAACACTGCTGTCCACTACAAAGGAGTAAAAATCAACATCATCGATACCCCAGGTCATGCAGACTTCGGCGGCGAAGTAGAGCGTGTACTGAAAATGGTCGATGGCGTTATTCTTCTGGTAGATGCTTTTGAGGGTGCTATGCCTCAGACTAAATTTGTTCTGAAGAAAGCTCTGGAGCTGAACCTGCACGTTATCGTCTGCATCAACAAGATCGACCGTCCGGAAGCACGTCCTGATGAAGTTATCGATGAAGTTCTGGAACTTCTTATGGACCTTGAAGCTTCTGACGAGCAGCTTGACTGCCCGTTCCTGTATGCTTCTGCAAAAGCAGGCCATGCAGTTCTTGACCTCGCAGATACACCGGAGAATATGGCTCCGCTGTTTGAGACAATCCTGAAATATATCCCGGCTCCGGAAGGTGATCCGGAAGCTGACACACAGGTTCTTATCAGCACCATCGACTACAATGAATATATAGACGTATCGGTGTAGGTAAAGTAGAGAACGGTAAGATCGCAGTAAACCAGGAACTTACCCTTCTGAACCATCACGACCTTGACAAACGCAAGAAAGTCAAGATCAGCAAACTTTATGAATTCGACGGACTGAACAAAGTTGAAGTTAAAGAAGCATCTGTAGGTTCCATCGTAGCGATCTCCGGTATCGAAGATATCCATATCGGTGATACTCTCTGCGGCGGCGACAACCCGGAGGCAATTCCATTCCAGAAGATCTCCGAGCCTACGATCTCCATGAACTTCCTCGTAAACGACAGCCCGCTTGCAGGACAGGAAGGTAAATACATCACTTCCCGTCATCTACGTGACCGTCTGTACCGTGAGCTCAATACAGATGTCAGCCTTCGTGTAGAAGATACTGAAACTACCGAATGTTTCAAGGTTTCCGGACGTGGTGAACTTCACCTTTCTGTCCTGATCGAGAACATGCGCCGTGAGGGTTATGAATTCGCAGTAAGTAAACCGGAAGTTCTGTATCACACAGACGAACGCGGCAAGAAACTTGAACCAATGGAAATCGCTTACGTTGATGTTCCGGAAGAATTCTCCGGTACCGTTATCCAGAAACTGAGCGAGCGTAAAGGTGAACTCCAGGGAATGAGCACAGCCAGCGATGGTTCTGTCCGCCTGGAATTCCATATCCCGTCCCGTGGACTGATCGGTTTCCGTGGAGAGTTCCTTACTTCCACCAAGGGTACCGGTATCCTGAATACAACCTTCGATGGATATGCTCCATACAAAGGAGATTTCCAGTACCGTAAACAGGGCTCCCTGATCGCATTCGAAGCAGGTGAAGCTGTTGCATATGGTCTGTTCTCCGCACAGGATCGTGGAACACTTTTCGTTGGACCTGGTGAAAAGTATACAGCGGTATGGTCATCGGACAGAATGGTAAAGCTGAAGACATCGAACTGAATGTCTGCAAGACCAAACATCTGACCAACACACGTTCCTCTTCCGCCGATGAAGCTCTGAAACTGACACCGCCTAAGGTTCTCAGTCTTGAGCAGGCGATCGAGTTTATCGACCAGGATGAGCTTCTTGAGGTTACACCATCAAGCCTTCGTATCCGCAAGAGAATTCTTGATCCCAGAGAAAGAAAACGTGCTGCATTCCGTAAGCAGTAAGAGTAAATCACAGGACACGCCGCTGGCGTTCCCTGATATACAGAGCAATAAAAGAATCGCCCTGAGTCGTAACATTTTAACGGCTCAGGGCGGTTTTATTTGTAAAAATTCAATTATCGGCAGTCACACCTGAAATTTACCGGATTCCCAGTTTCCGGTACAGTGCTGCTTTCACCTCATCTGCTGCAAAAGCTGTGTCCACTGCATTCTTCATCAGGAGCGGAAGTTCTTCATCACGGATCCCGTAGGTTCTCTGGATGAAATCCAGTTCTTTGGTCAGATTTGTATTGCTGACTGTCCGGTTGTCGGTGTTGATCGATACCTTCAGTCCTGCATCCAGGAATTCACGGAGCGGATATTCTGCGGTACTGTTGACTGCTTTTGTCTGTAGATTGCTGATCGGGCACATTTCGATTCCTATGTTTTTCTCTGCAAGTGCTCTCTCAAGTTCTTTATGACCACGCATGGCGATACCATGTCCGATCCTCTTTGCTCCGACCTGCACAGAATCTATGATATTCTGAGGATTTCCACATTCTCCTGCATGGAGAGTAAAAGGTATCCCCAGTTTCCCCGCTTTTGTAAACAGTTCCATGAACTCCGACATTGGATATGCTGCCTCTGCTCCAGCAAGGTCTGCTCCGCATACACCGGAACCGAGATATTCCCTTGCCGCCTTGAGCATACGATAATTCTCTTCCTCGCTATGATGGCGCATTGCACAGGTGAGTACTCCGTACTCTACTCCAAAATCTTTCCTGCCGCGTTCCAGACCACTAAGAAGTGCTTCGATCACTTTGCTGCAGTTCATATCCTCTGTCTCTGAGAACAGCGGAGCGAAACGGATCTCTGCATAGCAGACATTTTCCTGGCTCATGCTGCGAAGTACATCATAACCGGCTTCCGCAAGTCCCTGTTCATCCATGAGGCATCGGCCCGGGAGGTCAAATTCCTCAAGATATTCGGCAAGACTTGTACAGTCGTCAGAAACTGTAAGTTCTTCCTGGCTGACCTGTCTTCCAAGTCTTTTTTCTATAAAATTTCTGCTCAGAGAGCCGTCCAGATGAACAGTGCAGCTCTACTTTTGGCAGTTGTTTCAGTTCTTCTTTCGTCATATTCATTCTCCTTTTCCTTCCATTTCTGAAAAGAACTGATCCGGCTTGCATCACGAGACTGCACCTGAATCAGTTCTTAATTACTTTGAATCAATGTTTCTGTTGTTTCTTTTTCTTCAGAAGCTGAACCTTTGCCTCAAGAAGTTTCTCTCTGGAAAGTTTCGGCTCGGAAGATTTTTCCTTCGGTGGTTCCGGCTTGTGGAAGCTATTATCGTATTCTTCTCTCATGTCTTCTTTGTGGTTCTTCTGAAGTCCTCTGTTTGTCAGTTTCCTGATAATATCATAGAGTACGCCAAAAAGCGGAACCGCAATGACCATTCCCACAATTCCCCATAATCCGCCAAACAGAAGAATGGAAAACAGCACCCAGAAGCTGGAAACGCCTGTTGTGTTTCCGAGGATCTTCGGTCCAATGATATTTCCATCTACCTGCTGAAGAATCACGATAAAGATGAGGAAATACAATGCCTGCCACGGGTTGTCAAGAAGAAGAAGTAATGCACACGGGATTGCACCGATAAAAGGTCCGAAAAACGGTATGATGTTCGTCACACCGATGACAACGCTGATAAACGCTGCAGATTCAAATCCCAACAACGTTGTCCCTGCAAAACAGATCACACCGATGATTGCAGAGTCGATGATCTTGCCAACAAAGAATCCATTGAACATCTTGTCTGTGTAATGGACTTCTTCCTCGATGATCTGTGCCCATTTGTTCGGGAAGATACCATACAGGAGAAGTTTCGCCTGTGCGCCAAACAGTTTGCGGCTGGCAAGGAGATATACTGCAATCAAAAATCCGAGGAACATATTCTTGAATACACTCAGGACTTCAATCAACTGTACGGTAAGATTCCCTATAATCCCCTGAATTGTCTGCATCATACTGGAATTCGCACTCAGAATGTCATTCAGACCACTTTCAATCTGTGAAGAAAAATGATTAAAATATGCCTGAAGCTGCGGCTGATCCTGGAGCACCTGATCTATCATACGATTGCAGTATGCAAGCCGTGCCGGAAGGATACGGATGATTTTGATCGTACTGTCCCATACCTGCGGTAAGATCAGCAGGATCAGCAGAACTACGAGAGTCACTGCACATATGATCGCTATTGCAATGGAAAGAAACTTCATTCCCTTTTTCTGTTTCTCAGTTGCATTTGGAAACCATTTCAGGAATCTGTCATCCATCCGGTTGCACATCGGTGCAAGGATATAAGCGATCAGTGCGCCATACAGGAATGGTTTCAGGATATTAAAGATCACGCGGATTCCTGCTGCGATACTCTGGCTCTGGTTCAGGATATACATGATCGCAAATCCAAACGCCAGGACTGCTGCACCTGTAATTCCAAGTTTCACGTATTTTGTGTTTTCATTCTGTTTCAATAATCATGCCCCCTGAGCTTAACGCTTCCTTTGTTCCACATAAGATGTATGTGGTTTTTGTTTGATTTTACCATATCTGTTGGTATTTATTGTAACATTCGTGTTCTTTCTTTTCAACACACAAAGTCTTAAATTTGTCCGCGCAAATCTTAAACAAATCTTAACTGCCATAAAGCAACTGCCCCGGCACTACGTTCCTGTAATGGCCGGGGCAATCGCCGCTTATATTATTTATATTTTATAGAAGAAAATATATCGTTTAATTATTTACCATAGTATGCTTTCAGATAAATCTCTTTCAGCTCTGCGATGAGTGGGTATCTCGGGTTTGCACCAGTACACTGGTCGTTGAATGCCTGTTCGCTCATCTCATCAAGAGTCTCAAGGAAGTATTTCTCATCTACATTGTAGTCTTTGATAGTAGGTTTGATCTCGATGATCTTCTTGAGTTCTTCCAGTTTCTCCAGAAGTTTCTCAAATACTTCTTTGTCATCTTTTCCTGTCAGTCCTACGAAACGACCAATCTCTGCATAACGAGCCAGAGTCTTCGGATACTGATACTGCGGGAAAGTACCCATCTTTGTCGGAACTTCTGCTGCATTATAACGCATAACATCTGTGAGTACCAGAGCGTTTGCAATTCCGTGTGGAATGTGGTGGAAAGCACCCAGTTTGTGTGCAAGGGAGTGGTTTACTCCGAGGAATGCATTTGCGAATGCCATACCAGCCATGCAGGAAGCATTTGCCATATGATCTCTTGCTTCTACATCATTTCCGTTTCTGTATGCTCTTGGCAGATAGTCAAATACCAGTTTGATCGCACGGAGTGCAAGACCGTCTGTGTAGTCAGATGCCATCATGGATACATATGCTTCGATCGCATGTGTCATAACGTCGATACCGGAAGCACTTGTCAGTCCTTTTGGTGCACTCATCATGTTGTCTGTATCTACGATCGCCATATCCGGTAACAGTTCGTAGTCAGCCAGAGGCCATTTGATTCCTGTTTCTTTGTCTGTGATGATGGCGAAAGGTGTTACCTCAGAACCTGTACCGGAAGATGTAGGTACGGCGATGAAGTAAGCTTTTTTACCCATTTTCGGGAATGTATAGATTCTCTTACGGATATCCATGAAGTCCATTGCCATATCATCGAAGTCTGCATCCGGGTTTTCATAGAGAACCCACATGATCTTACCAGCATCCATTGCGGATCCACCACCCATTGCGATGATGCAGTCTGGTTCGAATGCACGCATTGCTGCAGCACCTGCTCTTGCAGAAGCGAGGGACGGGTCTGGTTCTACATCAGAGAAGCATGTATGAACGATTCCCATTTCGTCAAGTTTGTCTTCGATCTTCTTGGTGTATCCATTCTTGTAAAGGAAGGAGTCAGTTACGATGAAGCAGCGCTTTTTGCCCATCACGTTTTTCAGCTCATCAAGAGCAACCGGCAGGCAGCCTTTTTTGAAATAAACTTTTCCGGGGTTCTCATCCAGAGCATGTTCTCTCTCCTCTCAGCAACAGTCTTGATATTGATCAGGTGTTTAACACCAACGTTTTTCAGATACAGAGTTTCCACCCCAGGAACCGCATCCAAGTGTCAGAGACGGAGCGAGTTTAAAGTTGTAGAGATCTCCGATACCACCCTGAGAAGATGGAGTGTTGATCAGGATACGGCAGGTCTTCATTGCTGCTGCATGTTTTGCCATCTTTTCTTTCTCATTTACGTTGATGTACAGAGAAGATGTATGTCCATATCCACCGTCAGCTACCAGCTGTTCTGCTTTTGCGATAGCTTCGTCGAAGGTTTTTGCCTTGTACATTGCAAGTACAGGAGAAGTTTCTCGTGTGCGAACTCTTCGCTGATATCTACAGATTCTACTTCACCGATCAGGATCTTGGTTTCTGCCGGAACAGTAACTCCTGCCATCTCAGCGATCGTAGCTGCTTTCTGTCCAACGATCTTGGCATTCAGTGCACCGTTGATCAGGATTGTTTTTCTTACTTTTTCGATTTCGTCTTTCTTAAGGAAGTAGCATCCTCTGTACTGGAACTCTTCTTTTACTGCTTTGTAAATGCCTTCAAGAACAGTTACGGACTGCTCAGAAGCACAGATCATACCATTATCAAATGTTTTGGAATGATGATGGAGTTTACTGCAAGACGGACATCTGCTGTGTCGTCGATGATAACCGGTGTATTTCCGGCTCCAACACCAAGTGCCGGTTTTCCGGAGGAGTATGCTGCTTTAACCATTCCAGGACCACCTGTTGCAAGAATGATGTCAGCTTCCTTCATTACGAGGTTTGTAAGCTCAAGGCTTGGTACATCGATCCAGCCAATGATTCCTTCCGGAGCACCTGCTTTTACTGCTGCTTCAAGAACAACTTTGGCAGCTTCAATAGTGCTTCCTTTTGCACGTGGATGTGGGCTGATGATGATTGCGTTTCTTGTCTTCAGAGCGATCAGGGTTTTGAAGATTGCTGTGGAAGTCGGGTTTGTTGTCGGGATAACTGCTGCGATCAGACCGATCGGTTCTGCAATTTTCTTGATTCCATAAACCGGATCTTCTTCCAGTACACCACAGGTCTTGGTGTTTTTGTATGCATTGTAGATGTACTCTGCTGCGTAATGGTTCTTGATGACTTTATCTTCTACGATACCCATTCCTGTTTCTTCAACGGCTGCTTTTGCAAGCGGGATACGGGCTTTGTCTGCTGCTGTTGCGGCTGCTTTGAAGATCTTGTCTACCTGCTCCTGAGTATAGGTAGCAAAAATTTTCTGAGCTTCTTTCATCGCAGCGATCTTGCTTCAAGTGCCTCTGGAGTGTCGATAATTGCCGGGATGTGGGTTTCTTTCTTTGCCATTTCTGAATCCTCCTGTTTTCCTCTTGTGATTTGATTCTTTCTGGTTTTAGTAGTGTGTTTGATGGTTGTGTGTGTTAATGGATTAACGTTAATTTATTTATCAATCTTGCTGATGAGGCTATTGTATTAGATTGTTAATCATTTGTCAATATATTTTAACCACCTAAAAATCCACTAAATCCCTTTTATTTATTCTTTTTATGTATTTACACAACTCTACCGGGCATTTTTGTATATATTATTATATTTTATGGTCACTTATTTTACAATTTATTTTTATATGGTTATTTTATATAAGTTTTTTGTTTTTCTCTTGTACAAATTAGTTATTTTGTATATAATAGAATAATACATCAGAATATATTGTCATATTCCTATTTTATCCTGCATAGATTAGAGGATAAGAGATGACACAGAACTATTCCCTGTTCTGCGATTCTCTTCTGTTTTACTTTCTTTTAACACGATCAATCTACAGATTTATTATTGAAGGAGTATTCTAATGGGAAGCGGTAATGCAATACGGGTAACAGAACCAGAAACATTCACACTGATACAATTAGAGGAAGAAAGACAGAAATTGAAAAAGAAAGAACTATTAAAGAATATGCTGACCGACAGCGAGTTCAGCATCCAGGGACAATGTGCCATCAATCTTATGATGACCAAGATCGATATCATCAACACTTTTCTGCTGATGAAGACCGGACGAAACTACATACAGATGAAGACCGGACGACTCAAGAGCTACGACAGTGTCTGCAAGAAAATGCAGAAAAAAGGCCTCGATATGAATTTCGCGCAGGCAGTGGAAAAGATCAACGACCTGATCGGGGTCCGTGCTGTGTGCGCTTATGTGGACGATATCTACAAGGTGGCTGACCTGATCCAGAAACAGCAGGACATCCGCATCATCAAGATCAAGGACTATATCAAGCAGCCCAAGAAATCCGGCTATCAGAGCCTGCATCTGATCCTGGAGATCGCAATTCCATTCCAGAATGAGAATCAATGGGTCAAACTGGAGCTTCAGCTCCGGACGGCTGCAATGGATTACTGGGCAAACCTCGACCACCAGCTCCGTTATAAGAGAGGTCAGAAACAGGCTGCCGTTATCAATGAGGAACTGCAGCAATGTGCCTCTATGATCAGCCAGCTCGATCAGAAGATGCTGGCGATCCGCAAGAAAATTGATAAGATCTGATATAATGCCATGTAAACGTAGACAGGAGCCTCTGCCTTGTATTTCTACAAGAGGGACTCCTGTTTTTATGGTTTTATCTAAAATCCTGTATAAATAGTGTTTTATATTGTTATTTTTTTGTCATTCTTTTGTTGTTTCATGTGGATTATTTGCCCAGTCCATACTCCGCAGCCAGTTTCTTAAACTCCGGAAGGGAATTCTGGATCGTCTCATAGGAAACACAGTATGCCAGCCTCACATATCCCGGGCAGGCAAAGGAGCTTCCCGGAACCATGAGGATATTGTATTTCTTGCCGGCCTCACAGAACTGCTTCTCATCTGCGATCGGAGATTTCACGAACAGGTAAAAAGCTCCCTGTGGTTTGATGCACTCAAATCCACATTCTGTCAGTCCATTGTAAAGTGCCAGACGGTTTCTGTCATAAGCTGCAACATCTACTTCTGCGTCTACGCATTTCTGGATGACTTTCTGCATCAGGGACGGTGCATTGACACTCCCGAGTACACGGTTTGCGATCGCTGCTGCTGTGATGACGGTTGCGCTGTCTTCCAGCTCATCCGGAATGACCAGATAACCGATACGCTCACCCGGCAGAGACAGAGATTTACTGTAGGAATATCCTACAACCGTATTCTTGTAGTATTTCGTCAGATACGGAACTTCTACGCCGTCATAAGCCAGCTCTCTGTATGGCTCATCAGAAATCAGATAGATCACAGAACCGAACTCCTGCTGTTTTTTCTCCAGGATCGCTGCAAGTTCTTTGATAGTATCCTCGGAATAAACGACACCTGTCGGATTGTGCGGTGTATTTACGATCACTGCACGAGTGTTGACTGTAATTTTTTCTTCCAGTTCTTTAAGGTTCGGCTGAAAGGTCTCTGTGTTCGGTGAGATTTCCACAAGCTTGCCATCATAGTTGCGGACATATGCACCATATTCCAGGAAATACGGTGCAAAAACGATCACTTCCTCTCCAGGATTCAGGATCGTTTTGAGGATCACGTTCAGCCACTGGCAGCACCAACAGTCATGACCAGATTATGTGCAGAAAAAGCAGTTTCGAAACGACGGTTCAGAGACTGTGCGATCGTCTCTCTGACATCCTCGAACCCGGCGTTACTCATATATCCATGAAGGACAGTCGGTTCTTCGTTGTTTACAAGATCTATGATTGCTTCGCGTACACAGTCCGGTGCCGGAACACTTGGATTTCCAAGGCTGAAGTCATAGACTTTGTCCGCACCGTACTTTGCCCGGAGACGGTTTCCTTCTTCGAACATCATACGGATTGCTGAATTGTTCTGTACGAAAGGTTTCATTTTTTCTGCTATCATAATACTTGTGCCTCCTCTTAATTCTTATTGTTTGCGATACTTACGGATTGTTCCGTGGTATCTTATTTCTTTTTGCTGTGTCCGAATGAGATCCATCCTGTCAGTGCCAGCATGGCAATACCGACGATCATCCATGGGATCAGATAAGCATTCCCCTTCGGCTGGAACATGTCATAGTAACCTTTGAGATAAATGATTGCTACAACGACCGGGATCACCCACAGCATATAGTTTCTGATAGATGCCGGGAACTTCATTCCCTTTCCTGTATTGGCTTCTTTCAGGAAATTCTTCCATCCCCATCCGTTCTTAGATGTACAGAAAATCACGAATATTACAGATCCAAGCGGCAGGATGTTGTTTGAGATAATAAAGTCCTCAAGATCCATGATAGTTGTTCCTTCACCAAGGATCTGGATTCCGGACCATGGTCCAAAGCCAAGGATTGCCGGCATGGAAAGGATAATGATCAGAACGATATTAAATGCAACAGCCTTGTTGCGTTTCCATCCCCACAGATCCATTGCAAAGGACAGGATATTTTCGAATACTGCAATTACTGTAGACAGTGCCGCAAAAGACATAAACAGGAAGAACAGTGCTCCCCAGAGTCTTCCGCCAGCCATCTGATTGAACACATTTGGCAGAGTGATGAACACAAGTCCCGGACCTGCTCCCGCTCTACATTGAATGAAAAACACGCCGGAATGATAATAAGTCCTGCCATCAGTGCTACGAAGTATCCAGGATCAGAATGTTGATACTTCTCCTGCAAGGGTACGCTCTTTGCCCATGTAGCTTCCGAAGATCTCCATTGCTCCGATACCGATACTCAAAGTAAAGAATGCCTGTGACAGTGCCCCAAAGATTACATTTCCAATTCCTGCCTCGCGGATATTGTCAAGATTCGGTACAAGGTAGAATTTCACACCTTCCATTGCTCCATCCAGTGTTACGGAGTGAACTGCCAGTACAACGATCAGTGCCAGCAGACAGATCATCATAATCTTAGTGATACGCTCGATTCCGTTCTGAAGTCCCAGGGAACATACACCAAATGCCAGCAGGACCGCTGCGATCATCCATCCGGTCATCGTTCCTGTAGATGTCATCAGATTTGAGAAAAATCTGCTCACTTCTTCGGAAGAAGCTCCGCTCAGTTTCCCGGTTGCCATAACATAACAATAGTACATCATCCATCCTGCAACCATCGTATAAAACATCATCAGCATGTAGTTACCGATCATTCCCATATAGCTGTATTTATGGAAATTAGAACCTTCCGGCTCCAGTTTGTGAAATGCTCTTGCCGTACTCAGTCTGCTGCTTCGTCCTACTGCAAATTCGCTTACAAGGATCGGAAGTCCAAGCAGTACAAGAAAGCCAAGATAGATCAGGATAAAAGCGGCACCGCCGTACTTACCTGTCATGTACGGAAATTTCCATACGTTTCCAAGACCTACTGCACATCCTGCTGAAACCAGGATGAATCCAAGTCTTGATCCAAATGTTTCTCTTTCTTTCAAAAGATTTTCCTCCTCCATTTTCATTAACTTATCTATTATAACACAAGGACAGTCCGATGTGAACTGTCCTTGCAGGAATTGGGATTTCAATTTGAAGTTTTATATATAGTTATATCAGGCAAGATGTTATACGGTCGTTACAAGTGCCTCAAAAGCACCTTCCAGTTCATACTCACCGATATTGGCTGTGACAAAGAGGCTGTCTTCTTTTTTGAAAGTCAGGGTTTCTTCCTTATCGCGGATCGTACCTTTTCCTTCCATGACGAGAATGCTTACGAAGGAAGTCTTGTCGATCTCGCCGAACACTTTTTTGACGTGCTGTCCGTCGAGAACGAGCTTATCTACGGTAAAGTACGGGTAGGATACGATATGCGGTTCGAAGGTCTACTTCTTTCAGCCATGGATATTCTTTTTTATATCCGGCCGGTGTATTTTTCAACATCTTTTTTTCTTTCTGGTAATGACTGATCTTATCTGCAAGCATCTGGTTATAAAGAAAACGGCAGCAGCCGATTGTTTTCTCTATCTGAATTATCTGCTCTTTATTTGGATAGATCCTTATTTTTACTGCCCGGTTTATCTTTCTCACCCTGACTTTCTATATACTGACGGATTGCTTCTATTGGTGCCTCACCTGCAGTCAGCAGGCAAAAACTCTGGCTCCAGAATGCTTCTTTCCACAGTTTCTCTTTTATCTGTGGATATTCTTTTTTTCAACAATCTGCTACTGGCACTTTTATACGCATTAATAAACTTACTTAGTTCTGACCTGGGTTGTGCCCGGAACATTACATGAACATGGTCTCAGTCATGGTTTCACTCTTCCAGCACCTTTCTTATTCCTTTTAATACACCTCAAAGCTACCTCTCTTCATTTTCTATTGCTCTGCAAAAAAATGCTCCTTCGCATATGTAAACTGTCGGTTGAACTTTTCTGCTGCCTGGTGGCTGATTTCCAGTTCCGGGTACATCATGTCGAAGGCGTGGATGTTGCTGTGGTAAATGTCCAGTTCTGCGTGGATGTTGTTTTTCTTCAGTTTATGTATGTATCGCACGGCTTCTGCAAAAAAACGGCTCTCCATCTCCTACAAACGTGTAGGCCGGCGGCAGACCAGAAAAGTCTGTGCACCTTGCCGGAGCAGCATAGATCGGTACCTTGGTTTTGTCAGTATTTCGCAGATACATTTTCCAGGCGAAATGATTTTTCCGTGTATTCCAGACTTTGCCGTGATTGTCCCGGGATGTTTCCGTATCCCGGTCATCCAGCATTGGATACAATGGCATCTGAAAAGCAATCTTCACATCCCTGTATCTCTCGCTTTCATGCATACAGCGACACACAGCCCGCCGCCGGCACTTTCTCCACCGACCATGATCTGATCCGTTCTGATTCCCAGCTCATCTGCATGATTTTTTCAAATAACAAGTGCATCATAGCAGTCATCCAGTGCCGCCGGATACGGATCTCGAAAGCCATTCTGTAGCCAGGGGAAAAGACCACTGCTCCGTATTTTTTGACAAGATCCACCGCTCTTGACATATGAACCATTTCTTTCATTCCGGCGATATATCCGCCACCATGAATCCACAAAATCCCCGGCGTTTTATCCGTCTTTTTCTTCGGCGAAAGGACAAGTGCCGGAATATTTCTGCCCTCAGAAGGTATCTTGATTTTTCTTACGCAAATATCCCTGTCGGGTTTCATTGATCGCATGTCTGCACTCCTTACCTTATCAGTCTGTCCTGAAACAGTTCCATCTCCTGCCGAATCCAGGTCATGATCACGTCCACGAGGTAGTCCTGCTGCACCTGGCTCAATTGTTTCCCTGGCTGGATCTTGTGCCATTTCTTAATGCAGCCACGGCAGCATGTCGCTGTTGCGTGCTGTGCGATGAATACAGGATGACCGCGCATTGGGGTCTGTTTTCCATCGTTTGGGATCACTGCCGGTGCTTCGCGCTTTACGATAAAATCGCGCGCATGTTCTTCTATTTTGTCCAGCCCTTTGCTGTTGATATAATCAATGTCCACCTGTTTCAGATGAAATCTGCTTCGGAATGTCGACTTCCCCAGATTTCAAAAAGCTGTTTGTACCATTCGTCTTTTGTCACTTTTCTCACTCCCGGAAACTTACTTCTCGATATGTACAACAAAAAGGACATGGCAAACTCCACCATGTCCCCATTTGAGTCAAGCGGATATTCGCAATCCGCTTTGCTACTTGCTTATAACCAAATAGCAGTTGATCTGGTTAGATTGCAAGAAGATTCTTGATCGCTTCCATATAGATAAGCACAGCTTCTTCCATTCCAGATACAAGAATAAAC
>ENA-OQIM01000088-OQIM01000088.1-human-gut-metagenome-genome-assembly--contig:-NODE-88-length-27621-cov-2.187823_pt1 | contig 27621 bp, 46 predicted proteins | sample MGYA00242579_ERZ504744 | MGnify/ENA primary metagenome ERZ504744 (study PRJEB26092, sample SAMD00036441) | human gut metagenome | host: Homo sapiens | study: EMG produced TPA metagenomics assembly of...
AGCGCCGGAATTCTGCTAAAACCGCTTCAAAAAATTCTCGAACTCGCGTCTGAAGCCGCTCAGACAGCGAGAATTTTGAAGCAACGCAGATTTCCGCCGCCTAAGAAGCAGCTCCCCTCCTGCAGAGTCCGGTGACAGACAGCACACGCCTCACGGGCTGGCTTTTCAGGGCGGAAGGGATAGAGTGGCGATGGCGGGAGGGATTACAGGTGAGGAGGGAGCAGATAGCATCTGATTCCTCCTGTAAAATTCTGGATTATCGGAGGGATTACAAGTAAGGAGAGAGCAGATAGGAAAATGAGTAGACGGAGTGGGAATTTGGTTCAGAGTGGGAAGTGAGGTGGTTTCCCGGGAGTTGGATGGGTCATCAGCGCTGCGCTGGATGACTGGGACGAAAGGCTGAGTTTCCCTGTGGCCTGCCGGGGAAGAATGGGTCGAGGCGCTTCGCTGTCGACTTTGGAGGTGAGTTGTTGTGGTAATGTATTGGCGCTGGGGCGAGATGTGATATTGATATTGTAGAATACATCGGCATCCTCATCGGCATAGCGCAGCATTATCAATACCGTAGAATACATCGGCATCCTCATCGGCATAGCGCAGCATCATCAATACCGTAGAATACATCGCCGTGCCAATACACTAACACATTCCCACAGTGTACGACAATATAGCGTGCCCGGAAAGGGGGAGCGCGAGGGGGAAAAACGGGCTTCGCAACTCTGAGTGCTTTCCCCCTCGCAGATTTCCTCCGCTTTGAAAAGCGAAAATACTATATCTAAAAATACTATATCTAAATAAATAACAATTTTCCCAAGCTTTTCATCACAAAAGCGAAATATCCTCCTCCGGAGGAAGCAGCTTTTTAAAAAATCGATACAACAGCATCGAATTTATAAAAGCTACAAGTCCAAATCCAAAGAAAAACCAGCAGCATGCGTAAAGTGGCTGCAGCTTTGCATCGAGATATGTCATATACAATGGAAAGATCGTGATCACCGCAATGGCGATCGTTGTGGGGAAATGCATAAATGCCAGCAGAAATGCATTTCTGCAAAGTGCCCCCAGTGTATTGGCAAAGGTTGCGATTACCGGGAATATGTATAAAGTAAAAATTATCAGCAAAGTCAGAACCCCCACAGAAAGATAAAACAGCATATGTGCAGCGCTTCCTTCTGCATGGAGCAGAAAGCGGATATTCAGGATGATCATGGTTCCGGCAGCAAGGATCAGCAGCCATATGATCAGTGACTGTTTGAAGTTTTCCTTAAAAGCTCTGAAAAATGTTTTCGTTGTGCCGTTGTTATTCCCTTTTACTGTACGCATCATGCAGTGATAAAGGGCAGTTAGTGACGGCCAATGGTGATCACGGGGATGCAGCAGAGAATAAAAAGAAGATTGGCGATCACGATGTCACCCAGCTTGTTGAGAAATACATGGACGACATTATCTTCATTTAAAAGATTCATAACGAAATACCTCCTTATATAGAAATGTAGAAATGAAAACAGACCATATGGGAAAAGTCCGATACAGCTAATCTTAGCATAGTTTTTGATTGTGTGTAAAGAGAGGGGACGCAGATAAGTATCAGCACGGTTTATGGGACTGTATAAAAAAACATGGAACTTTGCGTGCACATGTGAAAATGATGGCACGCATGGAATTATGTTAGGAAAGGAAAATTGTGTTTTTTGGAAAATGACATTTATACATGTGCTGAGTTAGTAAAAACATACAAAAACAGATATGTAAAAATATTGGTTTTGCTACAAGGAAATAAATGGGTGCCAAAATATGCTCATAAATAGTGAAAAATATGAAAATATATGTAATAAATGAAAGAAAACATGTAAAAATGACGAATAATTAACTAAGTATGAACAAAAAATGGATAAAATGAATAAAAAGTAACATTTTTCCATGTTGAAATGACAATAATCCATTTATCATTTTTCCATGTGCAATTATAATAATATCAACGGTCAGGGACGTGAAAAAATATAAAAACTGACCAAAAGAAAGAGGGAAAATAAGAAAGATTTAAAAGGAGGAAGAAGTTATGAATTTCAAAAGAGTAGCAGCATTATTGTTAGCAGGTGCCATGGTAATGACAGCAGTTCCGGTATATGCAAAAGGTGACGATGTTACACTTTCCGTATCCATCTGGACACCAACCAGGAGCCGGGAATCAAAGAAATTCTCGCAGACTTCACAGAGAAGACAGGAATCAAGACAGAGATCTCCGTTGTTAAATGGGATGAGTACTGGACAATGCTCGAGGCCGGTGCACAGGGTGGTTCCCTTCCGGACGTATTCTGGATGCACTCCAACGAGAGTCAGAGATACATGTCCAACGATATGCTTCTTGATCTGACCGATAAGATCAAAGACAGCGATCTGATCGATCCGGAGAACTATCCGGAGGATATCTGGGGACTGTATACATACGATGATAAATATTATGCAGTACCGAAGGATATAGATACAATCGCTCTCTGTACAACAAGACATTATTTGACGAGGCAGGACTTGATTATCCGACAGCTGACTGGACATGGGATGATGTTACAGAGGCAGCTAAGAAGCTTACTAAGGATGATGGTTCCCAGTACGGTCTCGGAATGAGAAATGATAACAACCAGGCCGGATACTACAACCTGATCTATGATAACGGCGGATACATCATCAGCGATGACAAGACAAAATCCGGCTGGATGATGAGAAGACGATCGCAGCTATGCAGACACTGGAAGGATGGATCAAGGATGGCGTGATCCCGTCTCTTGAGACAATGTCCGAGAACAACGAGGACGTACTTTTCGAGGCTGGCAAGATCGCTATGACATGCCAGGGCTCCTGGATGCTTGCAGCATTTAAAGAGAACGAGTACACAGCAGCTAACTGTGATTGTGTAGAGCTTCCTAAAAACGCTGAGACAGGCAGAAGAGCTTCCTCATATAACGGACTTGGATGGGCAGCATCTGCTTCCGGTGAGCACACAGACGAAGCTTGGCAGCTGATCGAGTACCTCGGATCCAAAGAGGCTCAGGAGAAACAGGCTGAGCTTGGTGTTACAATGAGTGCATACAAAGATACATCTGATGCATGGGCTAAATCCGCAGACTTCAACCTTCAGGCTTATCTGAACATGATGGATGACATGGAGATCCGTCCATACTCCAAATCTACTGTAACATGGGAGAACGAGGACAACGAGATCCTTAAAGGCGTATACACAGGCGACATCACAATGGAAGAGGCTTGCAAGCAGATGGCTGATCAGATGAACGAGAAGCTGGCTGAGGAGTAAGCATTAAGAAACACCGATAATTAAGTGCAGTAATGAGAGGGGCCGCCGCACTCAGGTGCAGCGGCCTCATACATAGAAGGAATAGAAGGAGTGATTCTTATGGCTAAAACTACCAAGTCACAGGCACGGACAAAGAGAGAGCGCAGTGAGTTCCTCTGGGGCTGGCTGTTTATTCTCCCAACAACAATCGGACTGATCGTATTGAACATCATTCCGATCTTCCAGACTATTTACCAGAGCTTTTTCAAGACAGGAGATTTTGGTAAAGGAAATATCTTTATCGGTTTACAGAACTACCAGAAGGTTTTTGCAGATAAAGAGATCTGGCAGGCACTGATCAACACATTCAAATATGCGATCGTGGAGGTCCCTTTTTCCATTGTCATCGCACTTGTTCTTGCAGTACTTCTTAACAGAAAGATGAAGGGCCGTTCTATTTACAGAACCATCATCTTCCTTCCGATGGTAGCAGCTCCGGCAGCGGTAGCATGGTATGGAGATGGCTGTTCAACTCTGATTATGGTCTTATCAATAACGTTTTCCATGTTCATGTAAACTGGGTTTCTAATCCGAAAATTGCAGTATTTGCAGTTGCGATCATCGGTGTATGGTCTATCATCGGTTACAATATGGTTCTTTTCCTGTCAGGACTTCAGGAAATCCCGAGAGATTATTATGAAGCAGCATCCATTGACGGTGCAACAGGCGTGAATGCATTCTTTAACATCACGGTCCCGCTTCTTTCACCAACCATTTTCTTCGTACTTGTTACCCGTGTGATCGGATCCCTTCAGGTATTCGACCTGATCTATATGGTTATTGACAAGTCAAACCCGGCACTTACCAAAGACTCAGTCACTGGTTTACCTGTTCTATAAATATGCATTTATCAATAAGAACATGGGATACGGCGCTACGATCGTAGTAGTACTTCTTATTATCACCATGATCCTGACAGTATTCCAGATGATCGGTCAGAAGAAATGGGTATTCTACAACTAAAAAGGGGGATTAACCATGGATAGTATGGAAACAAAAAAGAAATTAACCACTATTTTAATACATGTCATACTGATCATTGTGTCCATAACGATGCTTGTGCCATTTATCTGGATGATCCTGACAGCTTTTAAAACTGTAACGGAAGCAACATCTGTAGATCCTTTCACCATTTTCCCGAAAATATGGAGAAAAGACGCATTTATTTCTGTTATCAATAACATGAACTTCCTGCTTCTGTACAAGAATACACTGCTTCTGATCTTCTTCCGAGTAGTGTGTGCGGTTCTTACAGCAACTATGGCAGGCTATGCATTTGGACGACTGAACTTCAAGGGCCGTGATCTCTGCTTCAGTCTTGTACTGTTCCAGATGATGGTTCCGGTACAGATCTTCATCATCCGCAGTACCTGATGGTCAGCAAGATGGGTATGCTGAATACGATCTTTGCCCTTGTATTCCCAGGTATTGTTACTGCATTCGGTACTTTCCTTCTGAGACAGGGATATATGGGACTGCCGAAGGATCTGGAGGAGGCTGCCAGACTTGACGGATGTAACATCGGTCAGACCTTCCTTTACATCATGGCACCACTTACAAGATCCAGTATGGTCGCACTTGGAATTTTCACAGCTGTATTCGCATTCAAAGATCTGATGTGGCCGATGATCGTTAATACAGATAAGGATATGCTGGTACTTTCTTCCGCACTTGCAAAGATGCAGGGCCAGTACGTATCCAAATTCCCGGAACTGATGGCTGCATCTCTGATCGCCTGCATTCCGATGATCGTGATCTACATGATCTTCCAGAAACAGTTTATCGAAGGTATTGCTACCAGCGGTGGAAAACTGTAATCAGAAATATTACATAAGGTAATACAAGACCGCTGACAATGTATATAACTGAGGATTTGGTTATTAAGGTTGTCAGCGGTATTTTTATCGAAGCAAATGCCAAAATGCACAGTTATCTGATGATTCTTAAGGAAAGAGGCGGATATTTTTATCCGCAGTAAACGAAAAAAGGAGAAAATTATGCCGATCAAATTTCACGAGGGATCAAAGACATTCCACATTTATAACAAACATTTAAGCTACATCACCTGTATCATGGAAAATGGCCAGATGGAGAATCTGTACTATGGAAAAGCTATCCGCGATAAAGAGGATTTCAGTTATCTTCACGAGGAGATCATGCGTTCCTGATGGCTGTATGCGTTCCGGAACCGGGACTTCTTTCCATGCAGTATACCAAACAGGAGTATCCTGTTTACGGAACCGGTGATTACAGAAATCCTGCCCTTACTGTTCGTCAGGAGAACGGAAGCGAGATCGTAGATTTCAAATATGTTTCTCATGAGATTTACGGCGGCAAGAAGAAGCTTGCCGGTCTTCCGGCAACCTACACAGAGAACGAGGAAGAGGCAACATCTCTGGACATTACACTTCATGATTCTGTGATGGACACAGACCTTGTTCTTACATATTCCGTATATGAGGATTACCCGGTGGTCACCAGAAGTGCACGCCTTGTTCAGAAAGGGGATCAGAAGATCCGTCTTGAGAACGTGATGAGTGCAGCAGTGGAGTTCCCGGATATGGATTATGAGATGATCCATCTTTCCGGTGCGTGGGCACGTGAGCGCTATGTAAAAACACGCAAACTTGAGATGGGTACACAGGCTGTACAGAGTCTTGCAGGAACCGGCTCCAGCTCTGAGCAGAATCCGTTTATTGCGCTGAAGCGTCCTCATACAACAGAAGATACAGGCGAGGTTTTCGGCTTCAGCTTTGTGTACAGCGGCAACTTCCTTGCACAGGTCGAGGTTTCCACCTACGAGATGACACGAGTTATGATGGGGATCAATCCACAGGGATTTTCCTGGGAGCTTTCCAGAGATGAGGAATTCCAGACTCCGGAGGTCGTTATGGTATACAGCGATAAGGCTTAAACGGAATGAGCCAGGCTTACCACAGACTGTACCGTGACCGCCTGATGCGCGGAAAATGGAGAAATCATGCACGCCCGATCCTTCTTAATAACTGGGAGGCAACCTATTTTGATTTTGATGAGGAAAAAATCCTTAATATTGCAAAAAAAGCCAAAGAGGTTGGAGTAGAGCTTTTCGTTCTGGATGACGGATGGTTCGGAACCAGAAACGATGATTACCAGGGCCTTGGCGACTGGTTTGTAAATAAGAATAAGCTTCCAAACGGAATTTCCGGACTTTCCCGCAAGATCGAGGAGATGGGACTGAAATTCGGTCTCTGGGTAGAGCTTGAGATGGTAAACAAGAACAGCGACTGCTACAGAGCACATCCGGACTGGCTCATCGGAGCACCGGACCGTTTTGAGTCCCACTCAAGACATCAGCACGTTCTTGATTTTTCCAGACCGGAAGTAGTGGATTTTATTTATGATTCCATCTCCAAAGTTATCGAGGAATCTTCATTTCTTATATTAAATGGGATATGAACCGTTATATGTCCGAGCCGTTCAGCCGCGGAGCTTCCGCAGCAGATCAGGGCAAGACTATGCATAAATATATCCTTGGTGTATATGAGCTGTATACAAGACTGACAGAGAGATTCCCTGACATCCTCTTTGAATCCTGCGCAAGCGGCGGAGCAAGATTTGATCCGGGAATGCTGTATTTTGCACCGCAGACATGGACCAGTGATGATACCGATGCAGCAGAGAGAGAAAAGATTCAGTACGGTACCTCCTTTGTTTATCCGATCGTCAGCATGGGATCTCATGTATCAGCAGTACCGAATCATCAGCTGCACCGTACCACACCGCTTTCTACAAGAGCAAATGTGGCATATTTCGGAACCTTTGGCTATGAGCTGGATCTGAACCTTTTAAGTGCCAAAGAGATCGAAGAGGTAAAGGCACAGGTGGAATTCATGAAGGAACATCGTGACCTGATCCAGGTGGAGGGCGATTTCTACCGTATCTTAAGCCCGTTCGAAGGAAATGATACTGCATGGATGGTTGTTTCCAGAGACAAAAAACAGGCAGTTGCTGGATACTATGAAAGACTGAACAAGGTCAATGCTTCCTGGATGCGTCTGCGCTTCAAGGGTCTTGACGAGGACCAGCTTTACAAAGTAAAATGGGAAGATAAGTGCCTGAAAGCTTACGGAAATGAGCTGATGTATGCAGGAATCCCGGTTGATCGTGACTATTGCAATAAGACAAACGGTGATTTCCATTCTGTATTGTATACAATTGAAGCAGAGGACTGATTTCTGTAAATGATGGAATAAAAATTATCTGCAGAAAAACATCCGCCTGACCAGAAAAATAACAGGCCGCCGGATATGGCGGCCTGTTATTGGGTGGCGGAGCAGCTCACAGGCGGAAACATAATATATGACATCAGGGAGGTGACAAGTTGCTTCACACAGTTGGTTTTACAAACTCGGACAGCTATAAATGTCTGGAGAATTTAAAGAAAGGTGCGGTGGATCTCTGTCTTACTTATTGTGGGTGGGAAAAATGCGATCCGGGACATCGATTTGGACCAAATAAAAGGATCTCTCATGTACTTCATATCGTGGAATCCGGAAGCGGAGTTTTTGAGATGGATGGCCATCAGTATCATCTGACAGGTGGAGAAGCATTTCTGATCCCAGCCAGTGTGGAGCCTGGTATGAGGCAGACATGGATAATCCTGGACGTACCGCTGGGTGGGATTTGAGGGAATGACTGCAGAGGAAGTGATCCATGTAAGCGGCTTCAGCAGGGAAAATCCGGTCCGAAGGATCCACTGCATGGAAAATGCGGCGAAGTATATTGATGCAATGGTACGGACCAACAAGCTCGTTTTTGAAAATGAACTGAAACGGAACGGACTTCTGATGCTTCTTTTTTCTGACCTGATCACAGATAACCGGGATGCATGTCTGAGAGAAGGCAAGCTTCTTCCATCCCACAGATATCCAAATTCCGTTTATGTGGAGCATGCAGTGGATTACATTGCAGCCAACTTTGACAAGCGGCTGAAGATCAATGAGCTGGCAGACCGCATTGGCGTCAACCGGAGCTATCTTACCAGCTCGTTTAAAAAGCCTCGGAGCTCGCCGCAGGAATATCTTATGAATCTTCGCATCGAGAAGGCAAAGACTCTTCTGAAAAACGGAGATATTCAGGTCAGTGAAGTAGCTGCAAAAGTAGGGTATGGAGATCCGCTGGCTTTTTCCAAGGTATTCAAGGCAAGAACAGGAAGAAGTCCGAGAGAATACAAGGAAGAAAAGAGAAAACTTGTAGTGAAGGGGAAAAAAGGGGATTATACGGAATCTGAGGACTGATTCTGTGATATATTTCACGAAGAAAAAAACTCTCTGTCTGTGCCAGAATATATAAAATTCTGGTATCGGGCAGAGAGTTTTTTATGTCATAAGAAATGTTATAGAAAATTACTTCCAGGTATCTCATGCAACAAAACAACAATTATTAACATCAAAGTACATATTTTAAACAAGTTTCTGGTAGTATGATAAGATCACAAAGAAAACGAAGCGGGACTGCACCGCAGAAATAGCAGAAAATCAGGAATTTTAAAGAAAAATATAACAATTCCGGATAAGAGATCCAACAAAGAAAGCAGGAGGAAACGAACATGATCAAAATTACATTCATGGGAGCTGGAAGCACGGTTTTCGCAAGAAATGTACTTGGCGACTGTATGTGCACACCGGCACTTCGCGAGAGCGAGATCGCACTTTATGATATCGACGAGAAGAGACTGGAGGATTCCAGGATTATCTTAAGTGCCATCAACCACAACGTAAATGAGGATCGCGCAGTGATCAAAACATATCTCGGTGCTGAGAACCGTAAAGATGCACTTCGTGATGCAGACTTCGTAGTCAATGCCATTCAGGTAGGCGGCTATGAGCCATGTACAGTAACAGACTTGAGATCCCGAAGAAAATACGGCATCAAACAGACTATCGCAGATACCCTGGGAATTGGTGGTATCATGCGTGCACTTCGTACCATTCCGGTTCTGGAAGAGTTCGCACGGGATATGGAAGAGGTCTGCCCGAACACTCTGTTCCTGAACTACTCCAACCCTATGGCAATGCTCACCGGCTATATGCAGCGTTTCACAAAGATCCGCACCGTAGGTCTCTGCCACAGCGTTCAGGTCTGCTCCCAGAAACTTCTTGAGGGAATGGGAATGGAAGACAAGCTTGAGGGACGTACCGAGCTGATCGCAGGTATCAACACATGGCATGGCTTCTTGAGATCCATGACAAAGACGGAAACGACCTGTACCCGGAGATCCGCAGAATCGCCGAGGAGAAGAATACCTCCGGCGAGAAGCATGAGGATATGGTACGTTACGAGTACATCCGTCATCTTGGATACTACTGCACAGAGTCCAGTGAGCACAATGCAGAGTATAATCCGTTCTTCATTAAATCCAAATATCCGGAGATGATCGAGGAGTTCAATATTCCGCTTGACGAATATCCGAGAAGATGTATCAAACAGATCGAGGGCTGGGAAAAAGAGCGCGAGGATATCCTCAAGGATGGCAAGATCGGCCATGAGAGAAGTAAAGAGTATGCTTCCTACATCATGGAGGCTGTTGTTACAAACACACCGTACAAGATCGGTGGAAATGTTCTTAACAACGGTTACATCGACAACCTTCCGCCGGATGCCTGCGTAGAGGTTCCATGCTATATCGACGGAACCGGTGTACATCCGGTAAAAGTGGGCAAGCTTCCTACACAGCTGGCAGCTATGAACTCATCCAATGTCAGCCCGCAGCTCCTTGCTATTGAGGCAGCAGTGACCAAAGACCGCCAGAAGATCTATCAGGCAGCCATGATGGACCCGCACACAGGTGCAGACTGAACATCAAAGACATCCAGGCAATGTGTGATGAGCTGATCGAGCACACGGGGATTATATGAAGATGTACCGCTAAGGCAGGAAATGATCGGAAGGGCAGCAAAAACTTTGAAATAAATATGCAAGGCAGCATATAAAGGCCGGAACACCAGAATGGAGAGGGTGTTCCGGCCTTTCTTTATATGGAACTTTTGATAAATAATAAAAACAACAGATCGCTGTCCAGGTCATGGAAGAACTGGAACGTCAGGGCAAAAGGATCCCGGAAGATGTTGCGGTAACCGGCTATGATAATTCACTATATGCAAGACAGGGACAGGGCATTACCACTATCACCCATCCCCAGGAAAAACTGGGAGATCGATGCTTATCCGGTTAATGAGATCGCAGAATATGTTCAGGATGTAAGCCAAGGAGATATTGATGTTCTGGTAGAAGAATATTATAATAAATACGATATGATTCTGGATGGACATGACCCTGAGGAATTTAAGAAGCATGTAGCAGTCCAGGCAGGGATCGAGATCGGTTTTGAGCGCTTCCTCGAGGAGAAAAAATTATCAGGCTATCGTAACACACTTTGGTGATCTGGGCTCCCTGAAACAGCTTCCGGGACTTGCGATCCAGCGACTGATGGAAAAAGGCTATGGCTTCGGTGGCGAGGGTGACTGGAAAACAGCAGCTATGGGGATTGAAGCGGTTTATATTGATGGCGATACAACGATCCGGAATCTGCAGAATGAGCTGAGATGGAACAGCATGTATTTCAGCAAATAATATGGGAGGTTTTTTACAATGGGAGTAAATGAGGCAAAAACAGCAATTCTTGAGAATAGCACGGCTCTTGGTATTGAGTTTGGTTCCACAAGGATCAAGGCAGTTCTGGTGATGATAAGAACCAGCCCATCGCATCCGGAGCCTATGAATGGGAGAACCAGTATGTGGATGGTATCTGGACATACAGCCTGGAGGAGATCTGGAAAGGTCTCCAGGGCAGTTACCAGGATATGGCAGAAGATGTTCAGAAAAAATATGGAGTGGAGCTTACAAGCGTAGGTGCGTTTGGTGTCAGTGCCATGATGCATGCTATATGCCGTTTAATAAAGAGGGAGAGCTGATGGTCCCGTTCCGTACCTGGAGAAACAACATCACAGGAGAAGCCTCTGAGAAGCTGGCAGAGCTTTTCCATTACAATATCCCTCAGAGATGGAGCATCGCACACCTGTATCAGGCGATCCTTAACGGTGAGGAGCATGTAAAAGCTATCGATTATATCACCACTCTGGAAGCCTATGTGCACTGGAAACTCACCGGAAAAAGAGTGCTTGGTATCGGTGATGCGGCAGGTATGTTCCCGATCGACAGTGAAACGAAGGACTATAACGAGGAGATGGTTCAGAAGTTCGATGAACTGGTTGCGCCTTATGGTTTCCCATGGAGCTTCGCGATATTATGCCGAAAGCTCTGGTGGCAGGTCAGGATGCAGGAGTTCTTACTGAGGAAGGCGCAAAGCTTCTGGATGTAAGTGGAAAGCTGAAAGCTGGAATCCCGATGTGTCCGCCTGAGGGAGACGCAGGAACCGGTATGGTTGCCACAAACAGTGTCCGTCGGCGTACCGGAAATGTTTCTGCGGGAACATCTGTATTTGCCATGATCGTCCTGGAGAGGGCACTTTCCAAACCGTATAAAGAAATCGACATGGTTACCACTCCGGCAGGAGATCCGGTTGCCATGGCACATTCCAACAACTGTACTTCGGATCTGAACGCATGGGTAAATGTGTTTAAGGAATTTGCAGAAGCTATGGGCATGGAAGTAGATATGAACAAACTGTTCGGAACTCTTTATAACAAAGCCATGGAAGGCGACCCGGACTGTGGCGGACTTCTTTCCTACTGCTATTTCTCCGGCGAGCATATGACCGGCTTTGAAGAGGGACGTCCACTGTTTGTACGTTCTCCTGAGAGCAAATTTACACTGGCAAACTTTATGCGAAATAATCTTTACACCTGCCTCGGCGCCATGCGTGTAGGTCTGGATATCCTTCTGAATCAGGAGCATGTAAAGATCGATAAGCTTCTGGGCCACGGCGGCCTCTTTAAGACAAAGGGGGTCGGCCAGCAGATCCTTGCAGATGCGGTAGATGCACCGGTATCTGTAATGTCCACAGCAGGAGAAGGCGGAGCCTGGGGAATCGCACTTCTGGCTTCCTATCTGATTAACAGGAGAGAAGGCGAAGACCTTGCGGATTTCCTGGATGAAGATGTCTTCAAAGGAAACGAAGGCAGCACACTGGCGCCGGAAGCAGAAGGCGTGAAAGGATTCAATGCATTTATGGATCGATATATGAAGGGTCTTGGCATTGAGCGTGCGGCTGTAGAGTCTGAGATATGGTAAAACGAAGAACGGATTGAAATAAAAATCTTCGATTTACTGGCATAATAGAAAAATCTGTTAATTTATTGTATGTGCTTAAAGAGGAATATAAATGAAGCAGATGATTTATGAAAAAAAGAAACCGACTCCGGGCCAGCTTGTACATATCATGATCGACCGTCCAATGAACAGTTATCATCCGGAACACAAAGAGCTTTTTTATCCGGTAAATTACGGCTACATCGAAGGAATCATCGCTCCGGACGGTGAGGAACAGGACGTTTACGTTCTGGGAATCGATCACCCGGTAAAAGAATTTACAGGAAAAGTGATAGCTATCATCCACCGCCTTAATGATGTGGAAGACAAATGGGTGGCAGTTCCGGAAGATATGACCATGACAGCTCAGGAGATCAAAGAACAGGTCCGGTTTCAGGAACAGTATTTTGAGACAGAGATAGAGATGCTGGAATAACAAAAATATAAAACAGGAGCAGACATGGTACGCCATGTGACTGCTCCTGTTTTTGTACAGGATCCATATATTATATATTTCTGTTATCTGCGATGCAGATAAACTGGATGACAGAGGATGCAAGGGAGCACCGGACTGGATTCTGTGAAAACAGGAATCTATGAAGATTTGTGGATTGATTTTTCTGCTATGAAAATGAATGGATCTTATTGAAAATATTTCTTCATAATGTTATCATTGGATACGAAAAACACAGAAAAAATAAGAAAACAAAAAATTAAACGGTTGTATATGTGTCTGTAATATGACCAGAGACAGCCGGTCAGAGTGTCAGAGATCAGAATGGTGGGTGGCTGAATGTTTGATGACCAGGGCTATACAGGAGGAGAACAGAATGAAATTAACTATGCTTGGAACAGGTAACGCACTGGTAACAGAGTGCTACAATACATGTTTTGTGCTCAGCGATGAGTACGGCCATTTTCTGGTTGACGGAGGCGGCGGAAATACGGTGCTTTCCCAGCTGAAGAAGGCTGGCGTTGATCTGATGGATGTTCATGAGATCTTTGTTACACATAAGCACGTAGACCATATCATGGGGATCGTGTGGGTGATCCGCATCATTTGCCAGAACATGAAAAAAGGCACTTATCAGGGCGAGGCAAACATCTATGCTCATGATGAAGTGATCGGACTTCTGAAAGACATGGCATTTAAGCTTCTGAATAAGAAGGAGACACAGTACATCGGTGACAGACTTCATCTGATCGAGGTAAAAGACGGCGAGGAAAAAAACAATTCTTAATAAGAAAGTGACCTTCTTTGATATTGGTTCCACCAAGGCGAAACAGTTCGGTTTCCAAATGATCTACGACGGCGGTAAGGTGCTTACCTGCTGCGGAGACGAGCCATACAATGAATGTGAAGAGAAATACGCAAAAGGCAGCGACTGGATGTTCCACGAAGCATTCTGTCTGTATGGACAGCGTGATATCTTCAATCCATATGAGAAGCATCACTCCACAGTTAAGGATGCCAGTGAGCTGGCTGAGAACCTTGGAGTTAAGAATCTTGTCCTGTATCACACAGAGGATAAGAATATTAAGAAACGTAAAGAGCTTTACGGAGCAGAAGGCAGAGAGTATTATCACGGAAATTTGTTTGTTCCGGATGATCTTGATGTGATCGAAATGTAATAACTGTAAAAAGAAAGACTGGAAGTATGGCATATGCTGTATTTCCGGTCTTATTATGTTTGGAAACAGAGAGGATACTAATAAATTTCATAGTACATCTGTCAGGTAGAAAAATACTTGTATGGCAAAAAGGTATCGTTTACAATAAATAATACACACATAGCATTACAAGAGCATGTCAATAAGAACAGATCTGAAAATTACAGATTCGGATCCGGCAAAAATAAGATTTTACAAATTACGAGGTGACAGAACATATGCCAGCAACAGATAACATCACACTTGAAAAAAAATACAGAAAACTCCAGGAAATCCTCCGTTCCCTTGGAAGTGTAGCCGTAGCTTTTTCCGGTGGAGTGGACTCCACATTTTTGCTGAAAGCTGCACAGGAAACACTTGGCGACAAAGCTATGGCCATTACCGCATGTCCATGCTCCTTCACCGACAGAGAACTGAAAGAAACGCAAGATTTCTGCCAGGAAAATCACATTTGCCAGGAGATATGCAAGATCAACGAATTCGACATCCCGGGGTTCCGCCAGAATCCGCCGGACCGATGCTATATCTGCAAAAAAGCCATCTTTACCAGACTTTGGGAAGCTGCAAAGCGCGCCATATGAACATGATCGTGGAAGGTTCCAACATGGATGATCTGGCGACTACCGCCCGGGAAAAAGGGCTATCCAGGAGCTTGGGGTCCGCAGTCCGCTCCAGGAAGCAGGCCTCTATAAAGAAGAGATCCGGGAGCTGTCAAAAGACATGGATCTTCCAACCTGGAACAAGCCATCCTTTGCCTGTCTTGCTTCCAGATTTGTATACGGTGAGACCATTACCGAGGAAAAGCTTCACATGGTAGATCAGGCCGAGCAGTTTCTGATGGATCTGGGATTCCATCAGTTCCGTGTTCGCATCCACGGTACCATGGCGAGGATCGAGGTTCCGGAAGAAGAGATCCTGAAAATTGCAGATAATGAAACAAGAACAAAGATCACAGAGAAATTCCGCACATTGGGATTTTCTTACGTGACTCTGGATCTTCAGGGCTTCCGTTCCGGAAGTATGAATGAAACACTGGGAAAATAAGTATCAGAAAATAAAATAATCCCCCGGAAATACCGCGCGAGAAGTATTCGGGGGATTGCTGCACGAATAGAACCGGAGGCTCCGTTACTGTGTTCAAATTCTTAATTTTCGGATTGAGAATATCTGCCTGGCAGGCTGTATATCTTACATATAATCTTTCAGCACATCATGATCCCGCAGTACTTTCTCAACCACAGTACCCTTCACAACATTCAGAAGTGGTTTCTTCAGTGCATTCAGCGGCCCTGGCAGCTGGATCTCCAGCGGGGATTTTCCGTCCATCAGTTTCACACTGCTGTCCAGAAGCTCACGGATATCGTAAACGCTTCCCCATACTTCCGGAACCCCACGGTCTACACCGAAAAGTCCGTATACAGCCTCCATTGCAGTACGTACGGAATATTCTGTTGTGAATACGGTATCACGAGGAGTTTCCGCAAACTGGCCCAGGAATGCAAAGTTTACACAGCCATCCGGGATAACATCCGGGCGGTCACCTTTGGTACGCGGCATGAAGAAGGCGGTGATGTACGGCATCATGGTCGGAACGCAGACAGCGCTGTTTTCTGCCATATCGTCGATCTGATCTACCGGAACACCCAGGTGGTACAGCCACTCGGCGGTAATTTCCTTACCGGTACAATCCTTCATCGGTTTCTTGATATAATCACCGGGAACATCTGTGAACAGTCCGTAAACCCATACACAGACCTTCTTCGGATCCTGCTCTTTAAACTGTCCCTGACGGTTGATGGTCCAGCTTAAGAGCCATTTGGAATCCTGGCAGCTTACGATACCACCGGTAACAACCTTGCCGGTACGTGGGTCACGCTGGCAGATATTGGTGATATAAGGGATAATACGGTCATCCAAAGTGGTGACAGTAGCGGATTCCCAGTTTGTTCTGGAAATGTCTGAGCAGAACTTTTCCGGATGTCCGAAGGATGGATCCTGAGCTGCGATATTTTTCCACAGAGACCATACACCACTAGTACGGACCTCTGCATCACCGTTTGGTGCATGGTTCTGGTCGCCGTAGATCGTGCCCTCTGTACAGCTTCCGTTAGTGACGAAAACATAATCATTTTCTGTAAGAAGGATGCCCTGCTCCACATCTTTTACCTTGCACTCGATAGCAGTGGCGATCTTTTTGCCATCTTTAAAATTAAAGATCACGTTTGTGACCTCAGTATTAAACTGGAAGTCAACACCTGCATCCTCCAGATATTTTTTCATGGGAAGAATCAGGGATTCGTACTGGTTGTACTTGGTGAATTTCAGGGCGCTGAAATCCGGAAGACCTGCAATGTGGTGGATAAAACGCTGGAAGTAAAGCTTTCATCTCCAGAGCACTGTCGCCATGATTTTAATGCGTAACAATGGTCCTCCAGTCGCCACAAGGTGGAATCAAACACTTCATCATCAAATACATCTTCGATGGTTTTATCGTAAAGATCCTCATCCTTTGTCATAAACAGCTTCATGATCTCCATGCAGCCCTTCTGGCTCAGGTTAAATTTTCCGTCGGTATGTGCATCCTGTCCACGGTTGACGGTTGCACGGCAGAGAGAATAGTTCGGGTCGTGCTTGTTCAGCCAGTAGAATTCGTCCAGAACAGAAGCACCCGGTTTTTCAAGAGAAGGAATACTGCGGAAAAGATCCCACAGGCACTCGAAATGGTTTTCCATCTCACGACCGCCACGCATGATATAGCCTCTGGACGGATCAAAGATTCCATCGCAGGCACCGCCGGCAATATCCATGGCTTCCAGGATGTGGATATGATCACCTGGCATCTGTGCGTCTCTTACCAGGAAGCATGCAGCAGCCAGGGAAGCAAGACCGCTTCCTACAATGTAGGCATGCTTGTCGTCCACACCTTCCGGTTTTTCCGGACGGGCAAAGGCTTCGTAGTTACCGTTGGAATAATAAATCCCTTTGCTGTTTTTGTCATGCTTTCCACGCTCGGTGTTGCGGTAGTTTGCAGTAGTTTCTTTCACATGGAGGTTTTCCTCTTCGTTGATCTCTCTTGTTTTTTTCATCAGCATGGCTGCGCCGGCTCCGGCTGCCGCAAGTGCTGCAAGTCCCATGAATCCTTTTTTATCTGACATATGACATCCACCTTTCGTAAATGAGATACCTGTTTGTATCGGATTAACTGTTCTTTGTTGCTGTTGAGGCTATGATAGCCCATCCGGAAAAAAGATTCTATTTACAAAATACCGAAAGTGTTCAGTTTTTATCATTATATCTGTTTTGATAAGTTTTTATTCTGTATGCATTTCTGCTGTTTTATTTCTGGCGGCAAAATTGCGGATGGCGTTGTCGATGCTTCCATACAGTGCGGTTGCGGTATCATCTGCGATTTCGCGATAATCTTCGCGCATGCCGTTTTTGATCCAGTCCAGCATGATCCCTACAAAGCTGTATTTATACAGATCTGCGATAAAAATTTTCTGTTCATCCGTGATGGGGATATCTTTTGATTTTTCTGTTACCACGCCCATAAGAAGATCGCAGGTAAGCTGGAACAGATAATTTTCGATCTGTTCCCGCCCCACGCAGCGGTATACATTTAAGATAAACGGCTTGTTTTCCATCACGGCATCAAAGATCTGCAGAAGCCCTTCATGCCATGTGGAAGAGGTTTTTTTGCCCTGAAGGGCAATTCTGGCATCTTCCAGACAGCACCACTCCACAAGATCATAGATATCTTTGAAATGATAGTAAAAAGTCATGCGGCTGATCCCGCAGTCCGTAGTCAGGTCGTTGATGGTGATCTTATCTAAAGGCTTCTTAAGAAGCAGATGTTTCAGGGATTCTTCCAGGGCAAGCTTGGTTGCGTTTGTCATGTCTTGCGGCCTCCTTTGGCAAGGTTATAGTTATTAATATAACATGAAAGTGCACAGAAAATCCATGTTAAACAGTGACTTTTCTGTGAAATTATGATAAACTGGATCTGGAATATTTTGCGGAACAGAACGGAGTGTACTATGAAGAAAAAATCAGTTTGTATCCTGCTGATCTTTGCTGCCGTGATAGTACTTACTTATGTGACAGGAGAATCCTATTACAGAGGAATCAGTGAAAAAGCAGGGTTGGATAAACAGGAAGAGAAAATATATAAATACCAGTACGACATGATCGTGGACAGCCCCGATTCCCAGTTCTGGCAGGCAGTATATGACAGTGCGAAGAAAAAAGCAGCTCAGAATAATGTACTGCTTGAGATCATGGGGCCGGACAGAGGAACATCCTATGATAAACTTGATTATATGAATATGAGCATTGCGGCCAAGGCGGATGGTATTATCCTGCAGTATAATGGAGAAGCCGGTCTGGAAGAAGCAATCAATACTGCAGTAAGAAACGGAATACCGGTGGTTACAGTCATGAGTGATGCGGTGCACAGCCGCCGCCAGAGCTTTGTGGGAGTCAGCGATTATCAGCTTGGCATGGCTTACGGGGAAATTGTTGCCAAATACGTGGATGAGAACACGAAGAAGATCCTGATCCTGCAGAAACGGGATATTGATGATATGAACGAAGTCAGATATACACTCAGATCAGCAATGCGGTGAAGATGGCAGCTGGGTCTGAGGATATTGAGATCAAGGGAAGGAATCTTCTGTCAACAGGAACCTTTGAAACAGAGGAGGCAGTTACTGATATTTTTCAGCAGAAGCGGAATGTTCCGGATATCCTTGTGTGTATGGATGAGGAGACAACGGAGTGTGCAAGACAGGCAATTCTGGATTTCAACCTTGCAGGAAAAGTGAAGATCATTGGTTATTATACATCTGAGGATATTCTGGCGGCAGTTGAAAAAGGTGTTATTTCAGTTACCTGTGATGTGGACACGACCAGCTGGGACAGTACAGTGTGGAGGCAGTTACCAGCTATATAGAAGATGGAAGAACCAATTCTTTCTACAACGTAGACATTAATTTTCTTGACAGAACAGCAGTGAAGAAGATGAGGAGGGAGGCAGTCACAGATGAAAAAGATCCGTTGGAGTGACTTTTCTCTTGTAAGCAAGATCATGATCGAGGTTGGCGTGCTGGCAGTTTTACTGTTCAGCATCAACATGTTGTTTTATGCGCGGATCAACAACTCCATGCAGGAGATGGATGATGTGTATGCCAGCAATGCCAGATCACAGAGCTTGGGCAGGTTTTTGACGATGTGCAGGACAGTATGTACCAGTATCTGAAGGTAAAAAACTCTCAGGCACTGATGGATTATTATCAGAATGAGGCGAAATACAGGCAGGAGCTGGAGAAGTTAAATGAACGGAATATTGATGATTCCGTAAAACTTCTGGAGAAGAAGATACGTAAGATGTCGGAATCATATCTTTCCTGTACCGCAGGAACTGTAGCTGCCAAGAGAGGCAGGAATGTGGAGAAATATAAGCAGGAATATGATGAAAGTCTGGAGCTTTACAGTTATATCCAGAGTTCTATGGATGAGCTGAACAAGCAGCTTTTTAAAGAAAATTCCCAGACTTATGCAGCTCTCCGGGCGGTTATGAGATATCTGGAGATCAGTAATATGATGATCATGCTTCTGGTGGTGATCTGTGGAATGTTCCTTCTGATCATGGCAACAAGGGAGATGTTCCTGCCGCTGACTAATATGGCAGAAACTGCACAGCTGGTAGGTCAGGGGAATTTTAATGTAAAGATGCCCCCAGCAGATTCCAGGGATGAGCTTGGAACGGTAACAAGAGCCTTTAATACCATGGTGGATAATCTTGGTCTTTACATTGCCAGGACAAAGGCCAGCATGGAAAAAGAACAGCAGATGATAGAGAGGGAGCTTTTGATGGAAACACATCTCAAGGAGGCACAGCTTAAGTATCTCCAGTCTCAGATTAATCCGCATTTCCTTTTTAATTCCCTGAATGCAGGAGTACAGCTTGCAATGATGGAGGATGCAGAAAAAACCAGTATCTTTGTGGAAAGATGGCAGATTTTTTCGCTACAATGTAAAGAAGGGTGAGGAAGATGCCACACTGGAGGAAGAACTGGAGGCTGTGGACAATTACATTTATATTCTGAATGTACGGTTTGCCGGGGACATCCATTTTTCAAAAAAAGTGGAATGTGATGTGGAAAATGTACGTGTTCCCAGTATGATCCTGCAGCCGGTTGTGGAAAACGCAGTCAATCATGGAATCCGGAATATAGATTGGGAAGGACATATTGATCTCAGTGTGGAGAGATGGAACGACCATATTGAGATCAGTGTTCGGGATAACGGACTGGGCATGACCGGAGAACAGATACAAAGAGTACTGTCAAAAAAAGTCCACAGCAGTTCAGGCGAGGGTGATTCCACGGGAATCGGAATGAATAATGTGATCAGCGTCTGGAACTGTATTATGAGCGGGACGGATTAATGGAAATATACAGTGAAGGTGAAGGAATGGGAACAGAGGTAGTGATCAATATTCCTCTGGAGAGGAGCGAAAAAAATGTACAGAATCCTGATTGCTGATGATGAGGGGATCATGCTGGAATCCCTGAAAAATATTATAAGTTCCAACTATGGAAATGAATGTGAGATCCATACAGCCAAGACAGGCCGTGTGGTTGTGGAGGAGGCGGAGAAATATCCGCCGGATATCTGCTTTATGGACATTCAGATGCCGGGCTTAAGTGGAATCCAGGCAATCCGGGAAATTCAGAAATTTAACAGATCTGTGGTCTTTGTGATCATTACAGCCTATGATAAATTTAATTATGCCAAGGAAGCGGTAAATCTTGGAGTTATGGAATTTCTTACCAAGCCGGTAAACAAAAAGGTGATTCTGGAAATATGCTCCAAAGCTATGGAAAAGGTAGATTCTACAAGACAGAAGCGAAGCGATGATCTCCGTATCCGTGAAAAGCTGGAGACAGTTGTGCCCATGATTGAGAGCGGATATATCAATAATATTCTTCTGCAGGATGATTTTCAGACATATCAGGATAATTACAGGGAGCTTCTGGATATCCGGGAAGAATATGGATATATGATCGTGGCTGAATTCGGGGATTCCACGGAAAATGGCGTTCTTACCAATGCGGTGGGGGCCAGTGTGAAGGCAAACAAATTTTATTCCACATTCCGGGAAATCGCTCAGGGATTTTTTGAATGTCTGGTAGGACATTATGGGAAACCGTATTGTACTGCTTGTTCCATACCGTAATTCCAGGGAGTCCTATGAGGAACGTGTGGAGGTTGTAACAAGAACCAGAAACATGGTACATAAGCTGGAAAGCAGGATCGACAGTAAATTTCGCTGTGGTATCGGCCGGGTGAAGGAGATGGGAAGCACCATGAAAGAATCCTTCAAGGAGGCCATGATCGCACTTCGGGAAAGCACCAGCCATGTTATACATATTGAGGATGTTCCGGCTGCACAGAAATATGACGGCGAATATCCAAGAGATTTGGAACGTCGCTATGAAAAGCGGGTGATGGATAAGGATGTGGCAGGAGCTTTAAGCTGTGCCGAGGAATTTATCCGGTGGATGGAGAAGCAGCCGGGAGTAGATCTGGAGGACATGCGCATCAAGATCCTGGAGCTTGTGATGGGAGTGGAAAAGGCCTTTTTTGCAGGTACCGTGAAATATGCGATCAGCTGCCGCAGAAATTATATTCATGAGATCCAGGAATATACAGATATAGAAGGAATGAAAAAATGGTTCCTAGGCAAAACATCAGAAATCTGCAGTAACATGGAAAGTGCAAGGGAAAAAGAAGCGGTTTCTATTATCGAAAAAGCAAAGTCCTATATTCGGGACAATTACAAAAAAGATATTTCACTGGATGAGGTGTCACGGGAGGTGGATATCAGCCCTTATTATTTCAGCAAGCTTTTTAAGCAGGAGACCGGAGGAAATTTTATCGAGTATCTTACAGAAGTGCGGCTTCGGAATGCAAGAGAACTTCTCAAGGATTCAGGGCTTTCCATCAAGGAGATCTGTGCGGAATCCGGATACAGCGACCCCAATTATTTCAGCAGGATATTCAAGAAATACGAAGGCGTGACACCAAGTGAATTCAGAGAGAAGTTGAGGTAGACAATATGAGCGGGGGGAAAATGATTAGGAAGCTGTTGATCTTGCTGTGTCTGTTGACATTGATGCTGAATGGCTGCGCTTCCGAAAAAACAAAGCAGACAGCTGCACAGGAAAACGATACAGAGGAAGACAGTGGTGAAAAGAAAATTCAGATCGGTCTTACAGTGGATTCTTTTGTTATTGAGAGGTGGATTCGTGACAGGGATGTATTCGTGGCAACAGCAAGGGAGCTGGGAGCGGAAGTGAATGTTCAGGATGCGGGAGCAGATACAAAAGAGCAGATCAGCCAGATTGACTATTTTATCAAGAAGCATATGGACGTGATCGTGATCATTGCCAGAGACTGCAAAGCATTATCTGAGGCTGTGGAGCGTGCCCACAATGCAGGAATCAGGGTGATCTCCTATGACCGCATGGTAAATGATGCGGATACAGACATGTATATTTCCTTTGATAACCGGAAAGTCGGAGAGATCATGGCACAGTCCATGATGGAGCGATCCCTGATGGCGGAAAGATTTTTATGATCCAGGGCTCTGCTTCAGATAACAATGTGGACATGGTAAAAGAGGGATTTGAAGACACTCTGAAAAACAGTGATCTGAAGGTAGTTTACGAAGCCAACTGTGAGGGCTGGATCGCAGAGCTGGCAGCAGATTATGTGGAGGAAGCACTGGAAGAGTATCCTGATGTAAAGGGAATCATGTGCGGAAATGATGATATTGCCAGCCAGGTGATACAGATTCTTGCGGAAAACCAGCTTGCCGGACAGGTGATCGTGGTAGGCCAGGATGGTGATCTGGCTGCATGTCAGCGTATTGTGGAAGGAACCCAGTACATGACAGCATTTAAATCTATCGAAGATCTGGCACGCCAGGCAGCTGAATATGCGGTGAAGATGGCAGAAGAGGGAAAGATTCCGTCAGATGTGACAGATACCATGAGCGATGGAAGCTATGATATCCCGGCGAAGGTGCTGGAACCGGTTGCCGTTACAAGGGATAATATTGATGAGGTGATCATTGACGGCGGTTTCCACAGACGAGATGAAGTATATCTCAATATAGATTACGATACAGAGTAATGCAGAACAGATTGCATACCGGCATATATGTGGCAGTGAAATTCTGCAAGTAATGTGGCAGTGTATCCATATGCGCAATAATACACAATTATGACAAAAATCAATAGCAGATTTTTGGTGCAAAAATGTCTTGCCTGATGCAGGGCATTTTCTTTTGCAAAAAAAATGTCTCTGTCCTTGCCAACTATGTCCAGACAGTCCTGTGTTATAGTAACATCATCAAAGGAAACGTGATTCCAAAAACAAATAATGAAACGGAGGATTTTACAATGAAAAGAAAAATGGTATCTGCACTTCTTTGCGCAACAATGGTAGCTGGTATGGTGGTAGTTCCGGCAGCAACAGCACAGGCAGCAGACAAGAAACTGATCGGTGTTACCATGCCGACCAAGGATCTCCAGAGATGGAACCAGGATGGCGATAACATGAAGAAAGAGCTGGAGGCAGCAGGATATGAGGTAGACCTTCAGTATGCATCCAATGATGTAAGCACACAGGTTTCCCAGCTTGAGAACCAGGTAGCAAACGGATGTGACCTTCTGGTTGTGGCATCATCGATGGAACAGCTTGGCGAGCCTCTGAAACAGGCCAAAGAAAAAGGAATTCCGGTTATCTCTTATGACCGTCTTCTTATGAATTCCGATGCAGTAACCTATTATGCAACATTTGATAACTACAAAGTAGGTCAGAAACAGGGCGAGTACCTGGTAGATGCACTGGATCTTGACAATCAGGACGGACCATTCAATATTGAGCTGTTCACAGGAGATCCTGGCGATAACAACTGTAACTTCTTCTTCGGTGGTGCAATGGATGTTCTCCAGAAATACATCGATGACGGTAAGCTGGTAGTAAAATCCGGTCAGACAGAGTTCGAGCAGGTTGCTACAGCTAACTGGGACAGTGCAAAAGCACAGGATAGAATGGATACTATCATCGCAGGTAACTACTCTGACGGAACAAACCTTGACGCAGTTCTCTGCTCCAACGATTCCACAGCCTTGGTGTTGAGAATGCACTGGCAGCTTCCTACACAGGAGAATATCCGATCATTACTGGTCAGGACTGTGACACACCAAACGTTAAGAACCTTGTAGCCGGAAAACAGGCAATGTCTGTATTCAAAGATACAAGAGCTCTTGCATCTGCAGTAGTAAAAATGGTTGACTCCATCATGAAAGGTGAGGAGCCGGAAGTGAACGATACAAAATCCTATGATAACGGAACCGGTGTCATCCCGACATATCTTTGCGATCCGGTTGTTGTTACAACAGATAACTACAAAGAGATCCTGATCGACTCCGGATACTACACAGAGGATCAGATCAAATAATCAGAATTTTTAAGAAAGAAATTTATCACATGCAGGCGGGGAATATAACCGCCTGCATGAACAGTGGAAAGGGAGGGAAATTGAGTTGGCTAAGATACTTCTGGAAATGAAAAATATCACCAAACTTCCCAGGTGTAAAGGCACTGGATAATGTTAATCTCCAGGTCGAGGAAGGCGAGATCCACGCACTGGTAGGTGAAAACGGTGCCGGTAAATCTACATTGATGAATGTATTAAGTGGTATTTATCCGTACGGTTCGTATGAAGGAAATATTATTTATGATGGTGAGATCTGTAAGTTTAACACTATCAAAGACAGTGAACATAAAGGAATTGTAATCATCCACCAGGAACTTGCTCTGATCCCGTACATGACCATCGGGGAGAACATGTATCTGGGTAATGAAAGAGGCAAAAGCTTTTCCATCAACTGGAATGAAACTTATGGAGAAGCAGATAAATATTTGAAAATAGTAGGACTGGAGGAATCCTCCAGAACTTTGATCAAGGATATTGGTGTAGGTAAGCAGCAGTTGGTTGAGATCGCAAAGGCACTTGCAAAGAATGCAAAGCTGCTCATTCTGGATGAGCCTACCGCATCACTGAATGAAGATGACTCCAAAGCTCTTCTGGATCTTCTTCTGAAATTCAAGAAGCAGGGAATGACCTCTATCATCATTTCCCATAAATTAAATGAAATCTCCTATGTAGCAGATAAGATCACAGTTATCCGAGATGGATCTACCATTGAAACACTGGATAAAAAAGAAAGACGATTTTTCTGAGCAGAGGATCATTCAGGGAATGGTTGGACGTGAGATGACAGATCGGTTCCCGAAACGTCCAAATGTAAAGATCGGCGATGTTTCCATGGAGATTAAAAACTGGAATGTTTATCATCCGCTGTATACAGAACGTAAGGTGGTAAATAACGTATCCTTTAAAGTACATAAAGGAGAGGTTGTCGGTATTTCAGGACTGATGGGAGCAGGACGTACAGAACTGGCTATGAGTATTTTTGGCAAGAGCTATGGAACTAAATTTCTGGACAGGTGTTCATGAACGGAAAAGAAGTGAAGCTGAATACAGTTCAGGAAGCCATCGACAACAAGCTTGCTTATGTTACAGAGGATCGAAAAGGAAACGGGCTGATCCTTTCCAAGTCCATAAAGATGAACACTACGCTTGCAAACATGTCTGGTATCAGTAATGGAAAAGTGATCGATACGGATAAAGAATACGCAGTTGCTGAGGAATACAGGAAGAAACTGAAAACCAAGTGTCCGACAGTTGAGCAGAATGTCGGAAACCTGAGCGGTGGTAATCAGCAGAAGGTCCTTCTTGCAAAATGGATGTTTGCAGAGCCGGATATTCTGATCTTGGATGAACCTACAAGAGGTATTGACGTAGGAGCCAAATATGAAATCTACTGTATCATCAATGACCTGGTCGCAGCAGGAAAATCTGTGATCATGATCTCTTCTGAGCTTCCGGAAGTGCTTGGAATGTCAGACAGAATCTATATCATGAACGAGGGCAGATTCGTAGGAGAGGTAAGTGGTGAGGAAGCTACATCTGAGCTGATCATGTCCAGGATCGTGAAGTCAGGTAAAGGAGAGTAAGAAGATGGAGAAAAAGATTAGTTTTTCAGAAATATTAAAAAAATATACCATGGTCATTGTTCTGGTATTTGTTGTGATCATGTTTTCTGTGAACACAAAGGGCGTTATGCTTCTTCCGCAGAATGTAAATAACCTGGTAGCCAGAATGCATATGTATTTATTCTTGCAACCGGTATGCTGTTCTGTATTTTAACAGGTGGTAACATCGATCTGTCAGTTGGTTCTGTTGTATGCTTTGTTGCTGCTGTCGGTGGTAAGATGATGGTTCTCAACAGTATGAACCCGTATCTCACTATGATCGTGATGCTTCTTGTGGGTATTGCCATTGGTGCATGGCAGGGATTCTGGATCGCTTATGTACGAATTCCTCCATTTATTGTTACTCTGGCAGGTATGCTTGCTTTTCGTGGCCTTTCCAACGTAGTCTGGAAGGACAGACCCTGGCCCCGATGCCGGATGCTTATCTGGCTCTGTTCAATAACTATATTCCGGACTTCCTTGGTGGAGGTGAAGGATTTAACAGAACATGTTTCGTAGTTGGCATTATTGTCTGCATCGTCTATGTTGCACTTGTTATGAAAAACCGTGCAGACCGTGCAAAAAAAGGCTACAGTGTTGAGTCTTTCGGTGGTGTTGCAGTGAAGATGGTTCTGATCTGTGTAGTTGTTCTTGCATTCATGTTCAGACTTGCTCAGTACAAAGGTATCCCGAATTCTCTTCTCTGGGTTGCAGTGATCATCGCATCTATACATACATTGCTTCCAAGACTACAACAGGCCGTTATTTCTACGCAGTTGGTGGTAATGAGAAGGCAACAAAGCTTTCCGGTATTGATACGAACAAAGTTTATTTCCTTGCTTACTTGAACATGGGTCTTCTGGCTGCTATCGCAGGTATGGTGACAATGGCCAGATTGAATTCTTCCAACCCGCAGGCTGGTACAAACTTTGAGATGGATGCGATCGGTGCTTGTTTTATTGGTGGTGCTTCTGCTTATGGTGGTACCGGTACAGTTCCTGGTGTTATCATTGGTGCACTTCTGATGGGTGTTCTGAATCTTGGCATGAGTATCATGGTATTGACCAGAATATCCAGAAGGTTGTTAAAGGTATGGTTCTTCTGGCTAGCGGTTATCTTCGATGTTGTTCAGCAAGTAAGAAAATCTTTATCGTAAAATAATAATAGTCAGCGAA
>ENA-OQIM01000089-OQIM01000089.1-human-gut-metagenome-genome-assembly--contig:-NODE-89-length-27590-cov-5.152933_pt1 | contig 27590 bp, 34 predicted proteins | sample MGYA00242579_ERZ504744 | MGnify/ENA primary metagenome ERZ504744 (study PRJEB26092, sample SAMD00036441) | human gut metagenome | host: Homo sapiens | study: EMG produced TPA metagenomics assembly of...
ATCCTGACCATCACCTCCAACGTGGAATACGGCAAGGCCACCGGCGCTTCCCGTCCGGCCACAAGAAGGGCACCCCGTACGCTCCGGGCGCAACCCGGAGAACGGCATGGACTCCCACGGCATGCTGCCGTCCATGTTCTCCGTCGGCAAGATCGACTACAACGACGCTCTTGACGGCATCTCGCTGACCAACACCATCACCCTGATGGTCTGGGCCGCGACGAGGAAGAGCGTATCGGCAACCTCGTTGGCATCCTGGACGCCGGCAATGGCCACGGCCTGTACCACGCCAACATCAACGTGCTGCGCAAGGAGCAGCTCGAGGATGCCGTCGAGCATCCGGAGAAGTACCCGCACCTGACCGTGCGCGTCTCCGGCTACGCGGTGAACTTCGTCAAGCTCACCAAGGAACAGCAGCTCGACGTGATCTCCCGTACGTTCCACCAGGCGCTGTCGTCGACTGAACGGCACAATCAGCCAAATGAAAGCCGTCGCATGAAACGACGGTAATGCGAAGGGACGGAGCTCGTGGCTTCGTCCCTTTCGCTTTTCCCATATCGTTTTCCCATATGATTGGGATGGCAGATGAAAGGGGACATTGATGTCTGAACATATTTTCCGTTCCACGACCAGACACATGCTGAGGGATTCCAAGGACTACGTCAACCAGACGCTGATGGGAGGCCTGTCCGGATTCGAATCGCCAATCGGCTTGGACCGTCTCGACCGCATCAAGGCGTTGAAAAGCGGCGATATCGGTTTCGTGCACTCGTGGGACATCAACACTTCCGTGGATGGTCCTGGCACCAGAATGACCGTGTTCATGAGCGGATGCCTCTGCGCTGCCAGTACTGCCAGAATCCGGATACTTGGAAGATGCGCGACGGCAAGCCCGTCTACTACGAAGCCATGGTCAAGAAAATCGAGCGGTATGCCGATTTATTCAAGGCCACTGGCGGCGGCATCACTTTCTCCGGCGGCGAATCCATGATGCAGCCGGCTTTCGTGTCCCGCGTGTTCCATGCCGCCAAGCAGATGGGAGTGCATACCTGCCTCGACACGTCCGGATTCCTCGGTGCGAGCTACACCGATGACATGGTGGATGACATCGACCTGTGCCTGCTTGACGTCAAATCCGGCGATGAGGAGACCTACCATAAGGTGACCGGCGGCATCCTGCAGCCGACCATCGACTTCGGACAGCGTCTGGCCAAGGCAGGCAAGAAGATCTGGGTGCGTTTCGTGCTCGTGCCGGGCCTCACATCCTCCGAAGAAAACGTCGAGAACGTGGCGAAGATCTGCGAGACCTTCGGCGACGCGTTGGAACATATCGACGTATTGCCCTTCCACCAGCTTGGCCGTCCGAAGTGGCACATGCTGAACATCCCATACCCGTTGGAGGACCAGAAAGGCCCGTCCGCGGCAATGAAACAACGTGTGGTCGAGCAGTTCCAGTCGCACGGCTTCACCGTGTACTAAACGCCCGTCCTCTCAATGGCTTCCCCATATTCGCTGGATATGCGGAACGCCTCATATTGGTCCATGCCGCCGACTGAATCGATGGCATGGACCAATTTATTCATACGCTGAAAAATCTTCACATTCGACGCGTGGCAAAATGGTTCGAAATACTACGAAATGCCCTTCTCTGTCGTAGCCTTGAACTATGGCAGACATCTTTGATTTTCCACGAGATGCGCGCAACGTGGCGCGCGCCGATGGCAAGGGAGCGGATATGGGCGGCGAAGCCCCACAGACCATGCTTATGCGACCGCAGGGCGTTCCCGACCAAGTCTGGAACGCGGTGCTTTCCGTGGACTGTATGCGGCGTTTGAAAGGCATGACATACCGTGAGATTCCGGTGCCCAATTCCATGGCGAACTTCGGCATCGGCGTCGCGTTGGAATGCGATGAAACATACGCATCCGGCTGGATCATGATCCTGTACTCGCTCAATTCCGAGAGGACTGGCACTCCCACTGGCGTTGCGTGGCTTTCGCATCCCTGCCACTGCCCGACAAGGAGGACGACTGCCTGACTCCGGGCATGTACTGGGACATGATGATGGAACGTCTCAATCCAAACGATTCCGAACATGTATCCGGCACCGTCACAGTCACCCAAAACACAGCATTCGGCCATGACCCCGATGTGCCCAGGGTGGGCTGCGAGATCCGGGTGTCTTGGACTCCACTAGACTATGCCGATGGAGGCCTTGACGCCGGCTCCCAAGTCGGACAGTGGGCGTCGTTCCTCCGGTCCATGACGCAATCCGAGGAGGAAAACCCCGTTGACTGACGAGCCGAAGCTGCTGGCGGAACCGCGCGAAGGCGTGCCCAACGTGATCGACACGTTGCCGGCATTCCGTGACTATTGCAGTGAGCTGGCTTCCTCACATGGCTCCCTTGCCGCGGACGCGGAACGCGCATCCGGCTTCCGGTATGGGCATGAGGACTGGTTGGTGCAGTTCAAACGCGACGGAGCCGGCATCGGCCTGCTCGATCCGCAGGCGCTCGCCGCGGCCGGGGCGGATTGGAACGATTTCAACCGTGCCGTCGGAGATGCGGTATGGATTCTGCATGATTCCCTGCAGGATCTTCCGGGATTCGCCGAACTCGGCATGGAACCGCAACGGCTGTTCGACACGGAAATCGCCGCGCGTCTGCTGGGATTGAAACGATTCGGACTTGCCGCCGTCACCGAGCATTTTCTTGGACTGACCCTTGCCAAAGAACATTCCGCGGCTGACTGGTCGTATCGTCCGTTGCCCCGCGACTGGCGAAATTACGCGGCGTTGGACGTCGAACTGCTCATCGAGCTTGAAACGAAGATGCGCGCCGAACTCAAACGCCAAGGCAAGATGGAATGGGCTCAGGAAGAGTTCGATTACGCGCTCAAAGAAGGTCTGGGACCACGCAAGGAGCATCCGATTCCCTGGATGCATGTCTCACACATCACTGAAGTCATGCGTGACCGGCAGGCGCTGGCCATCGTCCGCGCGCTATGGACCCGCCGCGACGAACTCGCGCGCGAATACGACATCGCGCCGACCCTGCTACTGTCCGACAGCTCCATCATCGAAGTGGCGAAACGCAAACCACACAACGCTGCGCAATTCCGTTCGATTCGCTCCATCAACGAACGTGTGCGCATCCATACCGATTCCGAACAGGACAAGATGTTCGAACGGTACGCGCCGATTCAACGCAAAATCAAACCGAGCATGTGGAAGAACATCATCCAGGACGCGCTCGCCCTGCCGCCAAGCGAATGGCCGGACGTGGACGGCGGCGCCGCGCGGCGTCATGAATCGCAGTCAGCCTCGGCTCCCAAATCGATTCGCGTGTGGAAGGAACGGTATCCGGAACGTCTGCAAGTGCTCAACAGGTGCGCAAGGCGGTCTCCCAGATAGCGGAGGACACGCGCACGCCTGTGGAAATCGTCATCAAACCGCAGTATTTGCGTAACCTGTGCTGGACGGACGAACCTCGTAAGCGTGACGTCGCGCGATTCCTCAGCGAACAGGGCGCACGCGACTGGCAGGTCTCCCTAGTTGCAGAGTCCGTAAGTCGCGCTATTATGTAGAGGTTGCCTAACGGCAGAAATATGAAGAACCGTATTTTTCAGGAGCGCAAGCGTGAAAATCAGCGTCAGGAATCTTGAGCCGACCAAGGTGAAGCTCACCGTCACCGTCGACCCGGAGGAGTTCAACCCGTATCTCGACGAGGCTCGCAAGGAAATCGCAAAGCAGGTCAACGTGCCTGGCTTCCGTAAGGGCCACGTGCCCGGCAAGATCATCGACCAGCGTATCGGCTTCGGTGCCGTCGCCGGAGAAGCTGTGAACAACGGCGTGCCGGAGCTGTATTCCAAGGCTCTCGAAACCAAGAAGATCCACCCGATGGCCCAGCCGGAGATCGACGTTCAGGACGTGCCGGAATCCGCCAAGGATGAGACCAAGCTGAAGTTCGTCGCCACCGTTGAGCGTCGCCCGGACATCGAACTGCCGGCTCTTGACGGCATGGAGATCGAGGTCGCCAAGGCCGAGGTCACCGATGAGGACATCAACAACCGTCTGGAAGCCCTGCGCCAGCGTTTCGGCACCCTCGTGAGCGTCGACCGTCCGGCCGCCAAGGGTGACTACGCCAACATCGACCTCAACGCCGAAATCGACGGCGAAACCGTCGACTCCCAGGAGGGCGTGAGCTACGAGCTCGGCTCCGCCACCATGCTCGACGGCCTGGATGAGGCCCTCGAAGGCCTGTCCGCCGGTGAGGAAACCAGCTTCGAAGGCACCCTCGAGGCCGGCAAGCACGAAGGCGAGAAGGCCTGATTAAGGTCAAGGTCAACTCCGTCAAGGCCGAGGAACTGCCGGAACTCGATGACGACTTCGCTTCCGAAGCCTCCGAGTTCGACACCCTCGACGAGCTGAAGGAAGACCTGAAGAAGGTCGCCGCTCAGGACGCCGAAGGCCGTCAGGCCACCGCCGCTCGTGACGCGTTCATCGCCAAGCTCGAGGATGGCCTCGAGATTCCGGTGCCGAAGGGCGTCAAGGCCGAAATGGTCGAGCAGCAGCTCAAGAACGTGACCGCGGATCCGTCCAAGGCCACCAAGGAGCAGAAGGCCGAAGCCGAAGAAACCGTGGAGAAGGAACTGCGCGACCAGATGGTGCTCGACGTGCTCGCCGAGACCATGGACGTCAAGGTCTCCCAGGGTGAGGTCTTCAACTTCCTCGCCTCCATCGCCCAGCAGTACGGCATGGACGAACGCCTTCATCCAGGCCATCATCGCAACGGCCAGATCGGTTCCGCCGTGCAGGAAGTCGGCCGCTCCAAGGGCCTGCTCTCCGGCATGCGCGCCGTGACCTTCAAGTCCGAGGGCGAGACCCTGGACCTGAGCGCCTTCCTCGGCGAAGCCGCTGAAGACGAAGAGTCCGAGAGCGTCGAGGCTGCTTCCGCTGCCGCCGCCGTGGCTGACGAGCTCGCTTCCGACGAGAAGTGAGACCGATTGGCCGCCTGTGGGCGTTGTATTGACGCAGCACATGCGATAAAGGCTGGAATCCTAAGGGTTCCAGCCTTTTTCTATGATTCCTTTGCCTTGCTTTACACTGGAATACAGTGTGTGACTGGAGGAACAATGAATCAGGGATTCGCGGTGGTTGATTTCGAAACCACGGGATTGAGTCCGGCGAAAGGCGATCGGGCCATTGAGATCGGCTTGGTGCACGTGGCTCCGGACGGCACGCTCGAAGACGAGCATGAGACGCTGATTCATGTGGATCGCAGTGTCGGTGCCTCCTGGGTGCACCATATCACCGCGCGCGATCTGCTGCACGCGCCGGATTTCGAAGGCATCGCACATGAACTGCGTGACCTGCTTGCCGGCCGCGTGTTCGTGGCCCACAACGTGTCGTTCGACTCGCGGTTCCTGCTCGCCGAATACTCGCGCATGGGCGCCTCCATACCTGTTCATCAGAGCACTATGCTGTGCACGATGAAACTGTCGCGGTCACTGATTGGTCGCGGCAAGCTTTCCGACTGCTGCGACTACTTCGGCATCGCCAATGAGGATGCGCACAGCGCGTTGAGCGACGCGCATGCCACAGCGCTGCTGCTCGGACGGCTGCTGGAAGCCGATCCGAATTGGCCCGGCTTCCAGCGTCGTCTCGAATCGGCCGCGGATGCCGCGGAACAGTGGCCCACATTCGCCGCATTGCCGAAAGGGCAATGGCTGCCGCGTGGTACGCACGCCGCGGCGCACGCCAGCTGACCTTCGGACATTGGTCCAGCGGGGGAAGCGATTTCTAATATCCAAGCTCGGAACTTGCAGGAACTAGGACAGCAGGAATTTGATTTCGGCGAAGAATTCGCGGACCATGTTGTTCACCAGCATATCGGGCGGTGAACCGGCCGCGATGCCTTGGGCTTCGTCAAGTCCATTGTCATGCGCGATCTGCAATGCGCGGAACATGTGGAAGTCATTGGTGATGATGCCGACGGACGCGTTGTCTCCGGCAATGAGCTTCTTGCTGTTGACGATATTCTCCTGGGTGGTTTTCGACTTGGATTCCTGAAGGATGCGGCCTTCCTCAATGCCATGTGCCTTCAGATAATCGGCCATGCCCTGTGCCTCGGGGAATGGCTCGTTCGCGCCCTTGCCGCCGGAGACGATGCAGATGGTATCCGGACTGTTCCGCAGATAATCGGCCGCCGTGTCCAGACGATACCGCAAGGCCTTGCTGGGGCCGGACTTGCGCACCTGCGCGCCGAGCACCACCACATAATCGAGATGCTGGTCGCCCCGCGCATGCATGTTGCTGATGATGCACCCCTCCACCGTGCCGAATATGGCGATGCCGATGCACACCACGGCGATGATGACCCCTCGTATGATGCGGGGGAGCGCCACCCACCAATTGGCGGCGATTCCAACCGCGAGGAGGGCGAAAACGGCGGCGATGACCAGCCAGACCTTCCAGAAGCCGGTACCCGAATGTGTCTTCATCACGGCGAACGCGTAGAACGCCGACAGCAAAGCCAGCGCCATGCACAGAACGGTTCCTATTTGCCGTGCCATCGTCTTCATGCCAACCTCTTATCGTGTGGTGGTATACGCCGCTTGAAATCCATGGTCAAGCGTAAGCGGAATGGGGTTGCGGATTGTTGCGATGCGGACGATGTAGACGATTCTTTCGCAAATGTGACGTGTATGCTGCTGATGCGTTTCATATGCGAAACGCTGGCGGACATGGGAACATGGCGTCCGTATAATGGCGTGCGTCGCTCCTGCCCGGGCCGCGCAGGTCGAGGAGCGGCCCACGGCGACCGCCGCGATCTCCAACTCACGGTGCGCGGCATCGACCAAAAGGACTTCATCATGGCACGGCCATCCTCGCAACCATACCTCCACGACTCTTCGGCGCAAGCTTCGGAACAGGCTCCGCAGGCACGACCGACGGCATCGACCGCAACCAAGTGTGCGACACGCGGATCACTGCGATGGCGTGTGATCGACATTGCGGTCGGTGCGGCGGTCGGTGTGATGTCGGGTGTGATGTTCTGGGTGTTCGATGGCCTGTCCTATGGTCTGTTCCCGCTGCTGACCCTGATACTTCCCGGTTCGGCGGCGCTGTTGCATGCATTGTTCTACTTTCCGCGACGCTGGGTTTGTTGATCGTGCGCAAGCCGGGCGCGTCCGCCTACGTGCTGTTGGTCGCCTCGTTCGTCGAAGTGGTGCTTGGTACGAAATACAGTGTGAGCCTGGTGGTGATCGCGCTTGTGCAGGCGCTTGCCGCCGAAGCGGTGTTCGCGGTGTTCCGCTACCGTCGTTGGACGCTTGGCGTCACGTTGCTGTCGGCCGTGGCGATCGGCATTGTATACAACTTCTACCTGTTGTTCTTCTATTACCAGGCGTTTTCGTTCTTCAGTCCGCGTGGACTCATCGGCACGGCATGCGAGTTGCTGAGCGCGGTCGTATTCGCCGGGTTCGGTTCGTGGGTCCTCTACCGAGCCTTGGCCAAGTCGGGAGTCCTCACCCGCTTCGCTCCGGACGATGACGCATGCTCGGGGGAATTTACTTTGATTGGTCGGCGTGCCGGAATGTGAACCAGGCGAGGAGCTGCTGCTCGCTGACGGGCTCGAAATCCCACGCATCAAGCCCCACATTCACGCTGAGCGGATCGGTGCCGTCGGGAATGCCTTGATGCGTATGACCATAGAGCAGCCAACCTTCGGTGGTCGGCGCCACATCGGCGAACTTGTTCCAGTTTTCCGGCCAGTTGCCGTGTTCTTCGGCCAATGCGAGAGCCTGGGGAAGTGCTCATGCCTATGGTCTGCCGTGCGGTTGCGGCCGTCGGCTTGCCGGAGCCGTCGAGAACGGGAAGCTCCATGTCGATCTCGCGGTAGTCATCGATGGTCTCGAACACGTCCTCGTATAGCGCGTCATTGGAGCGGAGACGGAAGTTGCGGTCGTGGTTGCCGATGATCAGGTGCAGATGGCGGCAGTTGATGCGGCGCAGGCAGTCGAGCGTGTGCTCGACGGTGCAACGGTAGGAGAGATCGCCGAGAATCCATAGCTCGTCATCACGCCCGATGGTCTCGTTGATGTTGCCGATGATGGTGTTCTCATGGCGTGTGATGTCGCAGATTGCTTTGAACGACGTCTGATTGTCGCGTACGTATTGTTTGATCCATGCGTGCGCGGCCGCGCGACCCTGCGCCTGCCAGACATCACGGTATTCGGTGCGGAGCCTGCCATTGTTCAGGAATCCGCGCAGTGCGGTGACCAGAGGGTGGCCGAAATGCGTGTCCGAAGTGAAATAGCGCATGTGATTCCTTACGGTATGCGGTTGCTGGATGTTTTTATCAATGATAGAGCGCAACATCACGCGAATGACTCTCCCCCAAAAACGCTTGTTGGCTTGTTTGTGGCACTGTTTGGCGATTATGGCGAGTATGAGCGTGGAATTCCAACGCTCATACTTCGGGTTTTGGTGTTCGGTTGCCACATTGCAAATTCTGTGAATCTAGAGTTTTAGTAATCCAGATATGGAATATTAGCAAAACATGTCAATAAGATATAAAATGATAAAAAATAGTGATTGGAGTGGCAATGGTAGTTCAGCTTGCGACACGTGTTGATGATGATCAGGCGGAAGAGTTCCGTGAAACGACAAAGAAGCTCGGTCTTTCCACGGCTGATGCGCTGCGTATGTTCGTCTCGTCCTTTAATGAATATCAGGGGTTCCCATACCAGGTACGAGTTCGACAGGTTGCGGAACCGTTCGAGAATGAACGGGAGGCTTCTGATTTCGCTAATGATTTGTCGATGAGGATGATCGCTGATGAGGAGGGGTGAAATCTGGACTGTGCTGGCTGATGGTTACGCGAGAAAGCCTCGGCCGGTTGTCGTTGTGCAGAATGACGGAATCGAGGGTTTTGACTCTACCGTGGTATGCCTGATGATTTCTTTTACGTCGGATGATATGACTACCCGGGTTAAAGTTCCTCCTACTGCGCAGAATGGTTTGATTAAAATAAGTTGGGTGATGACGGAGAAGATTCTTGCAGTGCACACTTCGGCATTGGGGCAACGCATTGGAATTTTGGAAGATGATGTCATGCGCCAGGTGGAAAAGAAACTTGCACATGTTCTAGCTCTATGAAAGCGCTTGATGTGATTTCGCGGGTCGCTATGCCGCAGCAGATAGCGGAGATTGCTCGTCCTATCGCGCTGCGGCATCATGTCAATGAACTGTACCTGTTCGGTTCCATGGCCCGCGGCGAGGGGCATGCGGATTCGGATATCGATTTCATCTATCAGTTGACGACACCGCCAATCCAATGATTGATGAGTGGGCTTTGCGTGATGATCTTGCATCGACTTTTGGTCGGGAGATCGACTTGGTGAAAAAACGATACATTACCACTGAACTGCAGGACAGACTGGCTGAAATGCAGCGTGTGATATTCGTCAATTCCATAACCTCCAATCCGATGTTCCGCATTATCTGAGGTGTGTTATGAAAACGACGGAAAAGATGCCTTGCATATCGTCGCGATAGTCCGCGCTCTTCATGATGCGCAACGATTCCTTGGAGGGCTAAGCGCTGAGGAATTCGCTGAGAATGATGAGAAACAGAATGCCGTGGCTATGGCGATTGCCAGAGCAGGAGAGCACACCAGGAAGCTCTCAAAAGAATTCCGTGAATCGGAATCCGGCGTTCCATGGCGTGGGGTGAGTGGCATGCGCGACTGGATCGCCCATGATTACGACGGACTTGATTTTGATCGCCTGTACTATGCCGTAACCCATAAAGTACCGGAGGTGTTGGCGGTTCTACAACCATATGTGGAACAACAGGCGCAGATACAGCTCACAAAGAGGAATCCTTTCGATGTGCCACGGATCTGAGGAGGGCTCTGCTTATAACACGCTAGCTTTGAGTAGATTATTCTCATCTGAAGCTAATCGCAAGTTGCCTGAGGATATTCTCAGGGATATGCTTCGCGTGGAAGCTTGGGCATACGGGTTGCTGACGGAGGGGCATACAAAACGTTAAAAAGTGAGCCGGGAGCATGTCTCCTAAACCGAACACACCCCCTCAGACCATAGCGCGGGTCTTGGTTTATTTCTTGCCCCACCCGAATTTAGGCAGTTTGATTTCCGGGAGCTGCTTCAATCCGTCGGCTATGCCTTTGCCGAGCTGCTGCACCCCATCGGCTAAGCCGGCACCCGCGCCCTGTGGATCTTTCGCGATAGCGTTGCCCGCGTTCTGCGCGATGTGTGCGGCCTGGTCTCCGGCGTCATGCATTCCCTTGGCAACGGCGGCGCCGGTGTCTTGCACGCCTTTCGCTATCGCGTTGCCGGTGTCTTGGACGGCGTGCGCGGCTTGGTTCCCGCGTTCAGCAGGCTTTGCCGGTATCGTCTACGGCCTTGCCTGCGGCTTGGATCCAGGTAGGTCCGCCCTCGACTTGCAGATGGATATGCCTGAGCTGCAATGTATTGGCGAATGCATTGAGATCGCCGGTGATGCTCTCGATGTTGGCGATGGCATGAGGTGAGCTGTATGGGTTCAGCAATACCTGCCCGCCCACGGTGTTCGCCTTTGCCTCCAGCTGCTCGCCCAATGCATTGAGCGACTGCTCGATTTCCTCGAGGCGCTTGTTCCTGGCGAGCACAATGCCCTTCTTGTGCGCTTCGAGCTGTTCCGGCTCTCCTTGGCATACGCGTGCGAGCTCGATGCAGGAGACCTGATCCTGCATTTTGACCGCGGATGCGAGCATGCCCAGCCATTGGTGGATTTCCTGTCGGATCTGCTGGGTCAGCGGGCGGATCTGCTTGGGATCCTGCTCACGTTCTACTTTTTCGGTGAGTCCCTTGATCTTGGCGATCGCATATGCCTGGATGGTAGCGATGTCTTGTGGGCAGCTTGACACCTTGGACCATGTGGTTTCGCTGATCGAACCGACCTGCTGGTAGATGAGCATGGTCTCGTCAATCATGTGGGAGATTCCGGCGAGTTTGCTGACGGTCTGGTCCTTCTGGTCGCGCAGCAGATCGTCGAGCTTCGCATCGATATCCTTCAGGTAATCGGTGATTTCGGAGACGGCCTGTTCCAGAGCCATCTGTACCATGACGCCGCTGATGCCGGTGAGCATGGCGGGGTTGAGCTGCCCTGGTTGGGTAAATTTCAGATGCTTGATGATGCGTCCGTTCGGTTGCCGCACAACACCGGCCTGGAGCGCTCCTTTCTTGCCGTTCTTGCCGTACTTGGCGACCAACTCGGCCGATTCCTTGGTGAGCTTCACCCAGCGCCCGCTTTCGACCATGGCATCGCTGGCCTTCTGTGCGCCCTTGCTCGCCATCGAGACGGTCTGCACAGCTTTGGCTTGAACGCCTTGGAATCGAAGCCCTCGCTCTTAAGCCATAGGTCTATGACACCGGCGTCGCGAGGAACGTGATGCCCTGCTCGTCCTGGATGATGCTGACGCTCTGAACATCGTCTGCGTTGCCGTCCTCGGCGTTTTCGTCATTGTCGCCTCCGCCGTCGGAGGGGATGAGTTCGTTGGAATCGTCGTCGATCATGGTTCGTCCCTTCAAATCCACTTGGCAGCAGTATACGACCGGTAGACGCGTCGGTGCGTTTTGGAGTGGCGGATATGGAAGGCGACAGGAAAATCAGTTTTCGATCTGGGCGTCGCCCGAGTCGAGGGATTGGAAGATCTCGTTGGACAGGGCCTCGGTCTGTGTCTGGTACAGGAGAAGATGCTTCGTGCAATATGAATGACGAAGTGTGCAGTTGAAGAAATGGCTACTGTGCGATTATGCGCGATGGTGAGCGAGCTCGCTTCCACTGATAAATGGCTGGGCTATCGGTTTTATCTGCCGGAAGCATGGCGAGCTCGCGAAGAAAACATGGCCCATGATGAATGCGGATTATCCGCATGTTATCCATCGGACAAATAAAGGAGCAGATACCATGAGTATCGCAAGCGATACGCCTTATCAGAGTGGAGAAGACATGGGAGAGAACGAGACTGAGAGCGTGATGGGGAAGAACGATCGCAAGGGCAATGTTCTTGTTATCGGAAATTCCGGTGTGGGTAAATCCACGTTAATCAATGCCGTTGTTGGCGAACAGGTGGCAGTTACCGGGCGTGGAACAGCAGGACAGACGAACAGACTGGAAATATACGGAGAAGATGATGCAAGCCCATTCCGCATTATTGATTCCGTTGGATTTGAACCGGCTTTCTTCAAACGTTACCAAGCCATTGCAGCAATGAAGAAATGGTCCAGAGAAAGTGTGGAGGATGGCAAGTCCGACCACCAGATCAATGTCATCTGGTTTTGTGTAGAAGGCACTTCTGGCAAACTGTTCCCGCAGGCGGTAAGGAATTTTCTGGATGCGACAAAGCATTGGCCGCATGTTCCGATCGTTGTGATTATTACGAAGTCGTATTCGAAGCGAGACCGTGAAGAGAATATCGCGTTGGTCCAAAAGGCCTTCGGTGAGGTGAAGACAAGCAGAATGCCGAAGGCCATCATTCCGGTTGTTGCCGATACCTTCTGGATAGACGATGACAAGTATGCTGCCCCTGACGGTATTGATGAGCTGATTGCCACGACAGTTGAGTTTATGCCGGAGGGCTTGCAGGCTGCCAAGGAAGATGCCGCTCAATTCAGATTGAACAGGAAGCGCGTTCTGTCGCAAAGCACGACAGCAGCCGCAACATTGAGCGCCGTGATTGTTGGTGCTGTGCCTGTGCCGATTCCAGATGCCACGATTCTTGGTCCCGTTGAGATTGCTGCGATTACGGCCATCAGCAAGATTTATGGAATCGACAAGGAACATGGTGCCGAACGGTTCAAAGAGACCATTGCGGAAGTAGGTACCGTCAGTTTGGCGGCCAAGGGCGTGCTGAGTCTCACTAAGGCGATTCCAGGCCTCAATCTTGCGACTTCCGTGGCGAATGCGTGGTTGCCGGAAGCATCGTTGCAGCACTATGTGGGGCTACAATCTATGCTTGCGAGCAGGTTTATCTTGGCAATAAGAGCGCCGACGATGCCGACTGGCTGAAGCGGCTTGTGGAGAGCAAGCTTTCGGGAGATTTCGTGGCAAAGGTAACGGATGCCTTGAAACAGACGGCCAGTGATGCTTGGATGCCAAGAGGATTGCCGATCTGATTTTCGGGCTCTTTTCGACGGGAAAGTGACGATTGTTTTTGCTGAGAATCAGTGCGGGTCTCACGCGGATAATAGCGTGAAACCCGCACTGTTTACTTCTAGAGGGTTCGTTTAATCGGCTAAATCGTTTGCGGAAACTGGTCCAGTCACACCCATAGGGCTATTTGCCATTAGAGCAATGTCATCCGCAAGATTGTTTATCTCGAAGTCCTATGTCAAGTGTCTGTCATCTGATAGTTCACATCTATCAGTTCCTGGCGCGGGGGAATCCCCTTTATTACAGTTTTGATTGCTTTTTCGAGATCATCTTCTTTTTTACCCTATCTGGGGTAGACTGAAATATTCTTGTGCCTGAGCGAAGGGAGGATTACATGGCGGGCTCATACGGTGCGGAGTCGACACGAGGGGAGTGGTACAGGCTTTCCTTCACTGTCGGCGGGCTTCTTGCTTCGCAGGGTCGCGCGCTTGCCGAAATGTATCTGGACCATGTGGGTTGCAGTAACGCTGGGTGTTCTTCCCAAACCGAGGTGGGCGAATCCATTGTTGTGATTCGTTCGCAGGCCATCGAGGAAAACGTTCTCGCAATTCGCACGGATTCCGCGAACAGGCGCGTTGTGGCGGAGACCACCAAGCGGCTCAGTGCGCTCACCGTTAGGGAACTTGCATATTTGGCAGGCCCGGATTCCTCCATATCCGACCGTGAGGCGCTCATGTGGATTGCCATGTGCCGGTATTATGCAATCGTCGGGGAATTCGCTGGTGAAGTGCTCAAAAAGCATTATTTTACCGGCAATACGCATCTGGACTTTGAGGATTATGATCGGTTCATTGCGGACAAAGCCACATGGCATCCTGAACTGGAAGCCGTAAGCGGGGGAACGGCGAAGAAACTTCGGTCCAATCTGTTCAAGGCCATGGCTGAGGCCCATCTGTTCGATAAAAATTCCGACACGGTGGTCTCCTTCCTGCCCAGTCCCTCTTTGACGGATATTCTTATGAAGAGACCGGATTCCTTCGGGTTTTTCCCGATGCGTGAATCATCCTTGTGAGTACGAATGGGGGATAGCATGACCGATTTCATCGCAGGCGTTGAAGCTGCCGATGAGCACCGTGATATTGATGCTGATTTCGCTCATTTGCGCGAGATAATGGAGTCCCTATTACATTTGTGATTACCCGCCTAGGCAGGAGCTTATCGAAGAGTTCTACCAGTATGTGCTGTGCGACATTCATATGGGTGCCCGGTTCAAGGGTGTGCACTGGCAGGACGTATATGGGATTCTGTCGGATGCCATTTGCGAGTTGATTGTCAACGCGATAATGCATTGCAGCTACAACTATTCGAGCATTCAGATTGTGATTTATGACAATCGGCTGGAAATCACCTCGCCAGAGCGCTTGCCGATGGGTAGACCATTGAACGCATGAAGCGGGGATATTTGAAATATACGTAACGATGCCTTGGCCTCTGCTTTTGAGCACATCGGTATATTGAGCATGGGGCAGTATCCTGCGTGTGATGCAGAAGGTATGTGATGCCGGATTGGCGGAATCAAAATTCCTTGGTGGCGATACGGATCTGTGCATCAATATCTATCGTAATGGCTCAGAGACAGTTTTCGACGACGGGATTGTGACGGGATTACGACGCGATTCGGGTCTTGGTGACGCAATTATGACGCGATCCGAATTCTGATGACGCTATTGCAGAGGAAAACCCAGCATCTGAAAGATTTTAGGAACTGATTTTCGATGAGCTCTGAAAGAGGGAATGGGTGACCACTGCGTATACCGTGGCTCTTAAGGAAACGCTCCCGGAAACCTCTGTCGCCCCCGGAACGAGCGGTTGGAAGTGGTGAAGCGTGTGCCGAAGTTCTTCGACAGCGAAGACGCGCCAAGCGCCTCGCGAGACGTCTCAATGCGCTACTGATTTTCAGGCGAAGATGATTGCCGGGTTGCTGCAGCTGCTCGCGTAATCTTCGCAGGGTGGCGGATCCGGCATCGAAGAACAGGACTGTACATCCTTGGGTAAGTGAGCATGCCGTACATGAACAGAATATGTAATCAAGATGTTGGTACGCGAGAATGCATGAAAGTGCGCGAGAGTGCGCGAACGCATTCTGACGGATTACTAACCTAGATGCAGGTTCTATCTGTTGGAACCCCTGTCGCGCTCGCGAAGAAAACGTGGCTCATAGTGAATGCAGATTGGGCAGCGTGCAACTATTCAGGTGTTACTTACGAACGTATATACAGCGTCAATTGGCTTTATTACTATTGCCGTAGGCAAATTCAACCGGATATCTCTGAGCATTCTTCGCAAGCTTATCGAGGATTATCTCGTCAAGGTCAAATCCAAATTTGTCAGATAGCATGATGCAATATATGAGTACATCTGCTATTTCCTCATGAATATGTTCGATATTGCTGTCTTGTGGCTCGTCGTTCCATTGAAAACATTCCAGAAGTTCTGCGGCCTCAATGCTGATAGATTTGGCAAGATTGCCGGGAGTGTGGAATTGAGACCAGTCCCGCTCTGCTACGAATTTACGGATCGCGTTGATGCTTGAATCGGAAATCATAATACGTAAGTGTATGTCGAATCTTTTCTGAAGGCCTCTCTCGGGTGCATAATGAGCATATGACGAAGAGCGCGCTTCCAAAGCCAATCATTATAGATTTGCCGTATCAGAGCATTGATGACAAAGCAGAAATAGAGAAAGCCTTTGTCGAGCAATTGGGATACGAGACATTATCTGCTGTTGAGCGTGAGACTTTGCACTATATTTTCGATTATCCAACGGTGTATGTGGTTCATTCAAAGAAGAGGAATCAGCATACTTTACGTCCCGAATATACGGTGTATGTGGGAGAGACGAATAATATTCGTAGTAGAACAATGCAGCATCTGAGGGAAGATCCCAAAACGAGAGTTGATTGGAAGGAATTTCAAGAAAATTTGCAGAGCGACGCTCGTTCTGTGTGGCAGTATGTCATTGGCAATCCGCATTTCAACAAATCTCTGACTTTGGATGTGGAGAACCGGCTGATGCATTATCTTCTTGGCTCTGATGCAGTCAAGAATTTGAACAATCGTCGCACCAATGCGCAAGGCGACTACTATACACAGGATGAATTCAACCAGATTTTCTCGGACATCTGGATGGAACTGAACCGACAGGATCCGGAACTATTTCCGGCTGAGGAGATTATTCGCGATTCTGCACTTTTTAAAGCATCGCCTTTTCACCAATTGAGTGATGATCAGATAGCTGCGGAGGAATCGATTATGGACGCGCTTTCTGAAGCTCTTGCCGGCTCTGGTGATTCAGCCGATTCCGGTTTATCGAGACTGATTTTCGTGCAAGGCGTTGCGGTACTGGAAAGACGGTTTTGCTAAGTCACCTGTTTTATCGCATAGCAACAGAAATGGATATCAATGGGCGCATCAATGACGAAGATGATGAAGATATTCTGGAAACCGATTCATCACTAAAAATCAGTAGGGAAGATCGCAGAAAAGCATATATCCTTGTCAACCATAACCAGCAAATGCACGTTTATAACCAAATTGCAAGCAAATTAGGTTTGCAGAAACATTTTGGCGAGGTGGCTCTTAAACCGAGTCAATTCATCAATCGATTTAGTGAGAAAACAACAAGTAATCGAGCTATTGCGGACAAGCCCCGAGGCAAAGCCGATGTAGTGCTTGTTGATGAAGCTCATCTGCTGTTGACGCAGGGTGACCAAGGATACTCGGGCAAGAACATGCTGCACGATTTATTGCGTCGTGCGAAAGTGGTTATTGCGGTATTCGACCCGAATCAGATTTTGCAAACTTCGCAGCGTTGGAGCGAAGAGGATCAGGACATGCTCTTTCCGCAGCAAGCAGAAAGCGACGTGCAAAAAACTGCTGCTGGCTATAGCGGGCAGTTGGAGCGATTTGTGCCATTGAATATGTGGGGTGATCACTATTTGCTAAGTCGCATATGCTTGCATAGGCAATTTCGCATTGCTGCGGATGATGCGACGATTCGATGGATTGATGATTTCGCTGATGGTAAGAGAATAGGTCGTATTCCTCAAGACATTGGGGAGAAGGATAGAAAAACAGGCGAATATGTCCGCGAGCCATTTGAAATCAGAGTATTCGATTCGCCGGTTGGACTGTTTAAAGCCATAAAGGAGAAGGCATATCTAAAGGCTTCAGGCGTTGACGGATGCGGGCTTTCTCGTGTGGTTGCTACGTATGATTGGGAGTATAAGGGCGGCAAAATCAACGATTCCAGTCCCGATGGTCTTTGGAATGTTGAGATGCATCGCGATGCACAGGGAGTATGGCGCATGGGAGCGGCTCCGGGAATGCAGAGAGGATACGATGCGTTTAATCCTGATGGAAGAGCTGATTATTCTGTCATCCATGGAATTACGAAATCAAGGTAGGGGATAAGGGTCTTTCCCTAGATGCTGTCTGGGCGGAAAGTCCGCATACGCTTAATGAAGTAGGATCAACGTTCTCTATTCAGGGGTTTGATCTTAATTATGTAGGTGTCATCATTGGACCGTCGGTTACCTATCGCGAAGGGAAAATCGTTTTTAACGAAAAGGCAAGTTGTAATAAACGTGCAGTGAGTAAGAGGAACGGCTCAATCAGCTACGCGCAATCCAATCTGCGTAATGAACTGAATGTTCTGCTCAAACGCGGTGTGCATGGATTGTATTTATTCGCCGTTGATCCTGAACTGCAGGACGCTCTCAAAGAAGCTGCCAGTAAGTAATTGCTTGACTGTACTTGATGTTCATCTATGTTCATCTTTGAGTTTATCCAGCCGATGCGTATGCAATGTTGAGCGATACATAACCGTCCGAAAAGAGGCCGCCATGAAATACGGATGAGAAAACCCAGCTGAAGAAGAGCCTGTCCGCGCGCACGAAAGGCCGTGCTACCCGCGCGGTCAAGAAAGCGTTGATCCCCGGCTACGGCAAGAAGGGCATGGGATGGCTGCATACCAAGCGCAAGCTGTACAACACGGTCTACAAGAAGATCACGTTCAGCCTGTTCGACCTGTTCAAGTAACCAGGGCTAGGGGGGGAATCACATGTGTTCCAATCCAGACACGTACGAGTTCCGACTTTCATTAGACCTTCCTCAACAGAGCGCCGTTCCTACTGATACGTTTTCTGCCTTGCGGGAAGTCCATGAATATTCAGCGGAGAACGGCCCGCGTTTCCATACGGCTGCTGAGATGTTTGATTCTCTGGGGATATGACAGGTCCCGCCATGAGAACATTACGTATGGCGGGATCTTCTACGTTCGTAAGCGAGTGCAGCACTCAGGCGAGCATGGCTTCGATGTTGTTGCCTTCCGGATCATGCACGAAAGCGGCATAATAGGTCGGGCCGTAGTTCGGGCGCGGGCCGGGTTCGCCGTTGTCGGTGCCGCCGTTGGCAAGGCCGGCCTCATAGAACGCCTTCACGGCATCATTGTCGGCAGCCTGGAACGCCACATGGATCGGAGCGACGGCATCGCCCTCGGCAGCGGTGCTCACCCACACGGCGGAACCATCCTCGGCCACGAACGCCTGAACGCCCGGGAACGCCGGTCCCTTGCCGTAGCCCAGCGGAGTCAGAGCGGCCTCATAGAACGCCTCTTCCTTCTCGAAATCCTTCACCTTGACGGTCACGTGGTTGATCATGCCATGTCCTTTCGTAGCCTATTGCCATGGCCTTTGCAGGCCTTCACGCCATATCGTAGAACGCAACAATGCTCGGCAGAAGAACGCACAATAATGTGCCCTAGTTACCGCTAGGGAACTCTTGGGCGATTCCGCCGCTGACCCAGCCAACGCGCTGCCAAATATTTCGTGCACGGCGTGTCGAATTCGTCACTTCAATGACCGCTATGCCACATACCGCGTCTATGCTTCGGGAAAGGGTGATCAACGTTTTGGAATCCATGCCGGCAAGCGTTGCGGTCATTCCTGCAATGTGAATTGGAAGGGACCGTCGGCGATGGAACCGATGCGCATGCGGGCGCCGAACCGTCCTTCACGCACAGGAACATTACCTGAGCGCAACGCTTCATTGAAACGAATCCATATCAGATTCGCATGCTCATCATAGGCATCATGAGATACCAGCTGCGGCCTGCCGACCGCGGAACGCCGCAACGTGGTGAGCGGCTGTGGAATCGACAGAATCTCGCCGTGCATCTCCTGAACAGACAGCGACAGTCTGCCCTGCGGACCATCGAAACAGCGTAACGTGAGCACACGATGCGCCATCCGTGCAAGCGTTCCCTCATCATCATCAGGTTCCACTTCAATGGTCAGCACCAATCCGGGCCCGATCTGTGCCATGTCGAATGTCGGATCCGGTGTGCCTAACTCGTTCAATACGATGGCGCTCGCTTCGGTCACGCGTTGCAGGGAAACTTTCATAACGACCAAGTGTACGGCAGCGGATCGGACGACCGTCGCATGGAAAAAACGGCTGGACACCGGTAGATTGGGGTGTTATCTACCGGTGTCCAGCCGTTTTTTCACGAGTCGGATGGCGTCAGCTCTTTGCGTCGAACTTCTGCGCTTCCGGCACGGAGCCCAGCGATTCCTCGTTGTTGTTCCATTCGGTGGACCAGCCGTCCACGAACGCGCTTTGCACCTTGTCCCACTTGCCGGTGCCCTGTGTGTATTCGACCAGCGCGGAGGCGATGTCGTCCTGCCACTGCTGATCCGGAATGGTGAAGCTACGCACTTCGGTCTTGCCGTCATTGCTGTAGGCTCGGGCAGCCTCGGTCAGAGGATTGTCCGGCTGGTAGTCATCGGTGAACGTGGTGAATGGCACGGAGAATCCCATGTCCTTGGACAGGATCTTCTTGGCTTCGTTGTCGGTGATCATCCACTTGATGAAGTCGAGCGTGGCCTTCTTGTCCTTTTCGGAGGCGTTCTTGTTCACCGCCCAGCTCGCGTCATACACTCCTACGGGGCCGCAATCCTCCTCGCCCTTGATGCCCATGTAGTAGGGGAGCATGCCCAGGTCCTCATCGGCCACGTCATTGCCCTTGATCTGCGAATACGCCCACACGCCGTTCGGGTAGAACGCCACCTGGCCGAGCGCGAATTCGGAGGTCACGTCATCGTAGGTCTTGGAGCTCACCATGCTTGCCTCGGTTGGGCTGGTCTTGAGCTGCAGGTCGAACATGTCCTTGTAGTTCTTGAGATACGTGCCCTTGATGGTCTTCGAGAACGTGGTGTTCGCGTCCCGATACTCGTAGTAGAGCGGCAGACGCGTCATATGCGCAGCGAATCGGTACGTGTCGGAGGTATCCAAGCCCGGGGTGGCGAACGCGCCGTCGACGCCGAGGTCGTCCTTGTGCTGCTCGATGGATTCTGCCACCTGCTTCAAGGTCTTGTAGTCCTTGATGTCATCGGCGGACTTGATCACCGCATAACTTTTGGCGCAATAATCCTTGATGATCTTCTTGTTGTAGATGATGCCGTACCATTCGGCGGCGTACGGCAGGGTGTACGAATTGCCGTCGATGGTGTACGAGTAAGCCTTGCCGGTATCGTTGAGCAGTTTGAACACGTCGGTGTCCTGCAGCGGTTCGACGTACTTCTGATACTTGGCGAACTGGTCGAAGCCGGCGACGTTGAACATGGTTGGTGCGTTGTCCTTGGCCAGCTCAGACTTCATGGTGGCATCGTATGTGCCGGCGGCTCCGGTCTGGATGTCCACCTGCACGCCGGTCTTCTTGGTGTACATGCTGGCCAGTTCCTTGTACTGGTCCACGACCTCGGCCTTGTTGTTCATGAAATACACGTGGCCCTTGCTGGAATCGGCGCTGCTGCCGCCGCAGGCCGCCAGCGATGTTCCCATGGCGAGCGTCGCCGCGATGGCGACGATTCGTGTGATGTTGCGGTTCATGATGTGCTCCTTTGCTTGGTTGTTGAATGCGAATTGCGGTTGATGGGGTCCGGTCAGCCGAGCGCGATCCACGCGGTGGTGTCCTGCGGCAGACGGCCGTCGTCGGTGAGGGGTCCGGAGACGAGCAGGATATCGCCTGCCGGCAGTTCGGCCGGTTCCGCACCGAAGTTGGTGACGCTGGCCCAGCCGTTGGCCCTACGGAAGGCGATGATGCCGCCGGTGTGCCCCTCGGCGCCGTCCGGCTTGCCGGAGGACCGGTCGCAGTCGAGCAGGTCAGGGTCGTGTCGGCCGTCATCCATTCGTGACGCAGTCCGAGCGCCTTGCGGTATAGGTTGAGCATGGAGCCGGAGTCCGTGTCCTCCCTGTCTACGGCGTAGTCGGCGAACCATTGCGGTTGCGGAAGATGCGGCTTCTCGCACGGATCGCCCGCCTGGCTCGCGTCCACGCCGGCGCCTTCATGCTTGGTGGCGGGGGAGAAGCCGAAGGTCGGCGTCCCGGCCTTCCAAGGCAGCGGGACGCGGCAGCCGTCGCGGCCCTTTTCGATCTGGTCTCGGACGCGGTTGAACGCGGTCGGATCCTCCAACTCGTCCCACGGGATGTCGGCGACCTCTGGCAGGCCGAGCTCCTCACCCTGGTAGATATAAGCGGAACCTGGTAGCGCGAGCTCCATCAGGATGGCCGCACGCGCACGCTTCGTGCCGAGCTCGCGATCCTCATGGTAAGAGGTACCGTTGCGCAGCAGCCAATCCTTGGCAAGTTGGTGGTGGGCTGCAGCCGGCACCTGCGGCAGCCCATAGCGGCTGACGTGGCGGGGGATGTCGTGGTTGCTCATTACCCATGTGGAGGTGGAGCCGGAGCGTTCCGCAGCGGCGATGCCTTCTTCGATGGCGAGGTGCATGTCGTTGCGAATCCAGTCTTTCTTGGCGAATTCGAAGTTGAACACTTGGCCGAGTTCTTCGGGCGAGGCATACCGGTATTGATGCTCCGGAGGTACCCAGGCTTCGGCGACGGCGAATGCCGGCGGATTATACTCGTTGAACACCTTGCGCCATTCGCGATAGATGTCGTGCACTTCGTTCCTGTCATACAGCGGATGCGTGCCGTCGGCGCAATGCATCTCGCCTCCGATGATTTTGAAATCATCGAGATCGTCACGGTCGAGATCCTTAGCAGGCCGTGCGCCACATCCACGCGGAAGCCGTCCGCTCCATGGTCGAGCCAGAAGTGCAAGGTCTTGATGAAATCGGCGCGCACGTCCGGATTCTTCCAATTCCAATCGGGCTGTTCGACGGTAAACATGTGCAGATACCATTGTCCGTCGGGCACTCGAGTCCAAGCGGATCCACCGAAGCTGGCAATCCAGTTGGTGGGTGGCTCGTCGCCGTTCGGTCCTTTGCCGTCACGGAAAATATAACGGTCTCGCTCCGGTGAGCCGGGGCCTGCGGCAAGCGCGGCCTTGAACCATTCATGCTGGTTGGACGAGTGGTTCGGTACGATGTCGACGACTATTTTGATGCCTGCCGCATGTGCGGTTTTGGTGAGATGGTCGAAGTCGTCCATGGTGCCGAGTTTCGGGTCGACGTTGCGGTAGTCGTCCACATCGTATCCGCCGTCTGCCAGTTGAGACGGATAGAACGGCTGAGCCAGATGCGTCCACGCCGAGTCTTTTTAGATATGGGATTTGTTGTGCGACTCCTGCGATGTCTCCGAGGCCCGACCCGGTTGTGTCTTTGAACGAACGCGGGTAGACCTGATAGACAACCGCCTGCTTCCACCAGAGTGATGGATCGTCAGCGATGTGCCGCTCGTTGGCTTCGTTGCTCATTGGGTTGCCTTCCTTCATTGGATGCATTGTGATTTTGTTATAGCTTTTTATGGAAGCGTTTTCACTAGTTCATTCTGTTGAGAACGCTCTGTTTTGACGATTGGAATCACTTCGTTCTCGTCTTCGTATTGCTTAAAATGATAGCGCTTTCATTCTGTGAATGCAATAATTGTTTTGTTATGGCGTGTCTGCTTGTGAAATCAACGATTCTGCTAATATGAAAGCGCTGGATAAACAATGGGAAACTGGAGTGGATATGACACGAGCCACCATCGCCGAAGTAGCGGAACTGTCGGGAGTATCTCAGGCGACGGTTTCGCGGGCATTGCGAGGTGCTGGCAAGGTCGCTCCGAAAACGCGTGCCAAAGTTGAGGCAGCTGCGGACCGGTTGGGCTTTACCTTATCTAAAAGCGCATCGTCTTTGGCGTCCGGGAAAACCATGCGGGTTGTCCTGCTGTTTTCCGGCAAACTCAACGAATGGTTCAACGCCAACGTGTTGCAGGGCGTGTGCGAAGTGTTGGAACCGGAAGCTACGACGTGTCGCCCACATTTGTCACAGGCAGACAGGAGACGGAGCGTTACTTCGCAAAATTGCCTAAAAATCGCAATGCTGACGCGATCATCATTCGTCGTTCCAACTCGACGAATCCGCACGTGAGAAACTGCGTGTCACCGATATGCCGACGGTCGGTGTGAACATTCCAGCCGAATCGTTCTGCGACGCAGCCATCGGTGTTGACAACTACGATGGCATGTCCAAGGCGGTGCGTCTGCTCAAATCGCTTGGACACCAGCGCATCGCTTTCGTCGTTGATTACATTCCCGACGACATGGTCTACAGCACCAGCCAGCGTATGGAAGCGTTCTTGGAAGCGGCTGAACAAAACGGTTACGACGATGAGTATGCCTACGTCATAACCGCGGACGAGCATGATGCGCCATTGTCGAAAGCGGACCTTGCTGCGCAACTGGTGGCGAAATTACTGTCATTGCCACACATGCCAACCGCCATCTGTGCCGAAACCGATCAAGTGGCAATCGCAGTCATCAAGGAACTCGGCAAGCAACAATTGCATGTTCCTGAAGATATCTCCGTCATAGGGTTCGATGATGCCGACATCGCACAGGCGGCGAATCTGACCACCGTTCGACAGAATCCGCTGGAAATGGGACGCAACGCCGCCCGTAAGACGTTGTCCCTTCTGCGTGGACAGACGCCAGACGCATCCTATGAATCGCAGGAGGCCACGCTGATGTTGCGTGACACCACCAGACGCGTGGCGACCGACCGTTCGTGACGGTTCTTCCGTATTCTCCGAACGGAATGAACGCAATATGGAAGGATATGGGCCCATGTAGCCTATGTGCCCTATGATGCGTTGAAGGAAACCGGTCTTCGGAAAACCGAGACGGTGGTCGAACCATACGAAGACATCGAAAGACATTCGGCAGGGCATGGGCAAAATCAACGAAAACAGCGCAAAGTCAACGAAAACGAAGAATGTGACGCCCGCGGTCACGCCATGGGGCAAGAACCGTGTGAAGAACACCGAAACAGGCAAGCACGTACTCATCATGCCGGGCATCGGCTACACCGTGGACAGGCCGCTGCTGTACTGGTCGGCGCAGGCGCTTGCGGCCAACGGCTGGTTCGTGGACCGTCTCGACCTGAAACTGACGGAAAGCGTCGAGTTTCCGGAAATGATCGCCTGCATGGAACGCGTGGTCGACGAATGGCGCAAGGCGGCGCTCGAACATGCTGCCGAATCGGGTGAGGAGCCGCAGTTGCTGGTCGTCACCAAATCGCTCTCCACACTCTCATATCCGCATTCCGCAAAGCTAGGATTGCGCGTGGTGCTGCTCACTCCGGTATTGAATCCGCCGCCATTCGACAAGCACAAGTCGGTCATTCCCGCGCCGCTGCCGGGAACTGCCGGCAGCCCGATGCCGCTAATCTGCGCAGGTGACGCCGACCCATACTACGATGACGCCAAAGCGCATCTGCTCACCGACCATGTGCGCACGTATGCTGGTGCCAATCATTCCATCGAAGTGCCGGACGATTGGCAGACATCGCTCGACTATCTGAAACAGGTCACGCAGGCCATCGTCGACTACGCCGGCTGAAAAGAACGAGACGGAATATGCGCATCGTATTGCAGAAGGTCAGCGAAGGATCCGTCGACGTGGTCGACGAGACAAGCGGAGAAGTCGACACCACATTCGAACCACAGCATATAGGCATCGGCTATGTGCTGCTTGTCGGAGTGGAAGATACGGACGGAGCGAAACAAATCGACTGGCTCGCCCACAAAATCGCCAACCTGCGCGTTTTCGAAGACGAGAACGGCAAAATGAACCGTTCCATCCACGACGTGGACGGCAGCGTGCTGTCGATATCCCAGTTCACGCTGTATGCGGACGTACGCAAAGGCAACCGGCCAAGCTTCGTGAAAGCAGGCGCGCCCGACCATGCCGAACAGGTATGGAACGGATTCAACGACGCCCTGCGCGCGCAAGGACTCGAAGTAAAAGAAGGACGATTCGGCTCCCACATGCGCGTGCGGCTCGCCAACGACGGTCCGGTCACCATCATCCTTGACACCGACGAACTCGGCGTCTGACCCAAAACCCAACGTGAAACCCTATATCCGACGATTGCCATAGGGTAAAACGCATGGGAATATGGAACGACCGCAAACTGATCGTCAACTGCCTGCCGTTGACCGAATCCGAACGTGCGCAGTTCACACGCGCCGCAAAAGGCATGCCGCAGGAATTCGTCGGCGACCCGGCACAACGAGGCTCCATGAACTGGACCGCCGAAATACCGGACGAACTCAAAGCGTATGCAACCGCGGTCATCGGCAACATCACGCCCGAAACATGCGCGCAATGCCCCAGACTCGAATGGCTGCAGACCTGGAGCGCCGGCGTCGACAAATACCAGCGGCCTGGCGTGCTCCACCCCGGCTCCATGCTCACCAACGCCACCGGCGCCTACGGACAAAGCGTGTCCGAACACATGTTCGCCATGATGTGGTCCATCATGAAAAACCTGCACATCTACGCCGTCGGCAACCCGAACGCCGCATGGCAGGACGCCGGCCGCGTCATCAGCCCGACGGCAAAACCGCGCTCATCATCGGCACCGGCGACATCGGATCGCATTTCGCACGCCTATGCAAGAGCGTCGGCATGTCGACCATCGCATCCGCCGCAACCCCACCGTCGAAGCGCCGGGCATCGACCACATGGTCGGATTCGAATCGCTCGACGACGTGCTGCAATACGCCGACGTGATCGCCATGTGCGTGCCATCCACGCCATCCACACACCACCTGCTCAACGCGGAACGCATCGCAAAACTCAAAACCGACGCCATCGTCATCAACGCGGGCCGCGGTGACGCCATAGACACGCAGGCGCTCGCCGACGCGCTCGCCAACGGCATGATCCGCGGCGCTGGCCTCGACGTGACCGAACCGGAGCCGCTGCCGGCGGCATCGCCATTATGGAGCGAGCCGAAATGCCTGATCACCCCGCATGTGGCGGGCGGCAACCACTTGGAGTCCACCGAACGGCGCATCATCGCCATCGCATTGGGCAACGTGCGCTGCTACGCCAACGGACAATCGCTCGACAACCGCATGCCTCTCAAGGGCTGACGTTCATTAAAAGTGGGTATCCGCTCCTTCGGTTGTCGGCTGAATGGTCCGAATCGGACGGCCTCCGAGATGAACTCTGAAACGAACCACATGAGGAGGTCTATCTGGTCTGAAGGCACATGCACCGCGCCCGGAATACGTCACAAAAACGGGCAAACCCGTATGATGGCAGCCATGGGGAGAAAGGCGGGAGATATGACATTGGACAAATGGCAGCGGATGACCGAGTGGTTCATGACCGCATTGGCGTTGGTGTTCCTGTTCGCGTATTCGTGGGAAGTGCTGGCGAGAACGCATATCGTATTGTGCGAAACGGTGATCAACATCATCTGGATGGCGTTCATCGTCGACTACGTCGTTTCGATCCTGCTGGCGAAGGACAAGAAAGCCTGGTTCAAAGAGAATCTGCTGATGCTGGTGTCCATCGCCTTGCCCATCTTCAGACCATTGAGGCTGCTGCGATTGGTGGCGGTGCTCAACGTGCTCAACCGTACCGGTGGCATGGCGGTGCGTGGACGTATCACACTGTACACATGCTGCAGCGTGACACTGCTGATGTATATCGGCGCCCTTGCCGAATTGGATGTGGAACGTGGGGTTCCAGGCGCTTCCATCACCGATTTCGGCGAGGCGATATGGTGGTCGTTCGTGACCGTCACCACAGTCGGCTATGGCGATTTGTCTCCGGTGACATGGCAGGGAAGAAGCATCGCCATCGGGCTGATGATAACCGGCGTGGCCCTGATCGGCATCGTCACCGCGACACTGGCCTCATGGATAGTCGATCGTGTCCGTGACGAAACCGACAAGCGCGCGGACGAGGCGGAATCGGAAACGGAACAGTTGCGCCACAATGTGCGGGAACTGACGGACACCGTCAACCAGCTGCGTGAGACATCGCGCGGCTGCGCAGACCATAACGGTTCTCATGACTGCACTGCGGAAAAATGCGGAAAGAGGCTGAGGCATAGGAAAAGCGCCGGAT
>ENA-OQIM01000090-OQIM01000090.1-human-gut-metagenome-genome-assembly--contig:-NODE-90-length-27462-cov-1.884324_pt1 | contig 27462 bp, 39 predicted proteins | sample MGYA00242579_ERZ504744 | MGnify/ENA primary metagenome ERZ504744 (study PRJEB26092, sample SAMD00036441) | human gut metagenome | host: Homo sapiens | study: EMG produced TPA metagenomics assembly of...
CAACTTTATCCGGATGAACTTCTGAGATCACTTTTTTCTACGGCCGCGCTGTCTGTGATGTCCATCTCGCAACATCAACGCCGACTCCTTCGTAGCCTCTTTTTGCCAGCTCGTTCATTACATCATAGCCAAGCTGTCCTTTTACGCCTGTTACTAATACTTTCATCAGAAAATCCTCCTATATACGTCTCAGCGAAAAATCCTACTCTTTAAGGTCAGATTTGGATTGTAATACGGATCGCCGTTTCTCAGGATATCCGGCCAGCGTTTCTCAAAGATCTGGATCTCTTTGTTGAAACGTGCCACTTTTTTCCGGTGTGTCCTCAAGTCCTCTGGATTTGGATTCGTAGTGATACAGTTCTGCATATGGATTATACACGATCAGGTATCCGGCTGCACGGAGCTTCATACAGAAATCAATATCATTAAAGGCAACGGCAAGTTCTTCTGTCAGACCGCCTACCTTATCAAATGCTTCTTTCTTCACCATCATGCAGGCTGCTGTCACCGCACTGTAATCCTGCGCGCAGATGATCCTGTGGCAATAGCCTGTCGTTCCACGAGGCTGGAGCACGAAACAGTGTCCTGCGATTCCACCAAAGCCAATAACTACACCGGCATGCTGGATCGTATCATCCTCATAATACATTCTCGCACCGACTGCACCTACATCACTTCTCATACAGTAGCCAAGAAGTTCTTCCAGACAGTCATCATTGATGATCTCTGTGTCATTGTTCAGAAGCAGGATATACTCGCCCTTCGCAAAGGATGCGCCGTAGTTGTTGATCGCGGAATAGTTGAACTCTCTGTCCCAGTAAACAACATGTGCTTTCGGGTTGGATGCTTCCAGTTCCTTGTAATATGCAAAGGTCTTATCATCTGTACTGTTGTTTTCCACATGATGTATTCGTAGTTCTGATACGTTGATTTCTTATCGATTGAATCCATGCAGCGTTTCAGATCATCAATATGATCCTTATTCGGAATGATGATGGAGATCAGCGGATCATGGTCACGGATAAATCTTGTTCTGTAAAGTCCCAGGAACTCTCCCTGGTATACTTCCGCATGGATGCCTGTTCTCTCATAATGTGCCTCGATCGCACGTTTTCCTGCCTCAAATGCATACGCCTTGCTCTCCGGATTCTCGGCCGTGGAGTCTCATGACATCTCCAGTGGTACAGGATCTTCGGGATATGATAGATTTCTGAAGGATCTACCGCCTCAATACAGCGGAAAATAAAATCATAATCCTGCGCGCCGTCAAATTCACTGCGGAGAGTACCGACTTTATTAATGATCTCTCTGTCAACCACAAACAGATGGCAGATATAGTTTACGGTACAGAGAAGATCCGGGTTGTAATCTGGTTTGAAATGCGGCTGGAAGAACTTATGTCCATCCATCGACATCTTATCTTCATCAGAATACAGAACACGGATCCTGCGGTCTTTATTCAAGGCCTTGACGCACTCAAACAGTGCATGCGGTGTCAGTTCATCGTCATGATCTGCAAAAGCGATGTAATCCCCCGTTGCGATCTCGATCCTGCATTGGTATTCCCAGAGATCTGAAGCTGCTGGTTATGAGAAACTACTTTGATACGTTCATCCGATGCTGCAAGCTCCTTAAGGAGTCCTGCGATCGGTGAATCTGCACCGCTTCCGTCAGAAAGACAGAGTTCCCAGTTCGGATAAGTCTGTGCCTTGACGGTATCAACCAGCTGTCTTAAGTATTTCTCAGGGTCTTGTATAACGGGATCACGATAGAGATCTTTGGCTGGAAGTCGAATTTCTCTCTTCTCTGTTTCTCCAGTTCTTTCTGGCTCGGAAGATGCCTGAGGATCCACTTCTGATATGGAATTTCTCTTGTAGAAGCTGTCTTAACCTTGGCTGCGATTTTGCCCACCAGCGCCACGCTTCCCTGGCTTCTCCAGTAACGTAAGCCTTTTTTGGCATATTTCCCGACCTTTTTGCGAAGGACAACAGTCGGCTGAAGGTGTGCGATATGGACAGACTTCGTATTTCCTGCATAAAAAACAATATAGACAAATTTGCCTGTAAGGTTTGTCAGTTCTACAAAGAATCCTGTCTTATCATGGATCTCTGTCTCCTCATAAAGCTGTTCCACGTCGACACGTTCTGTACGGAGGATTTCTGCTGAAATCTTCTCTTTATTTTCATCAAAGATCTGAATTTTGACCGGTTCAGATGCCACAGCCCATCCACGTACTCTCAGGAAGCCCTGCTGCACCTTTTCTTCTTCGATAAAAAACTGCGGTTTGCCTCTGCGTCGTTCCAGTTCTTTGACCGGAACAGAAAACCAGCAGAAGTTTTTGTCCGGCATATCTGCATAAACGGAAAGTTTCTGAAAGCCTTCCAGTGATTCCGGGAGACGGATCTCAGCCGTGATCCTCTCGCCGCGCATCAGATCAGGATCCTTGAAACGCTCCAGTGCACTGACCATCTCCAGTTTCTTGATCTCTGCCTTTACTTCTGATCCGTCCAGGCAGGCACGCATTCTTGCTTCTTTTGGCCAGGTTCCCTGAAGGATGTAACAACATGGATTCTGAAGATGGAACCTGTCCTTGGTCACTTCAAAAATTTCTCTTGCCATAATCTATATCCAACCTCATTTCTCAGTCTTCTCTCAGGGAACAGTCCCCTTCTGTCACAGAAAGATTCGGGCTGTAATACGGGTCCCCCATCTCAAGCTGCTGCGCCCATTTCTCCTGGAATCTCTTTACTTCTTTGTCAAAGCGGAACTGTTTTTCCGGTGTATCTTCCAGTCCTCTTGATTTGATTCATAGTGATACAGTTCTGCATACGGTGTAAAAATGATCTTCTTTCCTGCCGCACGGAATTTCATGCACAGATCGATATCATTAAATGCCACCTGGAAAGTCTCATCAAGACCGCCCACGGCATCAAAATCGGATTTCTTTACCATCATGCACGCCGCTGTCACCGCACTGATCTCCTGCACGCTGATCATACGTCCAAAATAGCCCGGGTCTTCTTTCGATGCACGGCACATGATATGGCCTGCGATGCCTCCAAGTCCCAGGACAACACCCGCATGCTGGATCGTATCATCCGGGTAATAAAGCTTCGCTCCCACAGCCGCCACGTTTTCCTGCTGGCAGTTCTGGAGCATTTCTTCCATCCAGTCCGGTGTCAGGATCTCCACATCGTTGTTCAGGAAAAGAAGATACTCTCCCTTCGCTTCCTTAGCAGCGAAATTGTTGATCGCGGAATAGTTGAATTCTTTTTCCCAGTCAGTACTCGCCTTCGGATAACGGTCCGGGAGTTTTCTGTAATATTCAAAGGTTTCTTCCTTCTCGCTGTTGTTCTCTACGATCAGGATCTCATAATTGCGATATGTTGATTTCCGTGTCATGGAAAACAGGCACAGCTCCAGATCATCTGTATGATCTTTGTTCGGAATAATGACAGAAATAAGTGGATTTCCCTGAACCTTCACATGGCTTCGATACCAGCCAGGACGTTCTGTCATCTCCACCTTCGCATCGATGCCCAGTCTCTGGTAATGCTCACGGACGGCTTTTCTTCCTGCTTCATATGCGTATGCCTTGCTGGAAGGATCTGCCGCTGTGGAGTCCATGTGGCATCTCCAGTGATACAGCACTTTCGGGATATGTGTGATCTTCTGCGCCTTTTCGCAGCAGCGTAAGATAAAATCAAAATCCTGCGCGCCGTCAAATTCAGACCGGAGAAGTCCCGTTTCGTCTGTCAGGCTTTTTTCACAACAAAAATATGACAGATATAGTTGTTTTCCCTCAGACGGAACAGGTTAAAGTCAGGTTTGAAATTCGGGTCAAAGTAATGCCGGCCGTCCATGCTGACCTTATCCTCATCGGTATAAAGCACATCGGCACCTGTATCGTTGATCGCTTTGACGATCTCATAGAGAGCATCCGGTTCCAGGGTGTCATCGTGATCGCAGAGCATAAGATACTCGCCTGCTGCCAGCGCGACCGCCTCATTTGTGTTGACGGAGATCCCGCCATTCTCTTCCAGCTTGCGGTAAACAATACGTTTCTCTCTGCCGTAATGCTTCTCAATGAATTCTTTTACCTTGTCATCCGGGCTTCCGTCTGCCAGGCAGAGCTGCCAGTTCTCATAGGACTGTCTGCGGACAGACTCCAGCAGTTCCTTAAGATAAGGAAGCGGTGTGCAGTACAGCGGAATCACAATGCTGATGAGCGGCTTCTGTGCAAAAGCAGCATGTTTCTGCCTGCGAAGGGTTCTCTTATCCACCTTATGGCGCGCAAGCCATGCTTCATATCCACCTTCTGCCACACTCTCTTTGCCAAAAAGCCTGCTTAAGAATCCTTTTGGTTTATTTTGTTTCCGAAGTTCCTCGATGTCAATCGTATATGTTTTGGTGACAGAATCACCACAGAAATGAAGAATGATCTCTCCGCCTTTGATCTCCGGAAGCGCCGCAGAGATCCTGAATCCGATCTCCTGCGTCTTATATTCCTCATCAAGATTCCTTCTCTCGACCACATCCGGTCTGCGTCCTCTGCTGATCCGGCAGTCAGAAGTGATGCATCCTCCTGATGTACCGTCACTTCCACGCTTCCTCTCTGATCAACGACCCATCCCTGGATCTCCAGCATCGTATCATACAGGATCTCAACACGGTCCAGATGATATTCCACAAGATTTTCTTTGATCAATTCATCCAGTTCGTCTGCACTGATCTCCCAGATACTGACACGTTCTTCCCCGTCGCGGAGAAAAAGTTCCAGACTCTGATATTTCTCTGCCAGTTTCAGTACCTCCGGGATCTGAACGGTAAATCCCGGCAGAAAATCCCCGAATTCACATCCAAGAGCCTGTGCGACATCCGGCCGCTCCCGTCTCTGGATCTCTGGCAGTTCTACCGTATCATAGCCATCTCCCAGAAGTTCAAATCCATATGTTTTTCTGTCAGGATGTGAATACCATCCGTCCAGACTCAGCACATGACCATGTCTGTCATCGTAACGTTCTTCATCTATGCTGAAACAAAAATCACCCATTCTACATCCTCTTTAATTTTTTTTAATGCTTCGGTACAGCTTCCAGACTTTTGTGTTTTCCATCTGCTGTATTTTCTGGTTCAGTCTCTGGATCTCCTGCTCTTTCTGTGAAGATACCTGTGAGAATTTCTGCCAGAATTCTTCCTTGCTTCCTGCTCTTTCAATACTTCGATCTCGATATCCAGAGTTTTGCCCTGAACATGCTCAATGATAAACTGCGGGTCACCGGCTCCGAAATAATATCTTCCATCGCCCATGTCAAATCCGTTACTGTAAAAACAGCCTTGCTGCCATCATCAAAGGCAAGTCTGTGAAGGAGAAGTCCTCCTGCTGCCTCACCAGGATCAAGTCTCAGACGTTTTGCATCCTTCGAAATCGGAATCTTCAGAGAAAGTCCGGTCTTCGCCATCGGATAGACGGCTGAATCGCTTTTCGTTGAAATCATTTCCTCTGTCATAAAATACCTGCAGTTTCCGCTCTGCACCTGCGATCCGGAGCTGCTCATAATAAGACAGTACATCAACTTTGCCCGGTGAAACATCCTCATACATGTCAAGAAGCGGTACATGGCTGCCCTTGATATAATTCTGGAAATTACGCTCCATTGCAGCATAGATCTCCAGTTCTTTCTCTGTCAGACCTGCCTTCGTATAGAAATCCATATCCTTGAGCGCACGGCGCTTGCCGTCACTTTCCAGATAATAATGGATCATCCTGTAAATGATAAAGTTGCCCGGGATCGGGAAACGGAACGTCCACTCATAATCGATCACGGAAATCCTGTCATTGTCGATCAGGATATTTGCCGGAATCAGATCGATATTGGAGATTCCACTACAGGAAAGTGTTCCTTCCTGTGAAACATTTCCGAATACTTTGACAAATTCCGGTGTTTTATAAAAAGCTTCTCCACTGTGGATCCGGCGTACCTTCTCAACATAACGGAACAGAAGCTTCTCTGCCTCTTCGTTTCTGCCCTGTTCTACCAGCGCATCGAGATGTTCTTCCAGCGTCTTTCCCTTGAGGAATTCCAGACGGACACCCTGTTTTTCCAGTATGCACTGGTTCAGTTCCAGACCTTCTTTTGCATAGATCCTTGCCATCTCTCTGGAAAGGGATTCCAGATTCCGTACATGTTTCTCTGCTGTAGTTTCTGTCGGAACTTTCGAACAAAACGATCTTTTTTGCCTTCTTTGCAGATATCGGTACGAAGGGCGAATTCCGATGATCTCTCATTGGAAAATTTGGAATATACCGTTGCGATCTCCGGCTTTTCCCTGCCGATCAGAAGAAGGAACGAATTGGAAAACTCCGGGAACAGATCATTGTCCAGAAGAGAATCATATACTGGTGACTCCTGGAAAAGCTGCAGGCGCAGTCTGTCATAATTCGTCTCCAGCCTGTTCAGTTCGCCCTTGAACGGAAGACGCTCATCAGAATAGATCGTCATTGGAAGTTTGTAGTCCGGAAATGGATAATACCAGGATGCTTTGAGGTCCCCTGCCTCTCGTAAGATGGCATTGAATTCCTTCTTCGTAAAGGTCTTGACACCTTTTGTCGTCGGATATCCTTCCAGTCCTTCAAAAAGAGTTCCGAAATGATCTTCTGTACAGCCCGCCCAGTATTTCAGTCCAAAACGGTTTTCGATCGCAAGGACGATCCTGCCGTCCGGTTTGAGATGTCTGGAAATGATCTTCAGGAAATCTACATAAGGAGTACTGCTCTGAATATAAGCCTCTCCATATTCAAATACACCGATCAGCGTGATGTAATCATACTTTTCGGTAAGATTTTTCTCAATATCCTGAAAGTTGCCCATAAGAATCTTAAGATTATCAAAGTCCTTATGTCTGTTGGCATTGATCAGGCTTCTCTTGCGTGACAGTTCGATGCAGGTCACGCTCTTTGCCTTCTTGCACAGTGCGCCAGTCACCGCGCCGCAGCCGGAACCGATCTCCAGGACATTTTCTTCTCCTGTGAATGGAAGCCAGCTTAAGATATTTTCTCTGATATGTGAAAAATGATACAGGATCGGCCAGCTTTTGCGCTCTGCGATCACCTGATTCCATTTTTCTTCTGGATAAGTCCTGGCGATCTCCAGCATCTCATCTTCGATCGCACCGTCTGTATATAAATCTTTTCCCGGATAATACGTGTCATCCAGCACAACCTGTCCTATTTTTTCACTCATTTTTCTTCTCCGTATTGTATCTCTACCTGTGAATCCATGTCATAAAACCTACGGTGTTCTGTTCGGAAACAACCGTGATGTTGCATGCATCATAAAGTCTGTGGAATACCGTGAATTCTCCATCCTTGTATCCCGTGCAGCCAAATGCGAGCAGATACTCTCCGCCCTGAAGGAACATCTTCTGTGTGAAAGTCACCGTACAGGTGTCACCTTCATCCGAATGCTCGATATGCATCTTTTCGAACATGGTATTGGTTCCGGTGATCTCCGTACCCTTGATATCCTTGAAAGTATATGCCATGATCGGCTCCTGGATCGCCTCGTGGAACACAGCTTTCATGCGGATCTGGAAGGAACTTCCTTTCTCGATGGTATTCGTGGATCTGCCCTTGTCATCGATCACGGCAAAGTCTGTGATCTCCGCAAGCTTACTGCCATATTCCAGCATGTTCGGATTGACCTGGAATTCTTCACTCCAGCTTTCCTTCGGCTTCTCTTCCTGCACCTGCTGCTTCGTCGGGTCCTGCCCGACCAGAAGCTGCTTGTACATATCTACCATCTGCTTCGGGGATCCCTCTTCCAGCTTCACACCCTTGTTCAGAAGAACGACCCTGTCACAGTATCTCGCGATACTGCTCAGATCATGGCTTACAAAAAGGATGGTCCTTCCCATCTTCTTGAATTCTTCGAACTTACGATAGCATTTTGCCTGGAAGAAAACATCTCCTACAGAAAGTGCCTCATCTACGATCAGGATCTCCGGATCGATATTGATCGCCACTGCAAAAGCAAGGCGGACAAACATACCGCTTGAATACGCCTTGACCGGCTGGTGGACAAAATCTCCGATATCAGCAAAATCCAGAATATCCTGCAGACGGGAATCAATTTCTTCTTTTGAAAATCCCATCATGGTTCCGTTGAGATAAACGTTTTCGATCCCTGTGTATTCCATATTGAATCCGGCTCCCAGCTCAAGAAGTGCTGAGATACGTCCATCTACCGTCACTTCGCCGCCGGTAGGATTCAGTACGCCTGTGATGATCTTAAGGATCGTGGATTTACCGGAACCATTTGTTCCGATGATTCCCACGGTCTCGCCCCTTCGGACCTCAAAGCTCACATCGCGGAGCGCATAATGCTCCCGCACCGGAACCTTGAACCCCAGTGCCTCTTTGAGACGGTCTGAGGGTTTGTTATATAATTTGTACATCTTGTCCAGATGTTTTACCTGAATTGCAAATTCACTCATTCTACTCTCCATGTTACAGTACATCTGCAAAGTGTACCTGAAGTTTTTTGAACAGTCTGGTTCCGAAGATAAATACTGCCAGCGTGAATACCAGAAATAAAGTGTCAGTACAGGGTGGTCCCAGATCGCCACTTTGTTTATCAGGGAGTCACGATACCCCTGGACAATATAAAACAGCGGATTCAGTTTGAGTATTTTCTGAAGGATCCCGCCAAGCCCGAGATCATTGAAGTCCCACATGATCGGAGTCACCCAGACACCTACTTGCAGGGCAATGTTGATGATCTGGCTTAAGTCGCGGAAAAATACGACTGCCGCACTTGTCATATAAGTCACAGCAAGGATCAGCATAAAAATACAGAAACTGTAGTACACAAGCTGCAGGGCGTACAGGCTCGGCGGGTATCCCATGCAGGTGTAGATCACCAGAACGATCACTACAAAAAAGCAATGGACAAACACCGCTGAAAATACCTTTACTACCGGCAGGATGCGGATATTGAATACCACTTTCTTGACCAGATAATTGTATTCCAGAAGTGCATTCGTTCCACCCGTCAGTCCCTCCTGGAAGAAAAACCACGGGATAAGACCTGCGATCAGCCAGAGTACAAACGGAACGCCCTTGTCAGAACCATTCCGAAGTGCCAGACCAAACACAAACCAGTAGACACAGATCGTAACGATCGGCTGGATAAACGCCCATACTGTTCCGAAATAGGAACCGGCATATTTTGTTTTGAAATCATTTTTTGCCAGAGAAAAGACTAATCTTCTGTTTCTGTAGATTTCTCCAGGCAGCCAGGTATTTTTATTCAATCCTTTTTACCCCTGTTTGCAGTGTATTCCTTGAAGCTTCCCCATTTCTGGTCTTTGTCAGAAAGAATCAGTTCCATATCCTCCGGGATCGGCACTGTACGCCGATGTCAGGATCATTGTATGCAAGTCCACCCTCATCATTCGGATGATAGAAGTCTGTACATTTGTATGCGAACTCTGCTGTATCAGAAAGTACAACAAATCCGTGTGCAAAATTCTTCGGGATGAAGAACTGTTTCTTATTCTCAGCAGACAGAACAACACCGTACCACTGTCCGTAAGTCTCAGAACCTTCTCTCAGATCAACGGCAACATCAAACACTTCTCCGCTTACAACACGTACAAGCTTGTCCTGCGGATAGTTGATCTGGAAATGAAGTCCGCGGAGAACGCCCTTGCGGGAGCTTGACTGGTTATCCTGAACGAATTCCATGTCGATTCCTGCTGCCTTGTAATCATTGTAATTGTATGTTTCCATGAAATAACCGCGTTCATCCCCGAATACAGTTGGTGTGATGACCTTAAGTCCTTCGATATGACAGTTTTCTACTGTGATCTTACCCATTTTATAATCCCTCCGCTACTTCGATCAGATATTTGCCATAGGCAGTCTTGAGAAGCGGCTGTGCCAGTTCGACAAGCTGCTCTTTTGTGATAAATCCACGTTTGTACGCGATCTCCTCGATACAGGAAATATAAAGTCCCTGACGTTTCTGGAATGCCGCAACGAAATCTGCCGCATCAAGAAGAGAATCATGGTTTCCTGTATCCAGCCATGCAAATCCTCTTCCAAGAGTTTCTACTTTAAGAGTTCCTCTTCTCAGGTATTCGTTGTTGATGCTGGTGATCTCGATCTCGCCTCTTGCGGACGGTTTCACGTTCTTTGCGATCTCTACAACATCATTGTCATAGAAATAAAGTCCCGGAACTGCATAGTTTGACTTCGGATGCTCCGGTTTTTCTTCGATGGAAAGGCTCTGCCGTTTTCATCAAATTCTACAACACCGTATTCTCTCGGGTCTCTTACATAGTAGCCGAAAATAATTGCTCCCTTTTCTTCCTCTGTACGCTTGTAAGCATTCAGAAGTACTCTGGAGAAGCTCTGTCCATAGAAGATATTGTCTCCGAGGACAAGTGCCACTGCATCATTGCCGATAAAGTCAGCACCGATGATGAACGCATCTGCCAGTCCTCTTGGCTGTTCCTGCACTGCATATTCAAATCTCATGCCAAGCTGCTTACCATCTCCGAGCAGTTCACGAAATACCGGAAGGCACGTGGTGTGGAGATGATCAGGATCTCACGGATTCCTGCAAGCATCAGAGTTGACAGTGGATAATAGATCATCGGTTTGTCGTATACCGGCATGATCTGTTTGGAAATTGCTTTGGTCAGCGGATATAATCTGGTTCCGGAGCCGCCTGCTAAAATAATACCTTTCATTGATTGTCCTCCTTTTATCTTATAAAAGTACTCTAATAATTTTTTTCTGTGAAGCAGGATCAGAAGAATGATCAGGAGCACACCCATACCAGCCATAACTCCAAGAAGGATTTTGGATGTCTGGGAAAGTCCCTTTGTTTCCGTCTGGCTGTCCTGTACTGCTGTTTCCGTCTGCTCTGCGAGTCTGATCCGTCGAAATGTCTGCTGTCGCTTCCTCCTCATTCTGCGGAGCCTCCGTAGGTGTCGGTGTAGGATCTGCAGCCACCACATACCCTACATACTGCCCATTGTAATAATAACGGTTCATGGTTTTTCCGTTTCTGTCTACGCTTTCTGTAGTCAGATCATTGACTGTAGCTCCCGCCGGAACCGTCATCTTTGTTCCATTTACATCAATTGTATCAAAATTATTAAATGCATAGTCAAATAATGCAGTACTGTCTGTACAGTTGATTCCCAGATCAGCAGCCCTCATGGTCACTGCAATATAAGTCCTGCCGTTTCTCTCCGCCGCAACAACCAGTGTATGCTCTGCTTCATTCGCAAACCCGGTCTTTCCTCCGATACATCCTTCATAATAAAGATCAGATTCCTTTGCCATCAGCGGCATATGTGTGTGCATCGGTCTGGATTCACTTAAGTTTGTTGCCGGAATCGTGTAGCCGACTCTCTCGATCACCTTGCGGAATCTCGCATTCTGGAGTCCTGCACGCATGATCTTTGCGAGATCCAGGGCACTGGAATAATGATTTTCATCCGGAAGACCGCTGGCATTTGCGAAATGTGTGTGCGTACAGCCAAGCTCTTTGGCTCTCTGATTCATCATATCGACAAAATTCGCCTCTGAACCGCCGACATACTCTGCAATCTGTGCACAGACTTCATTCGCAGACTTAATGTAGGCAGCAAACCAGCAGTCTTTCATTGTCATCTGCTCCCCGAGCTGTGCATTGATATTACTGCTGTCCCAGGTCACGTCACGGATTCCTGTCTCTGTAAATGTTACAATATCCCTCGGCGAACTGTTTTCGGTTGCCAGAAGGATCGTCATCAGTTTCGTCGTACTTGCAGGATAACGGCATTCATTCATTCCCTTGTCATAAAGAACCGCTCCTGTATCGGCATCGATCAGAACCGCTGCTTCCGATGTAGTTTCCGGACCAGCCGGCCAGTTCTGAATATTATTGGTTGCAACTGCCGCAGGCGTACCGTTCGTAGTAACAGCAGCTGCCTGTACGGGTGCAGAAAACGCCAGAAGCAGAACACTTCCCAACGCAGCCATCTGGCATATTCTTTTTTTCATGGTGTTACCTCCATTTAAAACTCAAATTGCTGTATTTTTTCTACAATGTATTCCATATCTGTCTCTGAGAGATCGTAGAACATCGGAAGACGCACCAGACGCTCACTCTCTCTTGTTGTATATACATCCTCGCCGCTGAATCTGCCGAATTTTTCGCCGGCCGGTGAACTGTGCAGCGGAACATAGTGGAATGCTGTACAGATACCATTTTCTTTGAGGTAAGCGATCAGACGGCTCCTTACGGACAGATCCCTGGTCTTGATATAATACATATGTGCATTATGCACACAGCCTTCCGGCACAAACGGACGCTGGATCTTGCCCTCATCCTCAAGATTCTTAAGATTTGCATGATAATAATCATAGATCTCATGGCGTTTGTGATTGATCTTTTCACATTCCTCAAGCTGTGCATAAAGATATGCCGCATTCATCTCACTCGGAAGATAGGAAGATCCATAATCGATCCAACGGTATTTGTCTACCTGTCCACGGAAAAATTTGCTTCTGTCAGTTCCCTTCTCACGAAGGATCTCTGCTTTTTCCTGGTATTCGTCTTTCTGGAAAACGAGCGCGCCGCCCTCTCCCATCGTATAGTTCTTTGTCTCATGGAAACTGTAGCAGCCAAAATCGCCGATCGTTCCAAGAGCCTTGCCGTGGTAATATGCCTCCACGCCCTGTGCGGCATCCTCAACAACTTTGAGGTTGTATTTCTTCGCAAGTTCCATGATCTTGTTCATCTCACAGCCCACACCTGCATAGTGGACAGGAACAATCGCCCTGGTCTTGTCTGTGATCGCCTGCTCGATCAGGTTCTCATCGATATTCATGGTATCCGGACGGATATCTACAAAAACGATCTTTGCTCCGCGAAGCACGAATGCATCTGCAGTTGAAACAAACGTGTAGGAAGGCATGATCACCTCATCCCCCGGCTGAATGTCACAGAGAAAAGCCGCCATCTCCAGTGCATGTGTACAGGAAGTCGTAAGAAAAACCTGATTTACATCAAAGCGTTTCTTCATCCACTCTGAGCAGAGCTTTGTATACTTGCCGTCTCCACAGAGCATCCCCTGCGCCACAGCATCCTGAATTATATTTTAATTCATTTCCGACGATTCGCCGGTCTGTTAAAATCTATCATGTATTACCTCTTTTCTTCTTCGGATGTGATATTTGCCTTATCCCGGATCACGTACTGAGGAGTCCTGTTGATATTCAGCATCAGCTTACCGAGATATTCTCCGATGATTCCGAGCATCAGGAATGCAATTCCAAAGAGCACCAGCATCGCGCACATCAGAGAAGACCAGCCAATCGCGATCGTCGGATCCAGAAGCTTACGGACCAGTACAACGATTGCCCCGATAAAGCCAGCCGCTGAAAACAATGTTCCGAAAAATGTCGACACACGGAGCGGGATCACTGTAAAATTCAGGCAGGAAAGAAACAGATTCAGTCCCTTGCGGAAGTTATAGTTAGACGTTCCTACCTCACGTTCAAAGTGCTCGATCTCGATATTGGCAATATTATGTGTTGTGCGGAAAAACAGTACCTGAAGGAAGATATTGTATCCATCATACTTCACGATCTCATCACGCACATAACGGCGGCAGCACCAGAAACTGCTCATCTGGATATCCTTCGGACGGTCCAGCAGATGCCACAGAAGAAATCTGCTGACTGCTCCTGTCAGATTCTTGAATGCAGAAACTTCGTTCTTTGAACACGCCGAATACAATGTCATATCCCTCCTGGATCTTGTCCAGAAAAAGTGGAATCTGCGACGGATGGTTCTGCATGTCATCATCCATTCCAATGATCAGATCTCCCTCCGTATGATTCATAGCCGCCATGATCGCATTGTGCTGTCCGAAATTCTTGGCAAGGTTGATTCCCTTGACATTCGGATGTTTCTCTGCCAATGCATGGATTGCATTCCACGTTCCATCCCTGGAATAATCGTTGACCAGCACAAATTCACACTCGTAGTCTTTCAGTTTCTCAAATTCTTCTATAGCCAGTTCTACCACTTTGCCGATGGTATGTTCTGAATTATAGCATGGTATGACAATGGATACCAGCATGTCCTATATCCCTCATTTCTCTATATGTTAAATATAATAACTCCTGCCAGGATCAGTGCAAATCCTGCCAGTTTTCTCTTCGTAAATTTCTCTTTCAGAAAAAAGTATCCCATCACCGACACAAAAATATAACCTGTGGATTCCAGGATCGGTGACATGGAAAGCGGCACATACTTAAGTGCCAGCATCGTCAGGATCACAGAGCAGAAAAACATTCCATACGCTCCTATCACCAGCGGATTCAGATATTCTTTCAGTGGACTCTCGTAGGTTCTGTTGGCTGCTTTTTCAGTAAGATCTGGGAAACAGATGAAATAAACACAGAAAAAAGCAGAATGCAGACAGATATCTCCAGACGGTTCATGAATTCTCACCGCCTTTCTCTCCATCCTCTCCTGTTACAAGATAAATCCCGGCAAAGATTACGGCTGCACCTGCGATCATATTCCAGGTGACTTTTTCGCCAAAGATCAGTGCTCCCCATATGATTCCCCATATCAGTGTGACCGGACGGTTGGCATAGGCAACAGTCAGCGGCATCCGTTTCAGGATCTGCTGCCAGATGATCGCATATCCAAACATGATCACAAAAACAAGCCCGAACCAGAAAATAAAGCTCACAGAGAATATATGATCTGTATACCGAGATGCCATTTTGGAGCAGACTCCACTCAGTGAACTGAACAGAAGGCTGATATGAAGCATCAGAAAAATACTTTTTTTTTTGAACTAATGTAATTTCTCATGTTATTCTCTCACAATCATACCGTAAATTCAATGTTTATTTTCGACAAAATCTCCTGCAGACGTTTCTCGCAGGACTCAAGGCTTTCTCCCCGAAGGATCACCTGACCCAGCCGGTCTCTGCCGTTTGTGTAGTGATGTACTTCCTCACCCGGTGCAATATTAAAGGAAAGATCCACAATATCCTCTGCCGGTTCATTCTCATTGTGGATAGCTTTTACAACACCATCTTTCTCTGAAAGCAGCGTTCTGGAAAGATTTGCCACACCGGATGTTTTGCCACGGAACATCTCTTCCACATCCATTCCGAGAGCCAGTCGGACGATCGCCTCGTAATAGTTGATTCCATAATAAATGCTTACCATTTCCGGCAGGCAGGTTCCTCCCGCTCTTCCGGTGATCTCGATCACATAGATCTTTCCGTCTTTTTCGATCAGGTCGCAGTTGACCGGACAGTTATCAAGTCCCACTGCTTTGATGGCAAGTTCTACCTGATGCCGGACCTCTGCCCCAAGTTCTTCCTGTTTCCTGTACGGAACGGAATGACCGATCGGAGTCGGCACATAGCTCTGAAAAGCTTCGATATTGTTCGGCAGACAGTAAAGCAGTTTTCCATCACGGATCATAGCTTCACATCCGAGCACCTGACCCTCGATAAATTCTTCGACCAGACAGTAGTCCTTTCGTGTTGCTTCCATAGTCTTATTATAATAGAAGAAAGTCTCCTCCCTGGTATTGCAGCGAAAGATTCCTCTGCTCCCCATAAGGTCTACAGCCTTGAGGACTACCGGAAATTCCAGTTTCTCAAGTGCTTCTTCCAGTTCTTCCAGACTGTGATGCAGATATGTCTCGCGCACTGCACGCCTCCTGCCATAAAAGCTTCTTTCATCTTGAATTTATCATTGCTGATATCAGCAGCTCTGGCTGACGGACCGATCAGCCCATCTTCTCACAGGTGTATCCAAGTGCACGCACGCCTGCATCCAGACAACAGGTTGCAATGCCATCGATTCCCTTTTCCTGTGCTGCTTTAAGGATTGCTTCGGGATTGGTGATGTCTGCATAGACGCTCTCATCTGCCACTGCAAATCCCGGCCAGTCTCCCGGTGTGCTGGCGGCTACGGTTGCTGCGCCAAGCTTCCTGGCAGCTTCATAAAGAGGGAGCTGAGAATAACTCGCTCCCAGGATCATTAATTTTTCATGCTTATTTATCCTCTTGTTCAAGAAAGTCAAAAAACAGAGGTGTTCCTCCTGTATGAAGAAACAGGATCTGTTTTCCCTGGATCTGATTCTCTTCCAGATATTTAACCATACCATAAAAAGCCTTTCCTGTATAGGTCATATCAAGAGGGATTCCTTCACTGCCATAGATCTGACGGATCAGATCTGCTGCCGGTTCTGACCATGCACCATATCCGCCCTCCATATAGGAATCTGTAAAATGGATATGGTCTTCCAGATCGTCCGGAAGTGTTCTGTGGAATTTTTCTGCATATTCTCTGAGATTTCCGGTGATGACTTCCCTGCCTCTTGCGGCATTTCGGGAAACGGAGATCCCCACGATCCTGCGGTCATCTCCCTGACGCAGACTTCCCGCAAGAAGTCCGGACTGTGTCGCATTTGTACTGGATGCAAGAAAAATATAGTCAAATGAACACCGTGTCTGTTTTCGTAACAGCAGATCTCGTCATACACAGCTTCGTAGCTTCTCATCGGAACCCATTCTCTGCCCTGGCCTCTGGAATTCCCGTAAATATAATACGGTTTGTATCCCTTTTCACGCAGTTCTGCCATAGCCTGTTCCACTGCTGCTGCGATTCCCGCCTTGCCGCATGGGATCTCTACAACTCCCATCTGCCGGATGATACGGCTGTTACTCGTCTCTCTGTCTTCTTTGATATCCTCAGTATTATGGACCATATAGCACGGGATCTCCAGCTCATGACAAAGCGTTGCAAGGATACGGCAGAGATTGGAGTGATAATTTCCGTAGATGATCATGCTGTCGCAATGCTCTTCCTGCATATCTTCCACAAACTTCCGCGCAAAACGCACCTTGTTTCCACCAAAAGCAAACGGAAGAAGATCATCTCTCTTCATAAAAAATGTATTTTTGCCATCATTATAGCGGAGTTTCTGAACCGGTGTGTCAAAAACATGGATTGGATTTTCCCACGGTCCATGATGAAGGAGTGTTTCCATCTCTTCATAAGACTCTGCCTGCAGGATAAAAAATCCCGGACGGCTGCTGCTGTCTGTGATGCTGGCGGTTTTTACATCGCCCTCGATCACAACTTTTTTGAGATTAGATGGATGATTCTGTTTGATATCATTCAAAAGACGCAGGTCATTTTCATTCATCAGGAAACGGATCGCAGATATATGCGGCTCATTCGCTTTGATGACAGGCGGATTTCCGGCTGCGGTGTCCACAACCATGCCCACAAAATCCTGTCCGGTCGAAAGAGGTACAAGGTCGGAACCAATGCAGTCGCCGCCCATACGTGACCCGATCTCTATAATGCGGATCTCGCCTTTTTTATTGATCCTGAGTTCACTGTGTCCCGCTCCAAATTCCACTCCCAGTGCATCCAGTGCACGAAATACGGTCTCTTCTACCTGCTTTCTTATATCATCTGTCAGTGGAGCCGGCTGTAAATGACCAACCTCGATATAATGCGGACTTCCAGTCGTAAATTTCCTGGTAATTGCAAGGCAGGTGTGTTTTCCCCGATAGCTGATCGTTTCCACACTGTATTCTGCTCCGGAAATATATTCTTCCACGATCGCTTTCTTCTCAAAAGACTGTGCGATCGCGCTTCGATCGCTGCCGGAAGTTCAGACGGATCTGTGACCTTGGTGATCGCTCTGCTGCCGGAACGATCTGTCGGTTTGACGATCACCGGGAAATGCTCCGGTTCCACGCTCTCGCCTTCTCCGACGCATGCAAAATACGGAACCGGGATCCCGGCTTTCTGGAAAGCGCTCCGCATGGCATATTTGTTGGTAGACTGCCTGATACATTCACTGCCTGTTTCCCGGAAGTCCCAGTTTCTCTGCCAGATACTGTACCGTGATATTCGCAAGATCTGAGCCTATGGTAGCAACTGCATCCGGTTTGATCTTCCGGCATTCTTCCAGGATCGCATCCATCTCCACAATACTGATCTCATAAAAAAAATCCGCATCCTCCGCACCGGTTGCGCCCTCTCTCCAGGCGAATACGTGCGTTTCATATCCCATTTCTTTTGCTTTTTGAATCAGTGGCTTCTGAAAATCATTTGCCCGATGATTACAATCTTTTTCATGATTATCCTTTCTAACATCAAAAAATGCCGCAAGCCTCAGAGACTCCTCCGATGCCTGCAGCATTTCCAGCCTCCGTCTGAATGATCGGAGCGTTTTATTTGGTTTTGTACATTTCGTTGTAAATATTTCTGATAGTCACCACTGGTAACATTCTTCATCCAGTCCTCATGCTCAAAGAACCACTGGATCGTCAGGCGAATTCCATCCTCAAAACATGTCTCCGGATACCAGCCAACTTCTTCTTTGATCTTGTCCGGTGCGATCGCATAACGACGGTCATGACCCTTGCGGTCCTCTACGTAAGTGATCAGGTTTTCGCTTACGAGTTCTTTACGCGGATCTCCCTCCGGAAGCATTTCCTGAAGAGTATCAAGAATGATATGGATGATCTGGATATTCTGTTTCTCATTGTGTCCGCCGATGTTATATGTCTCGAACAGACGTCCCTTCTCCTGTACCATGTCGATTCCCTTGGCATGATCCATAACATAGAGCCAGTCGCGGACATTCTTGCCGTCACCATATACCGGAAGCTTCTTGCCCTGGAGCGCATTGTTGATGATCAGCGGGATCAGTTTCTCCGGGAACTGGTATGGTCCGTAGTTGTTACTGCAGTTTGTGATGTTTGCCGGGAATTTGTAGGTATCCATGTAGGATTTTACCAGCATATCAGAGGATGCCTTGCTTGCAGAGTACGGGCTGTGCGGATCATATGGAGTTGTCTCATAGAAAAAGCCGCCATCTTCCTCGAGGGAGCCGTATACTTCGTCTGTGGATACATGAAGGAATTTCTTGTCCGGTTTAAAGGTTCCATCCGGAAGTTCCCATGCAGATTTGGCTGCATTCAGCATGACCAGAGTACCAAGTACGTTTGTCTTGACAAAGACTTCCGGGTTACGGATGCTTCTGTCTACATGGCTCTCTGCTGCAAAATGAACGACACGGTCAATATCATTCTCATCAAAGATCTTCATGATAGCTTCGCTGTCGCAGATATCAGCCTTAACGAAAGTGTAGTTCTCTCTATTCTCAATGTCCTTGAGGTTCTCAAGGTTTCCTGCATACGTCAGCTTGTCTACATTGATGATACGGATCTCGTTGTCGTATTTCTGAAACATGTAATGAATGTAGTTGGAACCGATGAATCCGGCACCGCCTGTTACCAGGTATGTTCTCATATTTTCTTTTCCTCCTGAAAACGCCCTCCCCCCAGGGGAGAGCGTTTATTTTGTTCTGATTATCTGTTTGCGTAATTCGGGTCTGTCGGGTCGAAAGTCTTGCTCCCTCTCAGTGGCGTAAGAGGTCTTCTTCAGAGGTCCCTTGTAGCATTCATCGGCACTGTATTTACCATCGAATACGCGGAGCTTGGAACCATTGCAGTTCTCATATACCCATTTCGCGTCTGCAACGCAGGCACGGGATACATCCATGAGATGCAGGGCTTCCAAGTTTCAGATATTCGCTTGCCGGAAGGTTATTTCCATTCATCAGACCACTTGCTACGGAATGAACAAAGATTCCATTTACTACATGAGTACCATACTGTCCCCAGGATGGTCCCATCAGCGGCTGCCAGCGAAGAGATCTTGTCAGTGTGAAGGTTCCTGCTATAGTCAGTGATGTAGGATTACCTACGGAAACACGGATCGTCTTGATCGGATACTTCTTGCTGCTGTCTGTGTATACAGTCATAACACCGTTTGTACGGTCACATTCCAGATAATATCTGCTGCGCTTGAACTCGCTGGTTCTGTCATAAACACGGTTTCCGTATTTATTGAAACGATAGTTTACACCGTCAATCCATGCTGTGGTATTTGTATACCATTTACCTGTTGCCGGGTTGATATAACGTGCCAGGTTTCTGCTGGAATCGATGGTTACCCATCCTGTTGTAAATCTTCCCTCTGCTGTCCAGCCATCCTTGGTTCCTGCGCGGGTAGCACTTCTGTTTGTCAGTGCTGCACAATTGGAGAAGCAGAAGTAATACATCTTACCGTCACATCTGATTCTTCTCCATCCAGAAACCGGAAGAATACCATTGGATGCTGCATAATAATACTTATTATTATACTTGATCCAGGTTCCTTTATACATCTGACCACGATACTGTGTTGTGCTGGATCTCTGGAAGAAGTAGTATTTGCCATTTACCTTGGTAACACCACTTGCCATACGTCCGTCTTCGAGGAAGTATCTGGAACCACTCCATGCTTTCTGATAGTTGTTACCACCATTTGTAAACAGGAACCATCCAATAAATTTGTTGTTAACAACTACCTTCTGCATTCCCCTCTTTTCTTCTACACGTCCTGCAACGCTTCCGAAGTAGTAATATCTGCCGTACTTGGTAGAACCTGTTCCTGCAAGCTGTACCCAGCGATTTCTCCATGTTGCACGACGGCCGTTGGAAGTAAGTAGTATCTATAGTTTCCAACCTTAACAAGACGGTTTGCATATGCAATACCTGAGCTGTTGGACATGTAATAATATCCATCAGCGCCTTTGACCTGTTTTCCTTTGATAAGATATCCGTTTGCATCAAGGAGATACAGCCTGGAGCTGTTATTCAGAACCTTGTATGCTCCGACACCTTTCTTTACATAACGTCCGTCACTTCCGAAGTAACGCCATCTGTTGTTGTTGATTCCAATCCAGGTATTTCTTGCCATCTTACCCGGAATATCCTTTGAACCGGATGCACTCTTGAACCAGTAAAGTCCTGATTTGCCATTGTATGTAGTGCTTTTTTCTCCTACGAACGGCACACCGGTGCTCTTGAGATAATAATAGTCACTGCCGATCTTGTAGATTCCCTCTTTTTTGGATTCCAGGACACCTGTCTTGTTAAAGTATGTGAATTTCTTTCCATCCCATACCCATTTATTTGTCTGCATCTGACCAAGTGCGGAGTTGTATGGAGCTACAACTTCACTGTAAGCACTGTTTACATCCGGTTTTGTGATCTCTACTTCATCTGCTGTTGCAAAATAATAGCGGTCATCTCCGTTGGTGCCTACAAGGCTTGTTCCTGTGATCAGATAGCCTTTCTCATCAAAAGCGTATTTTGCGGTGAAAACTGTATTTCCATCTCCATCCAGTGTGGTGATCTTACCAGACCATCCGTTGCTGTGTAGTAAGATTTTGTTGTACTCACTGCATCTGTATCCGTATCTTCGGTAATTTCAGATACTTCTTCTGCTGCATCTGCTGTTTCCTCGACTGTTCCGGATACCTCCGCTGTTTCTCCATCTGTTTCAGATGTTTCTTCTGCTTCTCCTGCCACATCTGCCTCAACAGCCTCATCTGTTGAAACATCAGCATCTGCTGCATCGTCTGTCTGTACAGCATCTCCTGCTTCCTCTGCGGATGCTGTCTTGGTTCCACTGATTTTTTCAAGTTTCCATCTAAGCTGTCCACCAACAGTGATTGGCTCCCATCTGTGATAAGAAAGAACTGCCTCTGTGCTGCTTACTACATTCTCTCCTGTATAAGAAACTGCATCAGCTGTGCTGTCATCAACAACCTGGTCTGCTGATACTGCATCAGAAGTAAAATCTTCTTCTGGGCTGAAATCTACAACTACTTCATCCTCTGAATCAGCTGCATCTGCCACATCTGCTTCCGGTGTTGTCTCTGCATCATTCTGTTCTTCATCAGATACTTCACCGTCCTCTATTGTTACTGTAGAATCCTCTACATCCTGACTGTCCGCTGTTTCATCTGCAACAGATTCATCATTATCCTCTGCAGCTGTAATTTCCGCAGAAAAATCCGCTGCACTGGCAACTGTCACTTCTGCTGCAGTAGCCATGCACATAGACAAACTCAGTAAAACTGCCACAACTCGTTTCTTCACAACTTCTCCTCCTTATTCTCATAACACCTTTATTCACCAAGACCATTGCTGATTGCACTGGTCAAAGCTTCCATTGCCGCCTGCTCATCAATGCCATCACAGATAAGTTCAATCTCATCTCCACATTTCACGCAGGCACCCAGAACGCTCAAAACGCTTTTGGCATTTGCGCTTCCTCCGCTAAAGAGAAATTCAATTCTGGATTCATACTTAATTGCTTCATTACACAAATTCCCTGCCGGGCGCAGATGCAGCCCTGACGGATTGCTGACTGTTATCTTCTGACTGATCATCTTCTGTATCTCCTGTAATTAATTACCTGTATCTGCTGTGGAAATTCTGGAAACTTCCACGCCTGTGGTAACTTCATCTACCAGTTCATATCCCTTCGGAACACTGACATTTACCGGAACTTCATAACTGCCCTCTTCCTTGCCATCCAGATCAATAGAAGCTTTGATTTCATCTTCTGTCAGATCATCCAGACTTTCATCGGATTTCTTTATCCGGACTTCTATATTGGCGGTATCAAATGCCACCTGCATTCCATCCGGCTGGTTCTCAACAGTAATGTTCTTGGTTGGAACCTCACAGACATTGCTGCCTTCCGGCAGAATATTCACTCTGACAAAAACATCCTCACTGGAATCACTGGTCAGCTTCAGTCCTTCCGGCAAATAATCTGAAATATTGATCTTTGCCTCAAAATCACTGTCCCGACCTGAAATATCAACCGCATTTCCTGATACCCAGATTGTATTATTCTGATCCTTCAGGCTGTCCAGTGCCTCCTCACTTCCTGCGATACTGATCACATTCGGAGTCGTACTGACACTCTCCACCTGATATCCACTTGCCGGAGTACCTGTGTATTCCGCACTTATTTTAACATCAGTTTGAACTTTCCACAACCTTGCAGTCACATAAACTTTGGAAATATTAAGATAACCTGCATCTGTGTCGGAGAATTCCTCTCCATTCTTGTCAATGATCTTCACTTCTGTTTCCTGGGTCACATCCTCTGTTGCCCCGTCCACATCAATAGAAGCATTCACTTTATCTATTTTATTAATAAGAGACTTCGGTCCTGTAATCTTGATTTTCTCCGGATTGGAGGTCAGAGAACCTACCTCATATCTCTTGTCTGGTTTCGTATTATTGGTAGTAACATTTACCACAAATTCCTGTGTATCCTTATCTTCCAGATGGAGACTCAAATTATTCGGAGTTACCTCAATATTATTCGGTAAAACCTTCTCACAGGAAACCGTAATCGGCACCATCACAGGATCTGTATCCAGCTTACTGCCTGCTGCAGATCTGCTGTTGCGCGAAGATCCGCGACTGTGAGCTTATCAAGGATCTTGCGCTGTGCCTTGATCGTCACACGGATCGGTGTCTGTTCACTGTCCTGTATACACATCTTACCGTCTGCATCAATATATGCCTCATTTAGAAGCTGTACATCTGAAACCACGAAAGACTTCGTCCCGATCGGATTGTCAATGTTTACAACCAGGAGCCATACGACTACTGCAATAATAAGAGACAGGATTTTCAGAGAGATATTATTTGCCACTTTTTTTCTTCATGCTTCACTCTCCCTTAAAAAATTGTCTCAGTTTATTGTTATCTACAATTTTCTTGTTCTGTGCCCTCTCAAGCACTTCACGGAGTTCAGTGCTGCTGACATTCCGCATCAGCCTTCCTCCCTCTGCCACGGAAACCTGACCGGTTTCCTCAGAAACAATGATCGTCACAGAATCTGTCACCTCACTGATTCCCACACCTGCACGGTGTCTCGTTCCAAGCTGCTTGCTCAGTTCCATATTATCTGAAAGCGGAAGATAACAGGTAGCCGCCACGATCCGGTTCTTTCTTACGATCACCGCCCCATCATGAAGTGGTGTATTGTGTTCAAAGATATTGATCAGAAGCTGGCTCGTCAGGATCGCATCTACATTAATACCTGTCCGGATATACTCATCCAGGCGGATCTCCTGCTCAATTACAATCAGTGCTCCTGTCTTGACTTCACCCATGTCGAAGCAGGCTTTGATCAGTTCGTTAACTGTTTTGTCTGCAAAACGTTCCTTGACTTCCTTGCCGGAATCAAACGGAATAATAGAAGCCATGATCTTCTTCTGTCCAAGCTGCTCCACAACCTTGCGGAGTTCCGGCTGGAAAATAACCACGATTGCCGTAATCAGTGCCCCCGCCAGCCTGGACACGATCCAGAGGATCGTATTCATCTTGAAGATATAAGCGATCACAAGAAAAGCGCCAATGACCAGAAGTCCTTTGAGCAGGGTATAAGCACGGGTAAATTTGATCCATACCATAAACTGATACACAAAAAATGAGATCAGAATAATTTCTATGATATCAATGATATTCATGGATGGTAAATTGATATCCGAAAGATACCTTCCCATTATACCCGTGATATTCTGCATAAACACGCTTTCCTCCTAGTCTTTTTATTTGTTGTTATATTCTGTCTGTTATAAATTACGGTTCTGATCACAGATCCTTCAGTGATTCTTCCAGTTTCTTTTCGAAATCGATGTCATCGAGATCTGCTTTCTCGATAGCAGCCGTATTTTCTGTCACATCCGGTTCTGCTTTTTCTTTTTCCGGAGGAACCGCTCCCTGGAACAATGGTGCAGAAAAATTCACTACACGCTCATTCTGTTTCCTGTCATCGCGTGCAGGCTCGCCGTTGATCTTCTTGATGCTTCTCTCAGAAGTTGCAACCAGCGCCTTCGGCACAGCCTTGACATAATAGTAATAATCATCATCCTCATATTCCAGACGCTCTGTTCTTGTATAATCGCCTCCGAACACAAAGAATTCAAGAACAATTCCAAGCAGAACTGCAACTACGGTAAAAATAACCTGTGATGCAACAGGAACAGAAAATCCAAAATACATGCTGCCTGCAAGCATAAGTACAAGATAGAGCACGCCGCCTGCAATGATTGCAATTCTCCATGCATAATCAAACTGTCTCGTACGGATCAGCTGGACTGCAAGAATCACAACAACAAATGTAAGCAGTGTCAGCCACATCTCACCATTCTTCATAATGCCATCTGAAAGAAGTGTCAGTTTGTCTACTATCTGCATATCAGCACTCATAAGTGCCTGGGACTGTACTCTCACATAGCGAACAAAATAGTAAATGATCACGCCACCGCCTGCCGGAAGTGCAGATACCGGTGAACTCAGAAGCCGCATCCGATTGGCAGCAATGCCGGAAGATCAAATGCAAATGCCAGTGGCGTAAACACCATTACAATGTTCTTGCCTGCGCTGAATCTCAGAAACAGAATCAGCATGAAAAGAAGAAGCACCAGCAGGAAACCGGCAACTTCTATTCCGAGTGCATAACAGTGTGCCACCATCATCGCACATCCTGCAAAAACAATCATCCTGTCGGAAGGACACTGCAGACAAGTGCCAGAATCAATACTACAAATATATTATCAAGAGCTTTCACATATCCCATGTTGCTGTTAATCCATATAAAATAAACCAGTGCCAGGATAAATTTCAAAAGAGGCATCACATACACTTCATACTGTGCAAATAAGCCTTTGATTTTCTGTTTAAATTCCAGTAATGCTGTCATTTCCGATAACCTCCCGCTGTTCCTCTGGCGGACATTTTCTTTTCTTCCCGCGCATAGATCTTATTCAGCTCTGTAAGCTGGCTGTAATATTCCCGTACACTCTTCTTTGCCTGATAATATTTCACGGAATACTGAATATACGTCAGAATAGAATACGCTGCAAGAACAATCACATAACCGATAATCAGATAGATTCCAAGTGTGACCAGATTCATTCTGTGAATATTCTCCAGAAGATATTCTCCAAAATATACCGCTACTGCCGCAACAATCAGCACATATCCGATCGTAACCAGGAAAAAATTCTTGATCAGTGCCAGCCCGATATAGTCACTTCTGTAATATCTGCTGACCGGAAGATGTTTCCTGCCCCTGCCCTGCTCATACATGGCGAGCTTTGTCATTATCTTAACTTTTTCTTCGTTGATCATAGTCTGCTCCTTACAAAACCGTATTTCTTTCCACCGGACAGAAATACTCATATAGATTAATTGTAACATATATCCATGACCATGAAAAGCCTTTTTTTTCACCGCCAATGCCCTGCTGTTATCATATCCAGCCCATGCAGAGGGTCACAAAAAACACTCTGTCTGCACCTGCTCCCTTAAGGACATGAGCCATTGCTTCTATCGTACTTCCTGTTGTGTACACGTCATCCATGACAAGTATACTGAGTCCGTCCATTCTCTCAGTAATCTGAAAGGCCTCTCTCAGATTCTGCTTTCTTTCAGCAGCACTCAGTTTTTTCTGCGACCGGGTATTCTTTGTCTTTCGTATGATCTGATCCGGTACCGGAATCTTCAGATTTCTTCCGACCCTGTCTGCAATGTCTGCCGCCTGGTTAAATCCTCTCTCCCGCTGCTTCCGCGGATACATAGGAACGGGAATGATCACATCCGGGTTCCATGCCCGGATGTCTCTTTCCATATATCTGCATATAGAAGCAGCATAGTATTCACCATATTCCCGGCTCCCATAATATTTGTAGTGAAGCAGCGACTGCCGCATTCTGTTATTATAGAGAAAAAACGCCTCTCCCTCTGTCGAACTCTCTGTGCACTTTCCGACACTCCGGACAGAATTCCACCTCCGGCGCCACCGGTCTTCCGCATTTGAGACAATAATCCTTTATGATCGGATGCAGCTGGTTCTCACATGCCCGGCAGACAAGTATTCCCTTTTCAGTAAGGATCTGATGACAGACCGGGCAGCGTCTCGGATACAGGATATTCAAAAATTTCTCCAAGTAAGTCCTTTCTCCCCGATGAAGCACTCTTACTCTTCTGTCTCACAGATTCTCCGATCCAGTGAGCTGTATCTCTGCTGTTGTTTCTCATTCCGGATCATTTCCCGGAATGTCTCCTCACTGCCGACAACGGTTACGCACTTACGCGCCCTGGTGACAGCTGTATAAAGAAGATTTCTGTTCAGAAGCATCCTTGGTCCGGACAGAAGCGGAATTACAACTGCAGGATATTCAGACCCCTGCGATTTATGTATCGTGATCGCATAGGCAAGTTCCAGTTCATCCAGCTGTTTGAAAGAATATTCTGCCCATCTGCCATCCTCAAATTCCACCTCGCTGTCTCGGCAAAGTCATTGATCGTCCTGAGGATTCCGGTATCTCCATTAATACACCAATACCTTCTCAATTGGAATTACCATACAGGCCCGGATTTCCCATTCCATCTGGTATTATCCGGATCTGCATGACTTTATCGCCCTCGCGGAAAGTCCGTTGTGCATTTTCTCTTTCTTCTTTGAT
>ENA-OQIM01000091-OQIM01000091.1-human-gut-metagenome-genome-assembly--contig:-NODE-91-length-27414-cov-2.154066_pt1 | contig 27414 bp, 48 predicted proteins | sample MGYA00242579_ERZ504744 | MGnify/ENA primary metagenome ERZ504744 (study PRJEB26092, sample SAMD00036441) | human gut metagenome | host: Homo sapiens | study: EMG produced TPA metagenomics assembly of...
AGCCATTTCATGAACTGTGTCATGGATTGCGTCGAGGTTAGCAGCTTTAGCACGTTTAGCCAGGTCGATTTACCAGCAGTAGCACCGTTCTCAGCTTCTACACGCATCTCAAGGTTTTTCTTTGTGCTGTCAGTAACGACTTCACCGAGAAGTTCTGCGAATTTAGCAGCATGCTCAGCTTCTTCGTAAGCAGCTTTCTCCCAGTAGAGACCGATTTCCGGATAGCCTTCTCTGTGGGCAACTCTTGCCATTGCCAGATACATACCAACTTCAGAGCACTCACCCTGGAAGTTAGCTCTCAGGTCTTCAAGAATGTCTTCGCTCACACCCTGAGCAACACCAACAACGTGTTCAGCAGCCCATGTCATCTCGCCCTTCTGCTCTGTGAATTTGGAAGCAGGAGCCTTACACTGCGGACAGACTTCCGGAGCAGCGTCACCTTCGTAAACATATCCACATACATTACATACCCATTTTGCCATAATTTTGATCTCCTTTTCTTAATTAAGTTAGTTCTGTTTAATAATAGTAATAATTCTCAATAACTGTAGTTCAATCTATCACATTGAATGCTCAAAGTCAAGCAAATGTCTGAAAATATATTATTTGTTCATACATTTTGGGCAAGTTCCGAAAAATCGTATATCGCATGCTGTGATCTTGCCGGAAAAGTTTCGACCGGCTTTCTCTATCAGATCGTCCATACCCTCTGTTTCCAGATCCAGGACATCTCCACAAGTTGTACACATGAAGTGACAGTGTGGTTCAACACAACCATCGAAATGATCTGCACCGCCGAAGTTGGACAGTTTCTGGATCTCACCGATCTCAGATAACAGAGAAAGGTTACGATATACGGTTCCCAGACTGATGTTGGGGTAGATTTTTTTTCATATTTTCATAAACAACATCTGCGGTGGGGTGATCCTTACGGGTCATGAGAAATTCTTTGATCGATTCTCGCTGACGACTGTATTTCAATGTAGCCATATATCGCGTTTCCTTTCTGTAAATCAGTTCCTTAAATTATTCTCCGAAGTATCTTTTCAGTAATCCAGCGAATGCTTTGCCGTGTCTAGCTTCATCGCGAGCCATCTCATGTACTGTGTCATGGATCGCATCAAGGTTAGCAGCTTTGGCACGTTTAGCCAGGTCGAATTTACCAGCAGTAGCACCGTTCTCAGCTTCTACACGCATCTCAAGGTTTTTCTTTGTGCTGTCAGTAACGACTTCACCGAGAAGTTCTGCGAATTTAGCAGCGTGCTCAGCTTCTTCGTAAGCTGCTTTCTCCCAGTAAAGACCGATTTCCGGATAGCCTTCTCTGTGGGCAACTCTTGCCATTGCGAGATACATACCAACCTCAGAGCACTCACCCTGGAAGTTCGCTCTCAGGTCTTCGAGAATATCTTCGCTCACGCCCTGAGCAACACCAACAACGTGTTCAGCAGCCCATGTCATCTCGCCTTTCTGCTCTGTGAATTTGGAAGCAGGAGCTTTACACTGCGGACATACCTCCGGAGCAGCATCGCCTTCATAAACATATCCACATACATTACATACCCATTTTGCCATAATCTTGATCTCCTTTTCTGATTAAGTTTGTTTTATTTAATAATAGTAATCGTTATTGTTTTCTTGCTGTGACTATACTGTACCATAATGGTATAGATTTGTCAACAAGGAAATATATTTTTTTCAGAGTATTTCTGATACAATAGAAAAGCGAAAAAAAATAAGAAGTCTTAATATTTTACCCCATAGATATTAATTCTTAAGCAGTATAGTAAAAACATGAAAACACAGGAGGCAAGGGAAATGGCAGAGATACTGGTATGTGATGACGACAAAGACATCGTGGAGGCAATAGAAATCTATCTGGCACAGGAGGGGCATCACATTCTCAAAGCATACGATGGTGAACAGGCGATCCGGGTTTTGCAGAATAATCCGGTGGATCTTCTGATCATCGATGTGATGATGCCGAAGCTGGACGGAATTCGGGCAACATTGAAGATCCGCGAAAAAAACGCTCTTCCTATCATAATTTTATCTGCAAAATCAGAGGATACAGACAAGATCCTCGGACTGAATGTCGGTGCAGATGATTATGTGACGAAACCTTTTAATCCACTGGAACTGGTGGCAAGGGTAAAATCCCAGCTTCGCAGATATACGCAGCTGGGTGCAATGGCAGAAAGAGAGGAAATGTTTACGAGACGGGCGGACTGATGATCGATGATGACCGTAAGGAAGTTACTGTCGATGGAGAAGCAGTCAAACTGACACCGATCGAGTACAGGATCCTTCTTTTTCTGGTCAAAAATCAGGGAAGAGTTTTTTCCATCAATCAGATCTATGAGAGTATCTGGGAAGAGGAAGCGATCGCGGCAGATAATACGGTAGCGGTTCACATCCGACATATCAGAGAAAAAATTGAGATCAATCCGAAGGAGCCGCGCTACCTCAAAGTTGTGTGGGGACTTGGGTATAAAGTGGAAAAATCTGATTTTCTGAATGGACCTGTGGAAAACTCCTGTGTTTATAGCAGAGTCATTTAGCAGAAAGGAAATGGGGTATAAATGAAGACAAGATGGTACAGAAAAAGCGGTGTAAAAGGGCTTCTGGTGCTGCTGACAATAGTTTTTGTGACGGTAGCCTGCGCGGGAGCCGGGGCATCCGTGCTTATCATGAGCAAAGGCGTTCAGCCATTGGACAGCAAAAATTATGTGGATTCCCAGAGCTTCCAGGATAATATGTACAGCCTTTCACATACGATCATTAATGCGATCAATGAGAGAGAAATCCTGGATCAGGCAGACGACGGAGAACTGGTTGACCTTGCGGAGCTGAATAAGGGAAAGACGCTGACGCACAAAAACACATCCGGACTTGCCTACAAGGCAGGGAATCTGTATGACTGGGCGAAGAAATCATCCTGGGATCGAAGTGCAAATGTTCTGATCTGCCGTCAGCCGGATGGCAGCGACTACTATATGTACTACAATGATTTTGCAGATAAGATTACTACTGGTGAACTGAAATTTGTTTTTGGCAGTGATGAAGACGGATGGACAGAGAATGCAAAGGATATACTGGCCATACTCTCCGGCAAAGAGTATACGTACTATGGTGACGCCAATGATAACATAGGAATCCGTAATGATGGTGTGGAATATGTTACCGACGCGGACGGGAATGTTGTTTACACAGATGTGTATAATTATGAATCCAGTGGAAATAACGATGCCCCGCTGAAAGAAGCGTACAAACCGGATGGAGCGGACAGTATCCTTGATGTTGTAAACAACAGTGAAGAATGGAAAGGAAATATCAGCAAGGCATATGAGTATTTATACACGGCTCTGGTTGAATACAGTGATGCTTCTTATGGTGAAAAAGTCCTGAAAACTTATGCAACAGGTGTAACAAATGTTAACTACATGTACGTAGACACAAAATCCGATAAAGTGTACACCAATATAAAAGGCATCACATCAGCAAATTATGCAAAAAAACTGGATGAACTGACTTCCAGTGGTGATCCGCTTATGCTGATCGCTCCGGATCTGCAGGACTGTGCCCTGGGATTTTCCAATATCGCAGACTGGACAGTATCTTACTGGCAGAGCATGATCGAGAATACAGGACTTGGTGAGGAAAATTATCTCTATTTCGTTTCTGTAGATAAAGATTTTCCGGTATTAGACAGGATCAAGCAGGAAAAACTTGTCTATGAGAAGTTTGAACCATGCTGGTGCCGATCATGGTAATTTCTGTAGTGTCACTGGTTCTGGCACTTGCAGGACTTGTGATCCTGACGATCGGGGCCGGACGAAACAATGAAGATGAGAAAGTGCATCTGAATTTCCTGGACAGATGGTATACCGAGATTGTGGCAGGGATGATATTTATGATCTGGCTGCTGGGCACTTCGGTGATCGTCCAGACAATGGATTTTGAAGACATACGAATGGTCTGGAAAGTGACGGGATTCAGCATCCTGGGAATCTGGTGTGGCGGATGGTTCCTGACCGGCTGGCTGAGTCTGGTTCGCAGGATCAAGGCAAGATCTCTCTGGAGAGACAGCCTGCTCCGACACGTTCTGATATTGGTAAGAAAGTGTTTTTCTAAATGTAATGATCTGGTTGTCTTTCTCGGTGGCAATATGATCAGCAGGGTCAAAATAATTTTGTTATTTGGCATCTTTGTATTTTTGCAGTTTATGTTTTTATGTAATGACGGTTAATGGTGGTTCAGCATTTGCTTTTCTTCTGCTGATTGTAATGGACTGTGCAGTTCTTTATTATCTTGTAAAAAAAAAGCCTGGGGAAGAGAGCAGATCATCGCTGGTCTGAAGAAGATCACTGACGGAGAACTCCAATACAAGATTCCAACAGAAAAACTTTCCGGTGAACAGGAACAGGTGGCAGATTATATCAACCATATTGGAGAGGGACTGGATGCAGCTGTAGAAAACAGCCTCAAGAACGAGCGCATGAAAACAGAGCTGATCACGAATGTCTCCCATGATATCAAGACACCGCTTACTTCGATCATCAATTATGTGGATCTTCTCAAGCGCGAGAATCCGGAAGACCCCAAGATCAGAGGTTATCTGGAAGTTTTGGAAAACAAGGCACAGCGGCTCAAAGTATTGACTGAAGATGTCGTAGAAGCCTCCAAAGCAAGCACCGGAAATATCACACTGGAAATGACAGACCTGAATTTCGTTGAACTGGTACATCAGGTGATTGGAGAATTTGAAGAGAAATTCGAAGAAAGAAATCTGACGATGGTAGTTCATTTCGATGAGGAAGAAGCAATCATCTGTGCAGATGGCCGCAGACTCTGGCGAGTCCTCGAGAATGTTTTTGGAAACGCATCAAAATATGCGATGGAAAACACAAGAGTTACGTCGATGTAAAAGTTGACCGGCCAAACGTGCAGCTTTCCCTCAAAAACATCTCCGCACAGCCTTTGAACATCTCCGCAGACGAACTCACCGAACGTTTCATCCGCGGTGACGTCTCCCGAAACACCGAAGGCAGCGGACTTGGCCTGTCAATCGCCAAAGACCTCGTCCAGCTCCAGGGTGGAGAATTTAAGTTGTATCTTGATGGGGATCTGTTTAAGGTGACGATTGAATTTAAAATGAAATAATAACAAAAGACCTTGTTCTGAATGATATCAGAAGGAGGCTTTTTTGCTGAATCCTAAACCTGTTATCGATCCGCAACTTCATTTCCAACTGCCAGGCGGCGGTTATTGCTTCCGATGATCAGCCAGTCGCGACATTTCTGGATGACCTGGATGGTGCTGCCTTCTTTGATATCCATCTTTCGCATAGTTTCAAGAATTTCCGGAACGCCGAACATCCATTTGATAGTACAGGTATCGCCTGCATTTGTCTGTGATAAAGCCTGCATAAAAATACCTCCTTTGATGAAAAATAGAAATGGTTAGTGTCAGATAATTTACCTTTTGTTTGTTGAATTTATTGTACAACTAAGAATATATGTTCGTCAATTGGAACATTAGGTAGTCTCTGCTCATATTGGATAGGAGATGCTGACAGAAGATAGTGTGTGCTAAATATGCAGGATTATGCATAGTTATAACACCGAAATTCGCGGTTTACAAATATAGGTAAATATGCTACTATTTTTAAAGGAGCGGAAACATGAGTTTCCGCAAAATATAAGCAAACTCAACGAACAAGAGAGTACATTTGCTGACCACATTACAGAGAATTCCCCGGAGGAAATTTCAGATTTTCGTGGCTGAGAGGGAAGTGCAGGTGCAGATGGAAGATGGCTTGGGAGAGGTGCAGTCGAGATGAGTATCGATGTTAATGGGAGGGTTCCTGGCATACAGAAAGCAATTTCTTAAAGGAAATAAGATTTAGTACTATTCAGACTGCAACAGGACCGCCTGTTATAGCGGAAGGGTATCAGGACAATAGCAGATTATCAGACTATTACAGTATTGGTCGGATTATCCGTATGGAATCGTACCCAACAAGGTTTCTGACCGCGAGGCAGGAACGAACAGAAGTGGTAACACGGGCAGGACTCGTCTTCTCTATGAGAAGGGGTCTTTTTTATTATAATCCAGGAGGAACAATAAAATGGACAAGCAGAAGTATTATATTACAACCGCGATCGCTATACATCCGGTAAACCGCATATCGGCAACACCTATGAGATCGTACTGGCAGACGCGATCGCACGTTACAAGAGACAGGAAGGATACGATGTATTTTTCCAGACAGGAACTGACGAGCATGGTCAGAAGATCGAGCTCAAAGCAGAAGAAGCAGGAATCACACCAAAGGAATTCGTAGACAACGTATCCGGTGAGATCAAGAGAATCTGGGATCTGATGAACACATCCTATGACAAATTCATCCGTACCACAGACGCTGACCACGAGAAACAGGTTCAGAAGATCTTCAAGAAAATGTACGCAAAAGGAGACATCTACAAGGGACATTACGAAGGAATGTACTGTACACCTTGTGAATCCTTCTTTACAGAATCACAGCTCGTAGACGGCAAATGCCCGGACTGCGGACGCCCATGCGTTCCGGCAAAAGAAGAAGCATACTTCTTCAAAATGAGCAAATATGCAGACCGTCTGATTGACTACATCAACACACATCCGGATTTCATTCAGCCGGAATCACGTAAAAACGAGATGATGAACAACTTCCTTCTTCCGGGACTTCAGGATCTCTGCGTATCCCGAACATCCTTCAAATGGGGAATTCCGGTAGACTTCGATCCGAAGCACGTTGTTTATGTATGGCTGGATGCCTGACAAACTATATTACAGGAATCGGTTATGACTGCGACGGCGAAAGCTCTGAACAGTTCAACAAACTGTGGCCGGCAGACCTTCATCTGATCGGTAAAGACATCATCCGTTTCCATACTATTTACTGGCCTATCTTCCTGATGTCACTTGACCTGCCGCTTCCGAAACAGGTATTCGGACATCCGTGGCTGCTCCAGGGCGATGGCAAGATGAGTAAATCAAAAGGAAATGTTATCTACGCAGATGAACTTGTAGATTTCTTCGGTGTAGATGCCGTTCGTTATTTCGTTCTTCATGAAATGCCGTTTGAAAACGATGGTGTGATCACCTGGGAACTGATGGTAGAAAGACTGAATTCCGAACTTGCCAATACACTTGGAAACCTTGTAAACCGTACAATCTCCATGTCCAACAAATACTTTGGCGGTGTAGTAGAAAACAAAGGTGTTGTTGAGCCGGTTGACGAAGATCTCAAAGCATTTGCACTGGCAGTTCCGGGCAAAGTTGCTGAGAAGATGGACAAACTGCGTGTTGCAGATGCGATGACAGAAGTCTTCACACTGTTTAAACGCCTGAACAAATATATTGATGAGACAATGCATGGGCACTTGCAAAAGACGAAGCAAAGAAAGACCGTCTTGCAACGGTTCTCTACAATCTGGTTGAGGGAATTACAATGGGTGCAACTCTTCTGGAATCTTTTATGCCGGAAACAACAGAGCGTATTCTTGCCCAGTTAAATGCAGAAAAACGTACTCTTGAAGACCTCAAGACTTTTGGACTGTATCCGTCAGGAAACAAAGTAACTGAAAAACCGGAGATTCTGTTCGCACGTCTTGACCTCAAAGAAGTGCTTGCAAAAGTAGAAGAACTTCATCCAAAGAAAGAAGAGCCTGTAGAGGAAGCAAAAGAAGAGAACGTGATCGACATGGAAGCAAAACCAGAGATCACATTTGATGATTTCGGAAAACTTCAGTTCCAGGTTGGTGAGATCATTGCCTGCGAAGAAGTCAAAAAATCCCGTAAACTTCTCTGCTCTCAGGTCAAGATCGGAAGCCAGGTACGTCAGATCGTATCCGGAATCAAAGCTCATTACAGTGCAGAAGAAATGGTAGGAAAGAAGGTTATGGTCGTTACCAACCTCAAACCTGCCAAACTTGCAGGAATCCTCAGTGAAGGAATGATTCTGTGTGCAGAAGATGCAGATGGAAATCTGTCTCTGATGGTACCGGAAAAAGAAATGCCGGCAGGAGCAGAAATCTGCTGATCCGGTAAGTCAAGATAATAAAAACTCCAGGAAACATGCGTGGATTTCCTGGAGTTTTTTATCCGACATGGCTTTCCTTGACGAAGCATCAGCGGGTTTGTATACTGTATATATGTGCTTTAACAATAGAAATTCTGCAGGCAGACGACAGAAAACAAAGCAGGAGGGCTTTATGGAGAAGGTTTTTACACATTTTGACCAGAATGGAAATGCCGTGATGGTCGATGTTTCCGGGAAACAGGTTACATACAGGACTGCTCTGGCTACGGGACATATTTCTGTAGGACCGGAGATCATGGAAGCAGTGACATCGGGAAATGTAAAGAAAGGAGACGTTCTTGGTGTCGCAAGAGTTGCGGGGATTATGGGAGTGAAAAAAACTTCCGAGCTGATTCCCATGTGCCACCCGTTACCGATACAGAAATGTTCCGTAGATTATGAACTGGATCAGGAAAAAAATGAGATCCACGTTTTCTGTACCGTAAAGACGGAAGGAAAGACCGGTGTGGAGATGGAAGCACTTACCGGTGTTCAGGTAGCACTTCTGACGATTTATGATATGTGCAAGGCGATTGACAAGCATATGGTAATGTCAGAGATTCACCTGGTCGAAAAAACAGGCGGAAAAAGCGGAGATTTCCGTTTTGAGAACAGATAAAAGAAAATGGAGGAAATATGAAACGAGTAGCGATCATCACATCAAGTGATACAGGATATCGTGGCGAAAGAGAAGACTTAAGCGGACCTGCGATCAAAGAAATCGTAGAACGCGAGGGATATGAAGTTGTATCCATGGACATCCTTCCGGATGATCAGGTTATGCTTGCCGGCAAAATGCAGGAAATTGCAGACAAAGAGATGGCAGAACTGATCCTGACAACAGGCGGAACAGGATTTTCAGAGAGGGATGTTACACCGGAGGCAACCGAAGAAGTTATTGAGCGCAGAGTACCGGGAATCCCGGAGGCAATGCGTGCATACAGCATGACGATCACAAAAAGAGCAATGCTGAGCCGTGCAACTGCCGGAATCCGCGGAAAGACACTGATCATCAATCTTCCGGGAAGTCCGAAAGCGGTTAAGGAAAGTCTGGAATACATCATCGATGCACTGGGACATGGAATCGAGATCCTGACAGGAGAAGCAGGAAACTGTGCACGCAAATAAAAAGGGGTAAATAGAAACAGGAGGTTTTTTTATTATGGGTAGAGTAATCGCAGTATGTATCAGCAAGGAAAAAGGAACACAGAAGTATCGTATACCGGAAGGTGAATTCATAGAAGAATGGGGAATCAAGGATGACGCACATGCGGGCAAATGGCACCGTCAGGTCAGTCTTCTTTCCTATGACAAGATCCAGGAATTCCGCGCGAAAGGTGCCGAGATCGAAGATGGAGCTTTTGGAGAAAACCTGGTAGTCGAAGGCTTTGACTTTGCCAAACTTCCGGTGGGAACGAAATTTCGATGCAACGATGTAGTTCTTGAGATGACGCAGATCGGCAAGAAATGCCATCACGGCTGCGCGATCTTCCAGAAGATGGGCGACTGCATCATGCCGAGAGAGGGCGTTTTTACGAGAGTTCTTCATGGAGGTGTGATCCATGAAGGAGATGAATTGGTGATAATCGAGGAGAATGAATAATTGGAAACACATATGATTTTTGAAACACATGCTCATTATGATGACGAAGCTTTTGAGGCAGACAGGGAGGAACTTCTGGATTCCATGCAGGAAAACGGAATTGACAGAATCGTCAATGCCTGTGCTTCGCTTGAAAGTCTGAAGGACACAGAAGCTCTTATGGAAAAATATCCGTTTGTTTATGGCGCATTTGGAATCATCCGGATGATGCGGATAAGATGACAGAGGAGACTCTTGAGGAGATCCGGAAGCTTTGTAAACTGCCGAAAGCAGTAGCGGTCGGTGAGATCGGGCTGGATTATTACTGGCACAAGGAAGAACATGAGCATGAGATTCAGAAAAAGATGTTCCGTGCACAGATGGAGATCGCAAGGGAGGCACAGATGCCGTTTATGATCCACAGCAGGGAAGCTGCGAAGGACACTCTGGACATAGTGAAGGATTGCATGAAGGTGGAATGTACGGCGGTATCATTCATTGTTTTTCTTATGCGAAGGAGATGGCGCGGGAGTATCTGGATATGGGACTTTATCTGGGAATTGGCGGTGTGGTCACGTTTAAGAATGCGAAGAAACTTAAGGAAGTTGTGGAGTATGCACCGCTTGATCAGATCGTTTTGGAAACGGACAGTCCGTATCTGAGCCCGGAACCGAATCGCGGAAAGCGGAATGATTCCAGGAATCTGGTGTATGTGGCGAGAGAGATCGCACGGATCAAAGGTGTGACAGAAGATGAGGTTATTGCGGTGACGGAAGGGAATGCGGAGAGGCTGTTGTTGCGATAAGGTCTAATGCCGTACTATAGTTGACTGAGTTATCCAACTATAGTACGGCATTTACGTTATCGCATGTTGGAGGTGAGAAAAAACAAAGAATATGGGACGGAGGAGCTGCGCTGTCCTGTCTTTGGATAAATAAGTCTTTAGTAGTCTTCGTCGTAGTAGCTGTCGTCGTATGAATCATCGTAGGAATCATCATAGGACGAGTCATCGTATGATGAATCCTCAGAATCCTCGGAGGAGTCCCCGGAACTGTCGCTGTCGTCGGAATTTCCCTGCTGTGCAAGGTATTCGTCGGCGCTGGTGGACCAGATGTCGTCTACGATGTCTCCGTCTGAGTTGATCATGTTGAGTTCATAATCGAAGGATACATCGAGAAGGTCTGTTCTGGTGGATGGTTCTACATTCATGGACATGATCTCTTTGAATTTGGCCTGGAGGTTTGCCAGGGTGAATTCGTCTCCGATGATATCTTTCACACCGTGCTGAGAAGCGAGTTCTTCGGTGTAGTCTTCGAGCATATATGGATTAAACACGCCTTCATCTTTGTTATAATGCATGACCATTGGTTTGACAGTCGGATCGAGGATATCGATCGTTGTTTCACCGTTCTTGACAGTTTTCTGGATGGTGAAGCTTGCCATTCCTTCCAGAAGCCGGTAAGGGTCTGCTGAGTGGAAACGAAGTTTCCAAGGGAGTAGAAGATCAGCATATTGTGTCCCTGATCGTCAGACATCCGTCCATAAGGCTGCAGGATATGTGGATGACCGCCGACTACGACATCAACACCCTGCTGCATCAGGAAGGTGGCCCATTCTTTCTCATATTCCGTAGGCATCGGTTCTTCTTCCTTGCCCCAGTGAGCGACAAAGATCAGCACGTCGCTGGAGGCTTTGGCTTTCTGGATCATGGTGGAGACTTTATTCTTGTCGAAGAGATCAATCATGTATTCATTTCCTTCGCCGACCCCGCCGTTGTTGGTTCCGTATGTATAATCCAGAAAAGAAATCGTAATCCCGTTTACTTCCAGTGTCTTGACTGTATCAGCATCTTCCTGTGTCGGGTGGATTCCAAGGACAGGAACATCCGGATATTTGCTGCTCCAGAAATTAAAGGTTTCCTGAAGAAAATCAATTCCATAATCATCGATATGGTTTGTTGCGGATTCTACGACATCGAATCCTGCATTCATCAGTGCATCACCGACTTCCGTAGGAGTTGCAAAAGACGGGTAAGAGCTGACAGCATCATGTTCTGTAGTAAAACAGTCTCCTGTCGACCATTGCCACATCAGCAGCCTGGATCTCATCACGTACTTTGTCATAAATCTGATCATAATTCCAGGTTCCGGAATCATTTTCGCCGGATTCGATCAGACTTCCGTGATAAAGATTGTCGCCGACAGCAATCACACTTGCTGTGGAAACTTCCGGTTCTTCAGCAGCTTTCTTTGCCGCTTCTGCTTCCTTCTGGGCGACTTTGGCAGCTTCTTCTTTGGGTTTCTCGATAAGGTTGTAGTCAAGCTGACGTAACCCTGCAACGAGAAGCAGCAGTAAAATAACGGAGCAGATCAGACCAATACGGGAATTCATCTGTTCCCTGAGATTCAGTGGTATATTCTTATTTTTTTTCATAAATTTATTTCCTTTCATTTCCCCATTATAGCAAATTAAACTCAGCAAAAAAAGATGTTGTTAAAAAAAATTGCTTTGTGTTTCAAATTACTTTACGCTATAATAAAGAAACAGACAGGGAAGGGGTATGCTGATGAATTCATACGAAACTGTAAATGATGTTCTGGTAAAACTGTTCAACGAGATCATGGATGTGGAAGAGCGTGCGCTGCTCACCTCAGAATATAAGGATATTTCCGTAAACGACATGCATGTGATCGAAGCGATCGGAATCCGGGAACCGAAGAATATGTCCACGGTGGCACGTGCGGTATCTGTGACGGTGGGAACTTTGACGATCGCGATCAATCACCTGGTCAAGAAGGGATATGTAGAGCGTAGCCGAAGCGAGGAGGACCGCAGGGTTGTACTGGTATCTCTTTCTGAAAAGGGGGAGAAAGCATATTTCCATCATCGGATGTTCCACGAGAAGATGGTCATGGAAGTGCTTGATGGCATGGACAAAGAAGAGACAGAGGTGCTGACAAGGGCATTGACGAAACTCCAGAAGTTTTTCCGGACTTATGGAAATGACAAATAAAAGAAATACAGAAAGCAGACATATCATCAGAACGATGGACATGCCTGCTTTTTTTTTTGCACAGCGAGGAGGTAGCATTATGAAGAACTGTCGGCAGCAGGCTGCATATATTTTGCAAGAACAGGAAACTGCACCGGGCCGATCTCCAGGACCTGGCGGTGGAATTCTCTGAGGTCAAAAGAATCTCCAAGTTTTTTCTGCTGAGAGGTCTTAAGGTCGAGAAAATTCAGATAGCCGAGATAGTATTTGAGATAGTTTCCGGGAGTTTCCACGATATACTGGTAAATCTCTGCGATTACTTTTTCATCCTGGATACCGAAAGCATTCAGGAACTTTGCGGCGGCAGCCTGATTCCAGCCTGATAGTGGATACCGGTATCAAGCAGAGAATAAATACAGAGGTTGATACTGCGGTTTTTCCACATCAGGGTGGTGATATCAGCAGCAGCCTTGTCGGAGAGAAGGGAAGCGGCATACTGATATCCGTAGGATTCGACATAAGTCGCCCAGCCTTCAACATAGCCGCCCGAGGTGATCAGATATCGGATGTCGTCCGGCTGTGTCTTTCCGAAAAAAACAGTCTGGTACAGATGCCCCGGAAATCCTTCGTGGGATAGCGTTGTAAAAAGCTCCAGATTGGACCGGCTGCCTGCACGGTTGATGTAGATCACATTCGGCCTGCCCGTATCCAGTGGCGGTGTGAGATAAAATGCAGGACTCAGAAAATCCTCCATGGATTCGTGAACATAGCGGATCTCATAATCGGTGGTATCGAGAGCAGGAAAATCCTTCTGCATCTGCTGGTTCAGATACTGAAGGGCAGACGCCGGTTCAAAATCTTTTATTTCTGCACCATTCGTGAGTTTTCGAAGGAGTGATGGCTGCTCTTTGAGCATCTGCTGGACCGTGTGCATATCTTCTGCAAGCTGAGAAGTAAGTCGCTGCTGGATCTTTTCGACGGAGAGATAAGAACCAGTCTGAGACTGCAGAAGATAACGGTAATATTCCTTCCCTCCTTTGAAATGACTGAGCCCACGGCTGGAAGTTCCGGTATTTTTTAATTCATTCAGCCCTGTCATCAGTTCCTGATAAGCAGGAATCACACTGGTGAGCAGGATCTCTTTGTGGCGTTCATTCAGCTTTGCCTGTTCTTTTTCAGAAAACGGCCGTAATCTTTGAGTTTCCGGGCAAAAACATCCAGCATATAGTTGTTCTGTGGATCTTTGATAAAGGTACTGCACTGTTCCAGAATGCGGTTTAAAGTTGCATTGCTCATGAAATATCCTGCATCAGATCTGCGGCGTTCATAGGCGAGAATACTCTGAAAATATGGCTTTACCGAGGTGAGAAGGTTCAGATAGTCCGCAATATCCTGATCGTCATAAAAGGCATATTCTGCCAGCAGAACAGGAAGCTGTGCCTGGATGCCAAGACTTGCTTAACGGTTCGTCGAGAAGCGTATAATCTCTGGCAGAAAGCTGTGTCTGATAGTAAAGGAGCAGCATATCCCGCGTGATCTGATTTTGACGGGTCAGACCGGAAGGAGTGAAATCTTTCAGCTTCCGGAGATACTGCTCATATTTCTGATATGTAGCACTGGTGTCATCGGAGATCGTTCCGAGGGTGGGAGAAGGTCTGGAAATATGTTTTTTTTCGGGATAAGCAAGGGAATAATGGAGTGTCAGCATGCTTCCGGATACTTCTTCCTGAAAGATTTTTCGGGTGAGGGAGCGGAAAGCTTTGTCCTTAGATATTACACTTCCGGACAGCCATCCCATAAAAAGCCCGATAACCAGTGTGAGAGACAAAAGAAGTGCGATAACGATCGGAGAACGGGGTCTGCGAAGAGAAGGTTTCATAGATTCCTCTCAAAAGAAAGGTTTTTACTATCTTATTGGAAAAAACGGGATTGTATGCTAAACTTGGTTTCAGGAGTTAAGAAAGCGAGGTTGATCTAATGGAAGAAATATATGATCTGGCGATTCTGGGTGCAGGACCGGCAGGAATCTGCGCAGCGATCTATGCGACAAGAGGCAAGCTGAATACTCTGTGGCTTGAGAAGAAATTTGTGCAGGGCGGACAGATCGTGGATACTTATGAGGTGGACAACTATCCAGGACTTCCGGGAATCACAGGTCTGGATCTCGGAGAAACCATGGTAAAACATGCAGAAAAGCTTGGAATCAAACCGAAGAGAGAGCCAGTGCTTTCTATCGAAGAGGAAAACGGGCTTAAAGTGATCCGCACAAAGAAGAACAGATATATGGCGAAAGCGTGATCCTTGCATGTGGTGCGGCACACCGCCAGCTTGGGATTCCGGGGGAAGAAGAACTCAGTGGAATGGGCGTGTCCTACTGCGCGACCTGTGATGGAGCTTTTTTCCAGGATGGAACAGTTGCTGTAGTCGGAGGAGGAAATGTGGCAGTAGAGGATGCGATCCTTCTTTCCAGAACATGTAAGAAAGTTTATCTTGTTCACAGAAGGGATGAACTTCGCGCCGACAAGGTGCTTCAGGACAAGCTGTTTAAGTGTGCAAATGTGGAAATGGTCTGGGATAGCGTACCGACGGTTATCGAGGGAACTGACAAGGTAGAAGATATCAAAGTCCACAATGTCAAAACAGATGAGGGAAAAACGATCGCAGTTGATGGAGTTTTTATCGCTGTTGGAATTCTTCCGAATACAGAGAAATTCAAAGGGCTGGTTGATCTGGATGAGAGCGGTTATATCATCGCAGGAGAGGACGGTGTGACAAGTACACCGGGAATCTTTGCAGCAGGTGATATCCGTACCAAAAATCTTCGCCAGGTTGTGACAGCAGTGGCTGACGGGGCAAATGCAGTCGCCTCCGTGCAACGCTACCTGATAGAAAAATAAGCAGAAAATATGTAAAAAAGGCAGTTCTAGTGGATGGCTGGAGCTGCTTTTTTATTGCATGTCAAGACGTAAAATTTGCCTCGCTGCTACGGTAAATTGACAGGTGCGGGCGATTGTGATACCATAGGGCAGTATTTTGGCAAAAAATGGCAGTTTTTTATAAAGGAGAATTGATGAAAAAAAGAATAACAGTGATGTTATTATGTGCATGCATGAGCGTTTCTGCATATACCGGTGTTCAGGCAGCGGACTTGAGTTCAGGAAGCTCAGACAGCGATGTTCAGATTGAAATGGAAGAAGTTGATGACAGCGAAGATGAGGCAGATTTCACAGATGCCGAGGACGGACTGTTCAGCGACGGAAGTGATGATACTCAGACTGGCGATATCAGCGCGATCGCAAACCAGATCGTAGCGCAGGCGCAGAGCCAGGCACAGGATTACCAGGAAAAGAAACAGGCATCCCGGAAAGTGATCGATGCCCGTGAAGTAGAGCGCAGAGCGCAGGAGATCAAGGAAGAGACCACAAGGATCCGCGAGGAAGCCAGGAGGCAGCCAGAAAAAAAGCAGAGGAAGAAGCTCGCAAGGCAGAGCAGGCGCGTGTGGAACACAGAGAAAATATTGCACAGTTCGCCGTTCAGTTTGTAGGAAATCCATACGTCTACGGTGGTACAAGTCTGACAAACGGTGCTGACTGCTCCGGATTTGTAATGTCAGTCTTTAAAGAGTTTGGATATGACCTTCCGCGAGTGGCAGCAGCTCAGTATGAAGCATCCCAGAAAAAAGATATCAGCCAGATGGAGACAGGCGACCTGGTATTCTACGGAGCAGGTGGGATCAACCACGTTGCTCTCTATATCGGCGATGGTAAAGTTGTCCACGCGCTGAACTCCAATAAAGGAATCGTGATCACAGATTACAATTACGATACACCGGTTGGAGTCGGAACCTACGTGAAATAAAATATACGAAAAACTATCAAAGATAAGGCCCCGGAACGCAAGGTTCTGCGGGCTTTTTTGGTATAAAAAAAGCTGAGCCAGGGGAAAATATCTGCATGTATATTTTTATAACAAAAAACTGTGTGACAGTAATTTTGTCGAAGAAAATCGGACAAAATCGACCATCTGGCAAATTGCACAAAACTTGTCGGAAAATGTGGATAATGTCGATTTAGGTGCAAAAGTTATCCACATTTCAGAATGGTTGATTTTACTGGAAAATTGAGTTATACACAAAGTTATCCACATTATCCACAAAAATTGGATGTGGAATACCAGATTTACATAAAATGAAAAGAAACAAATGTTTTGGTCAATAATAATGAAAATAAAAAAATGGCGAAAAAGATAATAAATCCTATTGACATTTTCATAGTGCAAATATTAAAAAGTTTTTCAGCCAAAAGAGTTATTTTAAGGTTTCAAACAATAATTATCTGATAATTTTGCAAATAAATACAGCCCACCCGCATATTTGCGGTGTGGGCTGTATCCTATCTCCCGGAGGAGTTCTGTTTCATTCGTTTGATAACCTTCAACCTCGTAAATTCCTCACGTTCCTTTTCCTCAAGTGCATTCTGGATATCCTTAGTAAGTGCCTCATACTTAGGAATCGTGATGTTCTTGAGTGCATTGGCACGTTTCTGTGTCTTCTTGATATTGGCAGCCAGACGGATCGCGGCGTTTTCGATGCCGGATAACTGGATGGAAAGCTCTTTTACCTTTTCAAAAGCGGCCTTGGCTTCATCCAGTGACATTCTGGTGCTGTAATAAGCGTAGGTTGGTGTATTTGTCGTCTGCTTGTCATATTCCACAAGCGGGATCTCTGTACCCATAACGCTTCTGGTCTTGATGCGGATGGAGTTTTCCACAGGAACTGTGTACGAAACCTGTTCGACGAAGGCAATACCGAGTTCCATGTTGGCTTTCTGGAGTGCTGTATAGGCGGCACGGAAAGTTTCATCGATCTGGGACTGGATGTCCTTTGCCTGGTCGATCAGCTCCATCATTTCACGGATCAGAATGTTACGCTTCTTGTCCATCAGCTCAAATCCCTGGCGAGAGAGAGCGAGAGAGTTTTTTGCAAGGATGAGGTTTCCCTTGGTGGGGAAGGTATTAGGATCCATAAAATGTCACCTCCCCTCAGCGAACAGTTTCTTTGTAATACTTGTTCAGGATCTTGGTGTCGATACGGTCAAGTTCGTCCTTCGGAAGCAGTCCGAGAAGTTCCCAGCCTTTGTCCAGGGTTTCGGTGATGCTTCGGTTCTCGGTTTCAGACTGACCGACAAACTCTGCCTCAAAAGCTTTTCCAAATACCAGATAACGCTTATCCAGAGGAGAAAGCTCATCTTCACCGATAACAGAGGCAAGTGCTCTGGCATCTCCAACCTTTGCGTAGCAGGAGAAAAGCTGGTTTGCAACGTCCTGATGATCCTCTCTTGTAAAGCCCTCACCGATACCGTCCTTCATCAGACGGGAGAGGGAAGGAAGTACATTGATCGGCGGATAGATCGCCTGACCGTGAAGCTGGCGGTCCAGAACGATCTGGCCCTCGGTGATGTAACCGGTAAGGTCAGGGATCGGATGTGTGATATCATCGTTCGGCATGGTCAGGATCGGGATCTGTGTAACAGAACCTTTGCCGCCCTGCACGATACCTGCACGCTCATAAAGAGTAGCAAGTTCACTGTAAAGATAGCCCGGATAACCTTTACGGGAAGGAATCTCACCCTTGGAGGAAGAAACCTCACGCATTGCCTCGCAGAAAGAAGTGATATCTGTCAGGATAACAAGGATGTGCATGCCTTTTTCAAAAGCAAGATATTCTGCGGCGGTCAGTGCGATCTTCGGAGTCAGAAGTCGTTCTACGACCGGATCATTGGCAAGGTTCAGAAACATAACTACGTGGTCAGATGCGCCGCTCTCTTCGAAAGTACGGCGGAAAAATTCAGCGACATCGTATTTAACACCCATTGCAGCAAACACGATTGCAAAGTCCTCATCGGAGTCATCACCCAGAGAAGCCTGCTGTACGATCTGTGCGGCAAGCTTGTCATGCGGGAGACCGTTTCCGGAAAAGATCGGAAGTTTCTGTCCACGGATCAGGGTGGTCAAACCATCGATCGCGGAGATTCCGGTGTTGATATAGTTTCGCGGATATTCACGTTTTACAGGTTCAGAGGAAGTCCGTTGATATTAAGGCTTACCTCCGGAGTGATCTCGCCCAGACCGTCGATCGGCTGTCCGATACCATTGAAGGTACGTCCGAGGATCTCCTCGGAAAGACCGATCTCCATCGGATGCCCTGTAAGGCGTGTGTGTGTATTGCTCAAGGACATGTTGTCTGTTCCCTCAAAAACCTGGATAACAGCTTTGTCCTCATAGATTTCTACGATACGACCGATCTTCTGTGTTCCGTCATCCATGTGAAATTCTACGATCTCTTCATAGGATGCGTTTTTTACCCCTTCCAGAACTACCAGAGGGCCGTTTATCTCGCTTAATCCCAGATATTCGATTGCCATAAATAAGTCCCTCCTGTCAGCCGTTTTTCTCTAATACTTTGTTGTAGAATGTGTCGATGTCCTGTCTGTATTGTTCAAATTTGTCCAGCTTATTGTTCGGAACATCGTATTTGATCGAATGATACGTTCAAAAAATATTGTCCTCTTTTAATACGGAAACAGGCATACCTCTGTTGATGAGTGCCTTGGATTTCTCATACAGATAAAGGATCGTTTCCATCATCTGGAACTGTTTTTCCATTGGAACGCAGGTATCTTCCTGATGGAAAGCGTTCTGCTGGAGGAATCCCAGACGGATGACTCTTGCAATCTCAAGTGTCAGTTTCTGGTCATCCGGGAGGACGTCACTACCGATCAGTTTGACGATCTCCATAAGAGAACTTTCCTGGTTGAGAATCGCCATGAGCTGGTTGCGTCTGCGACAAATTTCGGGGAAACGTGAGTCCTGTACCACGGAGTCAGGTCTTCCAGATATTCACTGTAACTGGTCAGCCAGTGGATTGCCGGGAAATGTCTCGCGTAGGCAAGAGATTTGTCAAGTCCCCAGAAACAGCGAACGAAACGTTTGGTGTTCTGTGTGACCGGTTCGGAGAAATCACCGCCCTGTGGAGAAACAGCACCGATAATAGAAACAGAACCTTCTGTTCCGTTGAGATTCTGCATCATGCCGGCTCTCTCATAAAAGGCGGAAAGCTTGGAAGCAAGATAAGCAGGGAAACCTTCCTCAGCAGGCATTTCTTCCAAACGGCCGGATAACTCTCGAAGAGCTTCTGCCAACGGGAAGTGGAGTCTGCCATGATGCTACATCATAACCCATGTCGCGGTAATATTCAGCCAGGGTGACACCAGTGTAGATAGATGCTTCACGGGCTGCTACAGGCATGTTGGAAGTGTTGGCAATCAGAGTGGTACGGTCCATCATCAGGTTTCCGGATTTCGGGTCGATCAGTTTGCTGAAGTCTTCGAGAACCTGGGTCATTTCGTTTCCACGCTCTCCGCATCCGATGTAGATGATGATATCCGCATCGGACCATTTGGCGATCTGATGCTGTGTCATGGTCTTTCCTGTACCGAAACCACCCGGGACGGCAGCAGTACCGCCCTTGGCGATAGGGAAAAGTGTATCAAGAATACGCTGACCGGTGACAAGCGGAACACTTGCCGGATAGCGAAGCTGTGTCGGCCTTGGGATACGGATCGGCCATTTCTGGGCGAGTGCCAGATCTCTGGTTGTTCCATCGTCCAGCTGGACAGTTACGATTGGTTCCAGGATCGTGTAATCGCCATCCGGAACAGCACGGACAACAGTTCCACCCGGGACATCCGGAGGAACCATGGATTTGTGAAGGATAGAAGCAGTTTCCTGTGTTTCTGCAATGATCGAGCCAGGCTGGACGATATCGCCCTCCTTTACGGTCATATGGACGGGCCATTTCTTCTGGGTGTCGAGAGAGTCTACGCTGACACCACGGGAGATATATTTGCCGGAAGATTTTGCAATCTCTTCCAGTGGACGCTGGATACCGTCAAAAATATTGTGGATGATACCAGGTCCGAGAAGAACAGAGATGGCATCGCCGGTGCCGGTAACAGTCTCGCCCGGACGGAGACCGGTGGTCTCCTCAAAAACCTGAACGGTGGTCATGCCCTTTTTGAGTCCGATGACTTCGCCTACCAGGTTGTCTTTGCCGACATAGACCATCTCGGAGATCTTGAAGCCGGGATCGCCTTTCAGATAGATGACGGGACCGTTGACACCGTAAATAATACCTGTTTTATTCATGATTCAGTCCTCCGTCAAATTTGAATTCTTTGCGCATTGCTGCCAGATTTGTGGCAAAGGAGTTATCGATCAGGATGTTTTTGCCCGGAATCTCCGCGCGGATCCCTCCGAGAAAATCTTCGGAAGAAACGAGGAGTGTACAGCCTGTCTTTGCACTGAGTGCATCTGCAAGTTCTTTGTCCCCGGCAGAAAGATAGATCTGGATCTCGTCATCTTCTGCGAAATCTTTTGCTTCTTTGATGCGGCGGCAGAGATAATCGCTGTATTCCGGGGTGGAAGTAAACCTGAGGGCTTTGTCTCTGACTTCAGCAAAAAAGTGATTCTTTGAGTTCACTCTGTCTGAGAGACCAGTCTCTCTTGAGGGTGATCTGTTCAGCAGAAAGTGCCTTGTTTATTTCTCTTCGTACATGTTCGGCCTCAGCTTTGACTTCAGCTTCGGCAGTCTGTGTTCTGGATTGTTTATGTTCCTCCAGGACCTGCTCAAGATATGCCTTGTGGTCCTGGATGGCTTTGGCGGCATCTTCACGGGCCTCATCCAGGGAGACCTCGTAAAAGTGCTGCAGCTTTTCATCTATTGTCATTACATTTCACCTGCCTATAGTTTCAATCCGATTGCTTCATTTACATATGAAGTGATAAAGTCCGGCTTGCGGCCGGTGCCGTGTCTGTCAGGGATTTCGATGATCAGCGGCGTTTTGTGATGGAGCCGGACTTCATCGATGATCTCAGGAAATTCCCGGCCGAATTTCTCGGTAAGGAGAATGATCCCAATTTCTTTGTCAGAAACTGCATATTCCAGAGATTCCTTCAGTTCACTTCGTTCATGGACAACGACGCCCTCCACACCTGCCAGACGCATTCCGGTGTAGGTATCGACGTTATCGCTGATAAGATACATTTTCATAGAAACCGCCTCTTAGATCAGAGTTTACCAAGGATCATAAAGGAAATGATCAGTCCGTAAAGTGCGATACCTTCTGCCATAGCTACGAAGATAATGGATTTACCAAATAGGGAACCATCTTCGCTCAGGGCACCGAGAGCTGCGCTTGCAGAGCTTGCAACGGCGATACCGGAACCAAGACCGGAGATACCTGTAACGAGAGCTGCACCAAGGTAGCCAAGACCTGTAGCGAGTCCGTCAGCAGAAGAGGAAGCAGCCTGTACGCTTGCTGTTCCTGCGAAACTTACGATGGTTGCTACGAGAAGCACGCCGAAGAAAAGGAAGCAGTTGGCGATCAGAGATTTTTTGTAGCGTTTTTTGCTCTTTTCTCCGAGGAAAAAGCAGCCAAAAGGTACGATAATGCTGAGTGTCAGTGCGATTGCGGTTACGATTTGAATGATCATGTTCATGGTGATATCCTCCTGATATAAAATAAAATCTGTTATTTTACTGAGCTGTTTTGCTGTTTTTTTTCATAAAAGGCTGGAACTCGCGTCCGTTTCCTGCATAGAAACGACTGAAGATCTCATAATATTCCAGACGTAAAACCTGAATACCAACGATCAGTCCCTCCATGGCACATACGAAGATGTTGCCGAGGATAACGACGATCCAATTGGGACTTCCTCCCTCTGTGCTCCGGCGAGCATCAGGACAACCTCCATCATGGCGGCGTGGCTGACGGCAAAAGCACCGATACGCAGGAAGGAAAGTGTGTTGGAAAGGTAACTCAGCAGAACTTCAAATAATTCAAAGAAGCTCTGGACAAAGAACATACCTTTCTGTTCCGGAAAGATCTGTGATTTTTTCTCTACCAGGTTGGTGAGAGGCTCTTTGAGGAACATCAGGATCAGCGGAACTGCAAACATTACAGTCAGGACTGCGGCTGCCGGAAGTTTTTTGCCGGAGATGAACAGTCCGACGGTCAGTACGATAGATCCATAAAATACAAGTCCGGCTACGGCATTGCTGTCGAACCAGGTTCTCTCGACATCTTTGTTCCGTATGGAATTGATGATGTTAAATACCATACAGATCAGAATGATAAACATTCCGAAACCGATCGCAATCACGAATACGGCATTCAGACGTCCTACAAGCGGCACATCCATCATGGCATTCATAGGTTTGAGCACCGTGCCTTGAGAACATCTTCGAATCCAAAGAAGCTTCCGTACATAAAACCGAAGAAAACGGAGAAAACACCGGCACAGCCGATGATGCCTGCGAGATCCATCTTTTTGGTTTTGTAGAGGAACAGTCCGCCGAGGAACAGGACCAGTCCCTGTCCGACATCTCCGAACATGGCTCCGAAGATAAAGGAGTAAGTGATCGCCACAAACCAGGTCGGGTCCATTTCGTTGTAAGCCGGAAGACCGTACATCTTGACATACATTTCAAATGGTTTAAAAAGTTTCGGGTTTCGAAGCTTGGTCGGCGGTTTTTTCTTCGCCGGTGCCTGCTGATCTTCCATGAGACAGAAGATCTTGTCATCATCCTGGATGTCCTTCTGGAATGCGAGGGCATCTTTTTCGGTCATCCAGCCGCAGAGGATGTAGAATGTGTTCGCTTCACCCTGTGTGCAGGCTGCAAGTTTACGGATATCGAAATTTCTTGAGCAGGCTTCCAGGGCTGCCTTGGCAGAAACAATCTTGTCGGCGTAGCTTGTGAGGAAATGCTGATATTCTGCCTTGTTTGCATCTAATCCTGCGTGGATATCGCGGTGGCGTTTGTCGAGTTTCTCGAAAGCCTGTCTGGCGGTACCCTGGTATTCATCCGGAACGAAGATACGTTCAAAATGCATGGAAGAATAAACAGCATGTACCTTATGAGCTTCGTGTTCAGGGACAAAATAAACGCCGTAGACGTACTGGTCATCTTCTCCGCATTTGATGAATAAGGTGTCCAGATTGTCATAAATGTATTTCTCAAATTTCTGCAGATATTGTTTCTCGATACGTCCGAACCGATAATGGATATATTTGAAGTTCAGGATTGTTGAGATATCGTAATCCAGATCTTTGAAAGGCCGGATGATCTTGAGTGATTCTACCATTCCGGCATGTTCTTCCTGAAGTTTCTGTTTCTGCTCCTCCAGGATATTGGCATGTTTCTGGATCCTGTCGACAGTGGCGAGAGCAGTTTCAACATCCATCTGTTCGGAAGTGGCTCTCTCGGATTCATCGAGCTGTTCGTAGAAACTGTCAATGATCGTTAATGCTTCCCGATAGGGGTTGATCTCCAGAAAAGGCGACAGGTTGGCGACATCCGTGAGCTCTGCGAGAGCACTTTCCAGATGGATCTCGTACCTGGAAAGGTAGGTCTTGGTCAGTCTGTCAATATCCGCCTTTGGCCCGGTGATGCTTAAAAATTTCATTTTTTCAATCAAAGTAAAATACCTCCGGGATTTTAGTTGTTACGAATATACGTATTGCTTCTTCCGCCGGGATACCATAACGGACACACTCGATGGCAATGGTCAGGCGGTTTACTTCGTGTTCTTTGTGATACAGGTAGGAGTACAGGACTGCCACAGAATAAGGATCCTTGCGTGCTTCTTTTTCCAGAGTGGTGCGAAGCATGTAGTTATAGAATTCTTCGATATTCTGCGGAAATATGACTGTATTTCCTGCCGTAGTAGGTCTTGCGGAAAATAGACTGGGTTTCTTCATAGGATGCGGCTTCCACAAGAGAAGAGATTTCTTCTTTTTTGAGTTTGTAATTCATTGGGATCAGCAGCGCGTAAATGTCAGCCGGTGCCATATTGAAATAACGCTTGGAGCGGAAGATAAACTGAAGGTTCAGCATATCGAATTTCTCTCCATAAGCTTTGGTGATCTCTGCGAGATCATTCCGGAAAAAGTTTCTTACGCACATGCCAGATCAGGGAAAAATAATAAAGGTCGAGAGCCATTCCATAATCAAACAGAAGTGCATTTTCGCGATTCTGGATTCTGGAGAGCGGACCATAGAATTCATTTCCCTTCAGAGCATTGATAAATTCCTCCATATTGGTGCAGGCGACCAGTCGGTCAATATCCAGCCGGGAATGTCTGCGAAAAAACTCCCGATAAGGAGAAACATCGACGGGATCCGTGTCGCGGTGATCAAACAGATTGGTCATGATCTCCTTCAGCACGCGGATCTCATAGCGTCTGGAATACAGATCCAGAAACCTGCGCTGTTCCGGGTTGGAAAACTGATATATTTTTGAAAAATTGTGAAAGATAGAAGCTTTCAACAGTTTCTCAAGCTGTCCTCGATGGGTAGAAGCCTCATCCAGGGAAGCCCAGACTTTGGAATATTCCGGTGTCCGTTTGAGATAGGCTGTTACCTGAGGGATACTGGAAAGCTCCAGGATCTCACGGATCTGTTCCTCGTTTATCAGCTTGCTCTGCATGGCGCGGATCTTGGTGGAGATTCCGCTGTAGGAAAGGAGATTTCCCATATTGCATCACTCCTTTCAGCATTCAAGGAGCCTGTGGAATAAATCTTCCGAGAGCTGCTGGTGGTTTTGTCTGTAATAAGCATCCAGATCGTTAAGAGTCTTCTCTGTTTTTTGTCGGAGAAGTGTAAGTTCCTGGTCTTTCTGCTCTTCAAGACTGTTGCGAAGTTCCTGTATTTTTTTGTTGGTTTCCTGCTCCAGAGCTGCATCGAAATCCCTGCATTGCTGTTCCATTTCTGAGGAAAGAGCTGCTTTCGTCCGGTCCGCATCTTCCATGATACGTCGGCAGTCGTTTCTATTTCAGATAACTTGTTAAGTATCTGCTCCATTTTTTACCCTCCTTTGACCTGGTTTTATTGGAACTTGACCATATAATACACCTTTTACGTGTGAATTTCTAGTATATATTGCATAAAAAGTGGTCGAATTCTTTATATTAAATATACAAAATACAAAATAAACAATAATTACGAATAATACTTGTTCCAAATATAAAAAACATGTATGATAGAAAGAAACAGGATAAGAAAAATGGAGAATATTATAGATTATGAGATTAAGAAATATACCAGGCGCGAAGGACGCCATTACAGGAAGTAACTATGTAGTGCAGGAACCGGCATCACACAAGGGCAAATGGGCACAGGTGTTCCCGAAAGACCAGCCGCTTCATATTGAAGTTGGTATGGGAAAAGGCCGCTTCCTTATGGATATGGCGAAGCTTCATCCGGAGATCAATTATGTAGGGATCGAGATGTATGACAGTGTGCTTCTCCGTGCACTCCAGAAGAGAGAGAGACTGGAGGGAGAAGGAGAGAAGCTTACAAATCTGATGTTTATGTGCATCGATGCAAGATTGCTCCCGGAAATCTTTGAGAAGGGTGAAGTGCAGAAGATTTATCTGAATTTCTCCGATCCGTGGCCGAAGGCACGTCATGCGAAGCGCAGACTGACATCCCGTGAATTCCTCGCGCGTTATGAGCAGATCCTGGCAGATGACGGAGTGGTGGAATTTAAGACAGATAATAAGGGATTATTTGAGTTTTCTCTGGAGGAAGTCGAGGCGGCAGGATGGAAGCTCCTGGCACATACCTTTGACCTTCATAATCAGGCAGAGATGATGGAAGGTAATGTGATGACGGAGTATGAGGAGAAGTTTTCTTCTATGGGAAATCCTATTTGCAAATTGATCGCGAAGCAGGGCGCACATACGAAATAGAAAGAGCATATTATATAGGAAGAATCTTCGCAGCGTGGCTGATGCCGGCTGCGGGGTACAACTTCCGGAGGATATGCCATGCCAGCCAGAAAAGGAAACAACCGCGTTCAGACAAAGCTCGCCCAGTTTACCTACGACCACAGGCAATTGAATGATCGCATGTCAAAAATCAGGAAAAACGCCACAGAATTAGGCAAATTCCTTGACTCCATGCCGCCGAAAAAAGGCGGAAAACAGGAAAAATAAAATTTTTTTTTAAAAAATTTGTGGATAAACGTGTTAAAAACAACATTACTTCTTGAAAACTAAAGAGGCTGTGGAATGTTTAGACGAAGTATTGAAAAATGGTGGATTTGATGAAATACATATAGGATTGAATGATTTGCATTTAAGTTATCATTTAAAATTTATGTTTGAATTACTTGCTAATGGAACGGTAGAAAAGATTTGTAATAAAATCAAAAACTATAATATTCCGTATGGTTTTGGTGGTATTGCTAGACTTGGAGAAGGAACATTACCAGCAGAAAAAATTATTATTGAACATTATCGATTAGGTTCATCTAGAGCAATTCTTTCAAGAAGTTTCTGTAATGTAGATAAGACAGCATCACTTGATGAAGTAAAAGAAATATTTAAAGAAAATATGAAAACTCAAAGATTATTTGAAGAGAAAGTAATGAAAATGTCTAAAAAAGATTTTGAGAATAATAAAGATGAATTAAGCAATTGTGTAGAAAAATCGTTAAACAAATGGAGGCATAAAAATGAAATTAAACAAACAAATTATAAGTGATTTAAGAAAAGAATACGGAGATGCTTTTTATTTGTTAGATTCTAAACAATTTAGAAGTAACTATACTGAATTAAAAAATGCTTTTTCAAGTATTTATTCTAATTTTAATA
>ENA-OQIM01000092-OQIM01000092.1-human-gut-metagenome-genome-assembly--contig:-NODE-92-length-27401-cov-3.718156_pt1 | contig 27401 bp, 34 predicted proteins | sample MGYA00242579_ERZ504744 | MGnify/ENA primary metagenome ERZ504744 (study PRJEB26092, sample SAMD00036441) | human gut metagenome | host: Homo sapiens | study: EMG produced TPA metagenomics assembly of...
TTGTAGGCCTTTGGCTCGGATGATCTCCGGTTCCTACTATTCGGGGCAAGTTCCGGTAGTAGTATTCCCCAATGGTCTAACTATTTAATTGGCTTCATCGATTGGAAACTTCCAATTTTTGTCTTGTTAATTTTCTTCTTAAATACATCAAAAATTTCATTTTCGATACATCTGGATGCATAAGTCGCAAGTTTGATCTTCTTTGCCGGGTTAAATGTATTGATCGCTTTGATCAGACCGATCGTACCAATCGAAATCAGATCTTCCACACCGATTCCCGTGTTGTCAAATTTCTTTGCTATGTATACAACCAATCGTAGATTTCTCTCGATCAGCATGCTTCTTGCCGTTTCTTCATTGACAGTTCCTAACATATGGATCATTTTCTGCTCCTCCGCTGTATCAAGCGGTGCTGGAAGTATCTCCGTTCCCCCAATATAATGAATCTCATTTCCTCTTCCAAAAAAATGTCCTTCTTCCACTTACCAAGCTCAACTTTAACACAATCATTACCTCCCATTTTTGATCAGATCCGGATGTAGTAACATTTCGTAAGCTCCCCATTTGGAAAGGGATACTTTGGATATGGCGATCACTGCCTTTTTGTGTTCTATTATCCGGTCCTCTTTCGTGATTTTCATATCATTTGCCATCACTGCCGGCATCATCCCATGTTCCCTTCCAACACTTTGATATGGAATCATGCGGATGCCCTCTGCTTCCTGCTTTTCTATCATCTTGAACAACGGCTCATGAAAATACTTCAAAAATGTTTCTTCTTCCAGATACATACTGGCATTTGACTGACTGGTTCATATAAGAAATTTCCTGTATCCAAGAATGCACAAACCTCTAATTTCTTATGCAGGATCTTAAATTCCACTTGATAAAAAGATTCTTTGTCGTGATTCATATCTTTTACGGCTGATACATACAAATACCTTACAAGCATGCAGCTGGCTGTCGCAAGGATCAGCCACGGCAGAATGATCTGGCTTTTTATCATTGTAAAGATTCCACCAGTAAATAAAACTCAACACCAGAAGATACACGCTGTATTTCCATGCTTTTTCATTGGAAATGCACAAGATATCTTTACCGTCATAACAATGGAATGATCATCAATCCCAATTTCAGTCCATGATCTTCGTCATAAAGCTGAAGTATAAGACATCCTGAAAAACTTCCAAAGATGGATGCGGCAAATATTTTATAAAATTTCATCTTTTTATGTATGATCCATTCCAGTAATTTTAGCTGGAACGCGATCATGATCCATTGTTCCAAAAACATTTCGATGAAATACATAATGCAATTATAGAAAATTTCTAAAAAATATTTTGTCATACCATGACGGTAACGCCCTGCAAGTTTTTACAGTTTCTGACGAAAACTTTCTTCTGTCTGCATCATCTGATAAAATAGAAGTTGAAATTTGTAGAAAAATACGATAAGAAAGGAAATTTTGAAATGACTCATGTGATTCATGAAATCCCTCCCGTATATGATGACCGATCAAAGATCCTAATCCTTGGTTCTTTTCCTTCTGTAAAGTCTAGAGAGGGACAGTTTTTTTATCATCATAAGCAAAACCGTTTCTGGAAGGTTCTTGCTGCAGTCTTTGAGGATACTCTGCCTGAAACGATCGAGGAGAAAAAAGAGTTTTTATTAAGACACAACATTGCCATCTGGGATGTGATCGCTTCCTGCGATATTGAAGGTTCCAGCGACAGCAGTATTAAAAATGCAGTGCCAAATGATTTTTCATTCATTTTAAAAACAGCCCCAATTCGCCAGATTTATACCAACGGTGGGACTGCTTATAAACTTTATCATAAATATTGTGAAAAAGTGACTGGATTTGAAGCTGTGAAACTGCCTTCCACAAGCCCTGCGAATGCTTCTTATTCATTAGAACGGCTGATACGTCAGTGGAATCAGATTTCAAATACCTGACCTGCACCTGTGATATCTCTGACGATATTCTTCCATCTGCGCCCATCTTCACAGTTTAAATAATGATGGTTGATCTTGTAATGCTCAAAGCAATGCATTGGGAATACAACTTTACTGTCCGTATGTTCTAAGAAATAATTCATTCCCCAGCAATACTTATCTTCCTGTCTTGGATCAAGGAGCATAAATGCAAGATCGATCTTCTTTCCTTCCAGATATTTCATCTCATCCTGAAAGGTCTTCTTGTAATATTCATTATCTTCCTCTGGTTCTCCATTCCAATGCCACCAGTTAAGATCCCCTGCATGTAGATTGTCTTTCCTTCCACTTTCACAAGAAATGCTACTCCCATGTCATTTGATCTTAAAGTTTCTATTTCGATTCCAGCAACTTCCTTTTTTTCATGTGCTTTCATAACGACTGCATCTTCGTTATCTTTGATATCATCAGAAAGAATATAATGAATATCTTTATACTGTTCTTTTAGTTTCCAGATTGCTGGATCATAATGATCGGCATGGCTGTGTGATGCAAAGACATAGAGAGTCTTACTGCCGTCAAATGACGGGATTTCTCCCTGATAGTAATCAAACAGCAGAACATTTTGTTCCATCTCAACCATAAAACCACTATGTTCAATAAATGTTACTTTCATTTCTGGTTATCCTCCAAAATCTTTTCCTTCATCTGCGGATCAAACTGTTCCTGTTTTAACATCTCAATCTCATATTTGTATGGCGGATAGGATTTCTTGCTGTCTTCCGCTTTAATGTATGGTGTTTCTAAAATCTTAGGTACCTGTTCGAAGTCTTTGTGATGTACGATGTGGTTTAACGTCTCAAATCCGATCGTTCCAAATCCAAGATTTTCATGACGGTCTTTTCCTGCACCGATCACATTCTTACTGTCATTGATATGAAAGACTGCGATCTGGTCTTTGCCGATCGTCTTATCAAACTGGTCAATGACATTTTCAAATCCTTCTCCAGACAGATCTAAGCCGCTGTCGCTCACATGACAAGTATCGAAGCAGACTCTTAATTTCTCTGGATATTTTACACCATCATAGATTCTTTTTAGTTCTTCAAACTCACGCCCGATCTCGCTTCCTTTTCCTGCCATTGTCTCCAGTGCGATATGAACCGGCATATCCTGATACATGACCTGATTTAATCCTTCGATGATACGATCAATTCCTTTGTCAACACCAGCTCCAACATGAGAACCTGGATGCAGGACCAACGTATGACTTCCCATAGCTTTGGTACGTTCTACTTCAACTTCTAAGAATTCCACTGCTAACTCAAACGTCTCAGGTTTCGTCGTATTCGCAAGATTGATGATATATGGTGCATGAACAACAAACGTTTCCATTCCATGTTCTTTCATTAATTTCGTTCCATCTTCAATTCTTAATTCCTCAATCTTTTTTCTTCTTGTATTCTGTGGTGCACCAGTGTACACCATAAAAGTATTCGCTCCATAAGATAATGCTTCTTTGACAGATCCTAGAAACATGTCCTTTCCTTTCATCCCTACATGAGAACCAATCAGCATAATTTTCCCTCCGATTAAAAATTTTTCTTCTTTTTTGTGTGTCATTCTGTTGCAGATTATACCGAAAATATGCTGTAAAATCCATATTTTGATACTTAATTTAATTTTTTTGAACTTTTTTTTCGTTTTTTTATTGACACAAGTTCCATATAGTGATATCATAACGGTGTTGCGCAGTTGTGGCGGAATTGGCATACGCGCTAGACTAAGGATCTAGTCCGGGTTAACTGGGTAGGGGTTCAAGTCCCCTCAACTGCACTTAAGCCGATGTGGCGGAATTGGCAGACGCGCTGTGTTCAGGTCGCAGTGAGCTTACGTTCGTGCGAGTTCGAATCTCGCCATCGGCATACCGAAGTTTGTGACTTCGGTTTTTTATTTCATACAATAACTACAAAAAGGAGTCCTCAGACTCCTTTTTTCTTTCGACTCTTTAATAAATTATCTGCTAAGGTTGATACAGTATTCACAATAATCTCCTGCTCTACCGTCTCACATTGTTCCATGATCAGATCCATCTTCTTGCTGTAAAAATATTTTTTCTGTTTCTTGCTGTAACTGTCCACCAACAGTTCATCTATGGTAACACCTAGTGCATCTGCGATCAGCTTAAGTGCTGGCAGCGAAACGCTTACTGAAGCCGTCTCCACATTTGACATATGACTTAATGAAATATCTGCCATCTCGGCAAGTTGTTCCTGTGTTATATTTTCTTTTTTACGATATTCTTTAATTTTCGCTCCCAGAGCTTTATAATTAATGGGCTTCATAGCTCTCCACACTCCTTATATACTCTGATTTTATTATGAATCATTTTTTCAAATAACCGCCTGTGGCAATAGTTTCTATTGTAATGGACCGCTGGCTTATTTCTGTTATGATAAAACCAACTAATTTATTGTTATCATTTATAAATAGGAGGTTTTTATGCATCTATTCATGAAATTTATTTTAGCACCTGTTCTTTTTGTTCTATCTGTTTTTGTGATCATACAAACTTATAGAAAATATAAGATCAAACATCTTTTGAAAAAATGGGAAAAGAAATATCACCCATTTCCATTGAAAAAGGAAGCCTGAGATTTAGGCTTCCTTTTTTTTGATATGATGATTTGTTTGTATATTCTTGAAAACATTTCATCTTTTCATTTCTTAACACTATGCTTCTGCACTAAAGCATGCAGAAGATTGTATTGATTAAATTCAGATCTCGCTCATGATCCTCTGCGTGATCTCATTCGCTTTTTCATAAATGTGAGCCGCATCTGTTCCAATAAAGAATTCGCCATCTTCATACAGAATCTTTCCTGCGACCATTGTCATCTTGACATTCTGCTTACTTCCACTGTATACCAGATTCTTTCTGATATTGTGGATTGGCTGCATATTTGGCTGATGCAGGTCGATCATTATAAGATCTGCCTGCTTTCCTTTGACTAACACATCACAGTCTGAAAGATTCATTGCTTTTGCACCGCCTGTTGTTGCCATCTTTAATACCTCTGCTGCATCAACTGCACTCGCATCATTTTCCCGGTATTTGGCAAGTGCTGTGACAAGAAACATCTCGCGAAACATATCAAGACAGTTATTGCTTGCAGGTCCATCCGTTCCGATCGCCAGATCAATATTTCGTTTTAACATCTCCTCGATCGGAGCGATCCCGCTTGCTAATTTTAGATTCGAGCTGGGTTGGTGATCACAGAAATCTGATGTCTCTTTACGACATCAAGATCTTCTTCGCTCATATGAACACAGTGGTACAACCCTCCTCCATATTCAAACAGCCCTAGCTGTTCCATATATACCGTTGGTGTCATACCTGTTCTCTCGACGCACTGTGCCACTTCTGAGGCGCTTTCTGAGTTGTGGGTATAGATAGGTGCATGGTACTTCTTAGAAAGCTCTGAGATGCCTTCTAAGATTTCTCTCTTGGTTGTATATTCTGCATGGAACCCCAGTTCATAACTGGTAAGTCCATCTTCTTTATGGTACTTCTCATACCAATTCTCTACTTCTTTCACAGACTGGGTAAAATCATTCACTGCTCCAATAACAGTCGTCCGAAAACCACAATCCTCAGATGCCTGGATCATCGTATCTGGTGTCAGATACATATCCGCATTGGCGGTGATCCCGCTTGTTAAATATTCCATAATGGCAAGTTTGGATAAATGATAGATATCATCCGGTGTTAACTTGGCTTCATATGGGAACACCTGATCATTTAACCAGGAAAGCAGCGGCATATCATCTGCATGAGATCTTAAAAATGTCATCGCGGAATGTGTATGGGCATTCTTAAATCCAGGCATGATCAGATTGCCTTTTGCATCAATCTGTCTCTCCCATGCGATCTTTGCCGCTTCTTCTTTATTCTCCGGTCCGACATACTGTATTTTATGATCTGAGATCCAAATCTCTCCATCAAAGATCTCTTGATCTTCCTGCATGGTTAAAATTCTTGCATGGTAGATTCTTATCATTTGATCACCTCTTATTTCTTCAGACTCTTCCCCATTCTACAGATGCATTCTGTTACTAGTTTCTGGAATTTTGGAGCTGCACGATCTGCACTTTGCTGAACTTCTTCGTGTGTCAGTGGTTTCTTACTGATTCCGGCAGCAGGATTCGCAATACACGAAATTCCACAGATCTTCATTCCCATATGATTTGCCGCGATCGCCTCACAGGCAGTACTCATTCCAACCGCATCTGCACCGATGGCTTTACACATCCTGATTTCTGCCGGGGATTCAAAATTAGGACCTGGAAGCTGGATATAAGTTCCTTCTTTAAGATCGATCTGCAGATGATCCGCACTTTTTCTGATCACTTCTTGTAATTCTTCATCATAAATATGACTCATATCCGGAAATCTTTCTCCATATTCTTCGATATTCGGCCCAATTAATGGAGATGGTACAAAACTTGCGATCTGATCCGTGATCATCATAAAGTCACCCGCTTCAAATCCACGATGAATCCCACCGGATGCATTTGTCAAAAACAAGATCTCTGCTCCCATCATCTTCATCAGTCGAATCGGCAGTACAACATCACTCATGGAATATCCTTCATAATAGTGAACTCGTCCTTCCATGATCATTACTGGAATATCTTTTACGTAACCAAGTACAAATCTTCCTTTATGTCCCTGTACTGTAGAAACTGGAAATCCTTTGATCTCATGGTAATCGATCACAGTCTCAATCTTGATCTTCTCCGCATAATCTCCAAGACCGGAACCTAAGACCAATGCGATCTGTGGTTTAAACTCTGTCATTTCATTTACTTGTTTATAACATTCCTTTACTTTATCATATATTTTATTCATATTATCGATCTCCTTCCTGCCAGTTCTTTTTCTTACATTATGACACATTTTTGTACAAAATGAAATGCATTCCACACACATCCTATTGTTTACAAAAATTATAGTTCCCATTTCTTGCTTTCCATTCATTTGCAAGTTATACTTAAAGAAACCCCAATTTCCCTACAACAAGGAGTACTAATATGAAGTTAGCAATCGTTGATGATAATAAATTAGAACAGGAGCTCATTTTCAACACTCTTCGTACTTATGAACATGAAAGAAACATCTCCCTTGATATTTCTTCTTATAGTGATGGTAATTCTTTTTTGAATACCTATGTCCCTGGAGATTTTGATCTGATCTTTATGGATATTTATCTAAATGAACTGAACGGGATCGATATTGTACGCAAGATCCGTCAGATGGATTCCAAAGTGATGATCGTATTCTTAACAACAAGTAAAGAATACATTTTTGAAGCTGCCCCTTTTCATTTTTTTGATTATATTTTAAAGCCTTTTGTATCCACACAGATCTTTCATGTACTTGATGATGCTTTAGCGCTTCTTCCTGAGCAGGAAGCTGAATTATCTTTTGAATATCGTTCTTTTGATGTTCATTTTCCATTATCAAAGATTCAATATATTTACTCAAATAATCATGAGGTAATCATTCATACAACGAATGGAACACATGCTTTCCGGCTTCCTTTTTATTCTGTCACAGATCATCTGAATGATTCAAGATTTCTTCAGTGCAACCGTGGAATCATGTTGAATATGGACTATATTAAGACGATGGAATCCGATTACTTCGAAATGACAGATTCAAAGTGTTTTCCGATCAAAACGAAAGGACGCAAGCAAATCCGAGATCAATATATCAAATACCAGTTTTTGAAACTTGAGGAGGCATGATCTTTTATGACTTTTTATGATATTTTTACATATTTATGTACATTTACAATCATCATTCCACTGGCAGTTTTTTGCCTGTTTCCAGTAATTAATCATCTAAAGACTCCGATCCACCATCTGCTGATCAAAATCAGCCTTGTTTTTATATGCTATTTTGTTCTGTTGATCATTCCGTATATGATCTTTCAACAGGATCTGGGCAATATTCTTATATTCCTTGCTGTACCTGTGTTCTTTTATCTATTTCAAAAAGAAACGAACCTGATGCTTCCTGCATCTCTCTTTGTTATGCTGACTGCATGTTGTCTTGGTTCTCTTTCTTATGTTATCTATCATACATTCGGTGTCATCTTTCATCCACATGGACAAAGTACAGAATTTTATCCAGAATCCATGATCGCACAACTGATCTTTCTGGTTTTCGCCGATATCATCTTATATAACCTGCCAGAAAATATCTCGGCTGGATGGTTACGAATTTCCACAATGCCTTTGTCTGGCGGATTGCGTGTATTTTCCCATGCTGTTTTACTTTTCTCGTTTTTACTTATATTCCACACAATTATTATGATATTTATACCTATCATGATCTACATGTTTACTTTTCCATGATGCTCACTTTACTGGTCTTTGTATTTCTTTTATATGTCTTATTTTATACTATCATCCACAGTTATGTAGAAAATCAGTACATATTGGAAGAACAAAAGATTCTGGAGATTCAGGCAAAAGAATACTCCCAGCTTTCCCAACATGTACAGGAGACAAGAGAAATCCGCCATGATTTTCGTCATCAGATCACTGTTATCTCTGGATTGTTAAATCAAGGAAATTATGAAGAATTAAAGGAGTATCTGTCCCAATATGAATCATCTATTTCTTTACAGACTAAGATCTACTGCCGTCAGCCCGCTGTAAATGCCATTTTATCGCATTATGATCTTTTATGTGCACAAGATAAGATCAAAACAAAATTTGCCGTTGATTTTCCAACGCTCTCTCCAATCTCTTCCGTTGATTTTTGTATTGTTCTTGGAAATCTTTTAGAAAATGCTTACCTTGAATGTAAGACATTACAGAAGTATGAGAAATTCATCCATCTCAAAGCCAGACAGACATCTCCTGGTGCTTTTGTTCTGCTCATCGAGAACCCTTATGAGCATGAGATCAAAAAACAGACAGTGGCTTCTTCTTATCCTCTCGCCGCAAAAACTGCGTCGGTACAGGTCTTAAATCAGTCACTGCCATATGTAAAAAATACGATGGCCATCTGTCTATTGAGACTGATAACCACCGCTTTAAAGTCAAGATGTTTTTACAATGTTAATTCTATTGATTAAGCTAATTTTTCTTTTGCTACGTCAACTAAAGCTTTGAATGCTTCTGGTTCGCTGATTGCCATCTCAGATAACATTTTTCTGTTGATGTCAACACCAGCTAATTTTAATCCGTGCATGAATTTGCTGTAAGAAAGTCCGTTCATTCTTGTAGCAGCGTTGATACGTGCGATCCATAACTGTCTGAACTGACGTTTTCTCTGTTTTCTTCCTGCGTAAGAACTTGTTAAAGCTCTCATAACAGACTGTTTTGCTACTCTATACTGTTTAGATCTAGCTCCTCTATATCCTTTAGCCAGTTTTAATACTCTATTGTGTTTTTTCTTTGCGTTCATTCCGCCTTTGATTCTTGCCATTGCTTACATTTCCTCCTTAACGATCCATCTTACAGATATGGTAAAATCTTCTTCATGTTCTTTTCGTTTGTTGCATCTGTCATTGCAGCTTTTCTTAAATTTCTCTTTCTCTTAGGAGATTTCTTTGTTAAGATATGGCTTTTGTATGCCTTATTTCTTTTTAATTTTCCTGTTCCTGTCTTTTTAAATCTTTTTGCAGCTGCTCTACATGTCTTCATTTTTGGCATGGTTATTTCCTCCTTAATCCTGCTTGTATCTACTCATATTTGAATATCTTAAACTCCTAGTTGTTCTTTGGAGCTAAAAACATTGTCATGCTTCTTCCTTCAAACTTTGGTTTCTTATCGATGGTGGCTACATCTTCTAATGCTTTCGCAAAATCATCTAAGATATACTTACTTGCATTCACATGAGCAAGTTCTCTTCCTCTGAATCGAAGTGTGACTTTCACTCTCGCACCTTTTGCAAGGAATTTCTTTGCATGATTAATCTTTGTGTTTAAGTCGTTTGTGTCAATGTTTGGTGACATGCGGACTTCTTTCACATCGATGACTTTCTGTTTCTTCTTTGCCAGCTTTTCTTTTCTTGTCTGCTCGTATTTGTACTTACCGTAATCGATAATCTTACAAACCGGTGGTTTTGCCTTTGGTGAGATCTTGACAAGATCTAATCCTGCTTCATCTGCTAACTTCTGTGCTTCCCTTGCGGACATAACTCCAAGCTGCTCGCCATCATTCGCGATCAGACGTACTTCTTTATCTCTGATCTGTCCGTTAATCATTAAATCGCTAATAATTACACCTCCATGATAATTAAAAAAGTGGATAGTTATAAGACTATCCACATAAAATTCAAGCATGATCACGAAATATCATATTCTTAAATATTAACCCAAGTCACTTCCTAATCTATCATATGTGCTAAGGTGAGAGTGGATACTCTTCTTTGTTGTTTCTGTTGTTCTTCACAACTTTTGGTATTATATCATGCTTTCATTTTTATTGTCAAGTATTTTTCTTATCTTTTTATTTTTCTACATTGAATGTCACTTTGTTATTCAACGCTTTATAAAATGTCAGCTGATATCTCTGGGCATCCGCTAATACATCATAATCTTCGCCAGTTTCAATGATCTTGAAATTAATGATGTTCGCCTTTCTCGCACTGTCTTTGCTCACTGCTACTCCATTGCGTTCGTCTGCAAATCCTTTGACATTCGCCAGCATATTAAATTCTGTTTTGATACTATCCACTTTATAAGAATATTGTTTTCCTGTTTGACTTGTAAAATAAATTGTGACAGATCTCCAGTTTGGATTAAATGTAAATGTTGTCTTGCTTCCAGATGTTTCACTGCATACATCATCAAATCCATCATATACAAAAACATCAACATCTTTTGTGCAGATCTTTCCTGATCTTGCAGTGGTAGAAATCTGAATTCTGCTGTATCCGCCTTTTTTAGCTGTCACTTTTCCTTTGCTGTTAACCACTGCTACCTGTGGATTACTGCTCTTATAAGTCAAAGTTTTTGATGCCATCTGTTTTCCTCCAGGTAAAGCTGTTGCTTGATCTGAGCAGTGTTTCCTGTCTTGTAGAAATTGATCGTCTGTGCAGATGAAAGTTTGATTCCTGTCGCTGCTTTTCTTACATATACAGTGATCTTCTTTGTTTTCACTCCAGAAGCTTTCATTGTGATCTTGGCAGTTCCGTATTTCTTTCCTTTGATCACACCCTTTTTATTTACTGTCGCTACAGATTTTTTGGATGTCTTATATGTGATCTTTTTCTTTTTACCAACTGTTTTTGCATTTAATTTTAAAGTTTTTCCAACAAAAACCGTTGCCTTGCTTCCTGTTGATGTTTTGATATATGCTTTTTTGGCAGCTTTCGCATTTGTTGGCATGATCATACAGGAAACTGCAAGCAACATCAGCATCGTCATTATCTTTTTCTTCATGTTCCTGATCCTTCTTAAATAGAAAATTCTTTTATAGAAAAAGAATCCTGGAGGAAAGCTCCTCCAAGATTCCTTTATCACTCAGCAATTGATTATTTTGCTACATACTGTGTAATTGTTAAATCTTTTGCTTTGTCTGCTGGTAATTTTACTGTGTATTTACCATCTTTTGCTGTTGCAGAAGCAATAACTTTTCCAGCTGCATCTTTTACTACGATGTTTGTAGCGTTTTTGTCGCTTGTTACAACGTATTTAGCACTTGTAGCTGTTACTGTACCGTCTTTTGCTACTGTAACTTTGATGTTGTGGTTCTGACCTTTTTCAGATTTTGCTACAACAGCGTATTCTGTATCAGATACTTTTGTAACTGTTGCTGTGTATTTTCCATCATAGTTAGATGTACCTTTGATCGTAGCTGTCTTTGTAGCACCTTTACCAGTAGCTGATAATACACCTAATGTAAAGTTTTCTTTGCTTTCCCATGCTTTGAATCCAGCTGCTGGATCAGCAATATATCCTAATGCTTCTTTAACCTGTGCTGCAGAGATCTCAACTGTCTGTTTTCCACGAGTTAAAACGTATTTGTCAGCATTAGCAACTAATCCTGTATATTCAGCTGTGTTATCTTTTACAACTGGTTTTACAGTTTCAGGTGTTACAACTTTTGCAGGTGCTGGAGCTGCTTTTACTGTTACTGTAAATTTAGCTTTCTTACCTTTTGCATCTTTACATGTTGCTGTAATTGTTACTTTACCAGCTTTCTTTGCAGTTACTTTACCTTTAGAAGTTACTGTAGCTACTTTCTTGTTGCTAGATTTGAAAGTTACAGCTTTTGTAGAAGCTTTCTTTGGTGAGTAAGTTGGGTGAAGAGTGAATTTCTTTCCAGCTGTTACTGTTTTCTTTTTTCCCTCTTTGAATTTTAAAGTTTTAACAACTTTACCAACTGTAACCTTTGTTGTAGCCTTTGCTTTTTTGTTGTTTTTAGCAATTGCTGTGATTGTTACTGTACCTTTTTTCTTTGCACGGATGATACCATTCTTAGAAATAGTAGCAATCTTTTTGTTGCTTGTTTTGTACTTTAACTTATAAGTTTTAGCACTTTTTGGTGAGAATTTCAGGCGTGTCTTTGCATTCATCCAGTGTCCTGGTGCACTGATCACATACCCTTTCTTCTTAAAAGATAATTTCTTTACCTTTTTTGTTGCTGCACTAACATTAGCTGTTTTTGGTGCTTCTGTTACTGCGACAAGTCCGAAAGCCATAACTGCGGATAATCCACAAGCTGCTGCTTTCTTGATGATTTTGTTACTCATACTTACATTCCTCCTTATTAAGTATTTGGGTGATTTTTTTCCGTATCTGACTCACCGTAATATGAATATGAATATTTATACTCATAATTACCATAAGCACCGATACGCTCATCAACTTTATTTAATACAGCCCCAAGGATACGAACCTCGCCCCTCTTCAACTGCTTGATGACATCTTGAACGATCTTACGTTTGATCACTCCCTGCTCGATCACGATGACTGCTCCATCTGTATATTTACCAATGATCACAGCATCAATGACAACACCTAGCGGTGGTGCATCAATGATCACATAATCAAACATATCCCTAACATTCTCAATGAATTGTTCAAACTGCTCAGAATCCAAAATGCTTGTTGGATCTGGTGTCAGAGGACCAGCTACTGTAATACAAAGTCCCTCCACTTCTGTCTCGTAGATGATATCCTCCACTTCTGCCTGTCCTGTCAGATAATGGCTTAATCCTTTATCGATTCCCTGTATATGATATCTGGCTGCCATTACTGATTTTCTTAAATCAGCATCCACCATCAGTATCTTCTTTCCACTTTCTGCAAGTGTTCTTGAAAGGCTCAGAGAAACAGAACTCTTTCCTTCATTCGGAACACTGCTTGTCATTGTGATCACTTTAATATCTTTTCCGCAGAAGGCTAAGTTCGTCTTTAGCTGGTTTAGTCCTTCTACCATACGATAATCATTGATCTCTGGAAGATCCATTACTAATTTCTTCATCTTATTCCCTCGCCCTCTTTACTTTCTTTGTTCGCTTTGTAGTTCCCTTTACCAAAGGTAATTGCGCTAAAGTATTAATTCCAAGATATTTCTCAATATCTTCTTCTTTCAGGATCGTATCGTTCATCAGATACTGGATCACAATGCTGCTGCCATCAATATAAATCCAAGAACTGCTCCGATCAATACGTTCTTCTTAAGACTTGGGCTGTCTGGTTTATCTGCCTTATATGCCTTTTCGATGATCGTTGGTGATTTCACATCCATCTTCTCTGCAACTGTCTTCGCTGTTACTTCTGCAAGATCCTGTGTGATGCTCTGTGCAAGTGCTGCATCCTTATCTGTTATCGTGATCTGCATGATACGTGTATCAGATGGATTCTCTACCGTTATCTTCTTCTCTAATTCTTTATAATCCATATCAAGCTTCAGATCTGCGATCACCTGTTCAAGGACTGGCCTTGTCTTAACAATTACCATATAATCCTGTGTTAACTGACTACCCATTGTAAGATCTGTAAGCTGTGAAAGTCCACCTTTGGATACAACATAAAGCTGTGCTGTAGAAGAATAGATCGGTGTCATCGCAAACTTCGTGATCAATCCTGATGCACCTGCAAAGACGATTGCTGTCAACAAAATCCAAACGATCTTCTTCTTCAATGCCAAAAACAATTCCCTTAAATCAATCTCGATCTCATCATCATTCTCTAATTCGTACATAGATGTTTTTATCCCTTCTTTAATTAAATACTTTTCCCCTCAAGCATTCTCCTTGGATTCTCATAAAGAATCTGGTCCGCATGCTTCTTCCGTACAACTTCTGCTGCCGATTTCATATTTGGTCTTCTTGTCCGAAAATCGTGACAATCCGTTCCAAGGAAATGAACCAGTCCTTCTTTCATAATCTTCTTACAAAAAGATGCTCGTTTATCAAAAATTCCTCCGATCAGGCTTTCCGCATTTATCTGAATATATGCACCTGTTTCGATCAGTTCGACAATCTTGTCTACATGTCCGAAAACTGCTTTGTATCGCTCTACATGCGCAAGGATCGATATATCCTGCATATACAAAATCCTGAACCGCACGATATATATGCGAATAGGCATCTGATGTCGCAAACTCCACTAAAACATAACGGGTCCCATTCATCGTCAATGCTTTCCCTTGTTTCAGATCTGAAACTGTCCCTTGCTGATAATATAATTCGCTCCCAAGGTATAGCTGAATCTCTGGATAATACTTGTGTGCCTTCTCTCTGATCGCCTCAAACTTCTCTCTTAATACTTCTGTATCTGGATGTCCAAACTTCGGACCGTAATGCGGAGTCAGTATTACCTGATCCACGCCTTGTTCCCGTTCTTCATCCAACAATCCCATTGAATCATTGATGTCCTTTGCTCCATCATCAACTCCATATAATATATGTGTATGAATATCTATCAACGCCATAACAATCTCTTTTCTAAGTCTGATATTTATATTATTTTTGATAACTTAAGAAATATACTAATATAATATACCACCTTTATTCTCAAGTTACAATGCTTTTTCTTATCAAAAGAAATATAATTTATACTATTCTTTGCTGAACTCAACTAACTCTAATCCCTCATTACGATCAAGTACAAACTGGATTCCCCATTCATTCTTAAATAACAACAGTGGATTTCCTCGCATATCTTTGACTTTCTTAACTTCAGATACACCACGTAATTTGTTCATATCCGTGTTGCGGTCTTTGATCCAGCGGATTGCCTGATATGGCAATGGTTCTAAACGGATCTCGCAGTTGTATTCATTTTCCAGACGGTATTTTAAGACATCAAACTGAAGTGTTCCTACAACTCCGACGATGATCTCTGCAAATCCTGCTTCATGTTCCTGGAAGATCTGGATAGCACCTTCCTGTGCGATCTGTTCTACACCCTTCACAAACTGCTTACGCTTCATAGAATCTAACTGGATGACTCTTGCAAAATGTTCTGGTGCGAATGTTGGGATTCCTTCGTATTCAAAGTCATCTTTTGGAAGGCAGACAGTGTCTCCGATAGAGAAGATTCCCGGGTCAAATACTCCGATGATATCTCCTGCATACGCCTCTTCTACGATCTTACGTTCCTGTGCCATGATCTGCTGTGGCTGGGAAAGCCTCATCTTTTTCTTACTCTGTACATGTTTTACTTCCATGTTCGCTTCGAATTTACCGGAACAGATTCTCATAAATGCAATTCTGTCACGGTGATTTTTGTTCATATTTGCCTGAATCTTAAAGACAAACGCTGAAAAACCATTTTCCACAGGATCTACTTCTTCTCCCTTGGATGTTCTTGCAAGTGGTCTGTTTGTCATCTTCAGGAAATGCTCTAAGAATGGTTCTACACCAAAGTTTGTAAGTGCTGATCCAAAGAATACTGGGGATAGTTTTCCCTGATGTACTTTCTCCATATCAAGATCTGCTGCCGCACCATCTAACAATTCAATTTCTTCCATCAGATTCTCATAGAAATCTTCTCCGATCAGATCTGCTGCATTATCATCATCTGCTGAAATGATCGTTTCTTTTGCTTCTTTTGCACCACCTGTGGAGACTGCTCGAATCGTAAGATATTTCTTGATGCACGCTCGTATACACCCTTAAATTCTTTTCCACATCCGATCGGCCAGTTGATCGGACATGTCTCGATCCCTAAGACTTTCTCGATATCGTCTAACAGATCGAAAGTATCCTTAGCTTCACGGTCCATCTTATTGATAAATGTAAAGATCGGGATATGTCTCATAACACAGACCTTAAATAACTTGATCGTCTGTGGCTCCACACCCTTGGAAGCATCGATCACCATGACGGCACAATCCGCTGCCATCAGTGTACGATACGTATCTTCTGAGAAATCCTCATGTCCTGGTGTATCAAGGATATTGATACATTTTCCTTCGTATTCAAACTGTAATACAGAAGAAGTGACAGAGATACCTCTTTCTTTTTCAATCTCCATCCAGTCAGATACTGCATGTTTGGAGTTTGCCTTTCCTTTTACAGACCCCGCTGTATTGATCGCTCCTCCATATAAAAGGAACTTCTCAGTCAACGTTGTCTTACCGGCATCCGGATGGGAAATGATCGCAAAGGTTCTTCTGCGGCCGATCTCCTGCTCAATACTGTTTGCCATAATCTTTTTCCTCTTTTCTATTTTTATCTATTATTTTACATTTCTACGCATACTTAGTCATATTATCACACCACTCCTTAAATTTCTACTGATTCTTTATAAAAAATATGCTTTTAACTATTGCTTTTCTCAAGAAACACAAGTGTTTTTCGATGTTAATTCATGGTATAATCATACTATATTAAATCTAGGAGGATATCTCATGAGCAATACAATCTTACGCAATGAAAATGTATCTGTCACTTTAAAATCTCTTGGTGGGGAACTGACTTCTATCAAAGATGCTTCTGGTACGGAATATCTCTGGCAGGGAAACCCTGACTTCTGGAGCGGACAGGCACCTGTCTTATTTCCGATCGTTGGATGTTTAAGAAATGGAACTGCAACCATCGGTAATTCTAAGACTTGTTCTTTTGGCCGTCATGGTCTTGCAAGAAAATTAGAATTTACTTTGGTTTCTTCTTCTGAAACTTGTGCTGTTTATTCTTTGAAAGCGGATGATTCTACGAAAGAACAGTATCCTTATGATTTTGAACTCCAGATGATCTATGAATTAACGGATCATGGAGTGAAAGTCAGTCATAAGGTGATCAATCATGGGGACATCGTTATGCCTTACTGTATTGGCGGTCATCCTGCATTTAACTGTCCAGTGTATGAAGGGGAGAATTTTGAAGATTATATCGTGGAATTTGAACAACCGGAAACTGCTGCCTGTGCACAGCTTACAGATGATGGTTTGATCAATAACAACGATCGTATTCCTGTTCTTGATCATGAAACTGTGATCCATGTAAAACATTCTTTATTTTACAAGGATGCTTTGATCTTTGATCAGTTGAAATCACGCACGGTTGCATTAAAACATAAGGAAAGCGGTCATGGTATCTTAGTTACTTTCCCTGATTTTGATTATCTGGTGTATGGTCTAGTGCAAATGATGGACCTTTTGTTGCTTTGGAACCTTGGAGTGGAACTTCTACCTGCAGTGATGAGGATGATGTGTTTGAACATAAAAGAGGGGTGCGATTCTTGGAGCCTGGAGAACATGAAACTTTGAGTTTTGTGATTGAGATTTTGATTTGAATGTAGTTGATTAATAATTGCAAAAAAGCAGCAACATCACCAACCTATGTAGAATCTTGGAATTTATTGTATATGGATTTAATGAGGTTTTTCTACTAAGATTATGCGATATTGCTGTTTTTTATTTTCTATAATATATTGATGTGAAATTCGTATTCTTTCACTTCCCCTGCCTGTGCATACTGGATATTTCGTTTTTCTTCGAATTTATCACCTTCATCGCTGCAGGTTGAGAGTCCGATCCATGGTTCCAGCGCTACGAAATCTGCTTCTTTGGCTGTTGACCATAGGATCAGATATGGGAACTGGTTAAAGTCTATGCGGATTCCTTTGTTATGTTTTTTACTCTTTAATGTGACTGCTCTGGATTTCAGCTGGTCTAAGATGACTGCGTCTACGGAGAACAAATCATGTTTTAATGGTAATGTGTCTGTGTCTTTTAAGAATTCGCTTCTGTGTTCCATGTCGATCAGTCCAGTTTCTGTGACTGGAGTTGGAACGGTGCAGGTTTCTTTTTGCTCAAAAACTAATTCGTAGTCTTCGTAACTTTCCTCTTTATAGAGTGGGCAGTGGAATCCTGGGTGTCCTCCGATCTGAAATGGCATGATTTCTTTGTCTTTATTTTCAATAATATATCTGGTTGTGATCTTCTTACCTTCCAGGATATAGTTGATTCCCAGTTTGAATTCATATGGATACTGAGCAAGCATTTCTTCGTTGCTTTCAATCTCGAATAAGATGCTGTTTTCTGTCTGCTCAACACACTTGAATTCTTTTTTTCTTACGACACCATGTCTTGGCATGTTTGTCTGTTTTCTATTTCCAATCTGTGCTTTATCATCTCTGATGCTTCCACAAATTGGAAATAGACTGGTGCCTGTCCGGACCAGTACTCTGGATTTCCTTCCCAGAGGTATTCCACTCCATCATTGTCTTTGATGGAATGAAGTGTTGCTCCCTTGGATTCGAAGACCACGGTGAGTTTTTTATTTTTTAATGTATATTCCATATTGATCTTCCCCTGTAAATTATAATTTCTTGATCTCTACCTGTGGAAGGATGTTTTCTACATCTTCCTTGCGGATATGTCCTGTTTCTGGATTGATTGCATTGGCTGCGGATACGGCGATCGCATAGGTCAGGGCATCCTGAATCCCTTTTCCCTGTTTGAATGCGACTGCAAATGCTCCCACCATAGAATCTCCACATCCTACGGTATTGACTGCTTTTAATTTCGGTGGTTTACCATGGAAGATTCCTTCTTCACATACGACTAAAGCTCCATCTCCACCTAAAGATACAACAACATATTCGATTCCGTATTTCTCACGCATTTCTTTGGCTGCATCGATCGTCTGATATCTATTTTCGATCTTGATACCAAGTAAAGCTTCTAGTTCTTCGTCATTTGGCTTAACCATTGTTGGTCCTGCTTTGATTCCTTCTTTTAAGTAATCTCCACTCGTATCTAAAATGACTTTCTTTCCCTTGTTTTTGATCATTTTAACTAATGTTGCATAGATGTCTTTTTGAACCCCGGCTGGTATGCTTCCTGATATTGTGATGATATCGCTTTCGTCAACAATTCGGTCAAAATCTTCTAAAAACTGCTGTATTTCTTCTTCACTGACTGGTGCTCCAGGTTCTAAGTATTCTGTAGACGACTCATCTTCTGCCAAAATGTTGATGCAGCTTCTTGTCTCTGACTGTGTTTTTGTAAATCTGCTTGGGATTCCATCTTTCTTTAACATGTCTTCCACATAAGCTCCGTTAAATCCTCCGGCAAATCCTGTTGCTAACACTTCTTCTCCACAAAAATCTATGATTCTTGATACATTTAATCCTTTTCCGCCTGCAGAATTGACACATTTCTGGACACGTGCAACCGTTCCTGGTACAACAATGCCTTTGATATAGTATGCTTTATCTACAGATACATTTAATGTTACCGTTGTAATCATAATTATGCCTCACTGTCAATTAAAATCTTACCTTTTACAGTTCCTGGTGTTTTGTACATTTCGAATGCTTCATCAATCCTGCTTAATGGTATCTTCTTAAAGATTAAAGAATCTTCAAATTTTAACTGTCCTGTCTTGAAATAATGTGCTGTTAAGATCCATTCTTTTCCTGGAAATGGAGCACTATATGACATCCATGAACCTGTTAATGTAAATTCTTTTCGATTGATGTTTTCCCATTCTTTTACGGAAAAGTTTAATTCTCTTGTCGGTGTTCCGATAAAGCATACACTAGCTTTATTTGCAGCCAATTCGAATGCATATTTCATTGTTGTAGTCACTCCAGCTGTTTCATAAATATACCCGAATCCTTTTCCATCTGTTACTGCCATTGCCTGATTCATAAAGTCTTCGTCTAAAGTGTTAATTCCTTCATCTACCCCTAATTTTTTCGCTAATTCAAGTCTTTCTGGACTAATATCAAATACAACAACTTTCTTTGCTCCAAAAATCTTTGCCCATTGTGCTGTGAATAATCCGATGGTTCCCCCACCAAGAATCGCAACGCATTCTCCTGCATGATAATCCACTCTGTTTAATCCATGAAGTGCGACAGTTGCTGGTTCAAAGAATGCCCCTTGTTCGAAGCTTACTTCATCTTCGAATTTGACTGCATTCTTTTCTGGAACTGTTACATATTCCGCAAAACTTCCAAATTCTCTAGATCCAATAAAGCTGTAATGCTTACACAAAGAATAATTTCCTTTCTGACAATCTTCACATTCCATACATGGTACCAATGGAACCCCGGCAACACGATCACCTTTTTTTTAGTGTTGTAACTCCTTCTCCAACTTCTTCAATCGTACCTGAAAATTCATGTCCTAATACATTAGGGAAGAAATGACATGCATCTCCGTTTACTCGTGGTACGTCTGATCCACAGATTCCTGTATATTTTACTTTAATTAAAACCTGCCCTTTCTTTGGCTGTGGTTTTTCAATTTCTTCATAACGAATATCATTTTTTGCGTGTACAACTCCTGCTTTCATGCTTATTCTCCTTCCTGATGTATTAGTTTGCTTTTCCTACACTCTTGCATACTTTCATTTTGGACATAACGTATTCTTTGACACATTCTTTTCCTGCTGCATTGTATTTCTTAGGGTCAATGACATCTGGATTTTCTTCAAATACTTTTTCAACTCCGTTTGTAAATGCAATTCTTAAATCTGTTGCATAATTTACTTTACAGATTCCTCGATTTACACACTCTGTAACGGTTGCATCTGGTACACCGCTTGTTCCGTGTAATACTAATGGAATATCAACAACTTTACGAATTTCTGATAATCGATCTAAGTCAAGTTTTGGTTCTCCTTTGTATACACCGTGCGCTGTTCCGATTGCCACAGCTAAGGATGTAACTCCTGTTTGTTTTACAAATTCGACAGCCTGTGCTGGATCTGTATATGGGTTGTCATCTCCACCATCTAAGTCATCTTCTTTTCCTCCAACTTTACCAAGTTCTGCTTCAACTGGAATTCCTGATGGTGCACATGCATCTGCAACTGCTTTGGATACTGCAACATTTTCTTCAAAACTTCCGTGAGATCCATCGATCATGATAGATGTGTATCCTGTTCTGTATGCCTGCATTGCTAATTCAAAACTGCTTCCATGGTCTAAATGCATGGCTACTGGCACGCTTGCTCTTTCTGCTGCTGCTTTTACATTTGCTAGGAAGAAATCTAATCCTGCATATTTAACTGTAGATGGTGTTGTCTGCATGATAACTGGAGATTTTAACTCCTCTGCTGCTTCCATAACCGCCATGACCATTTCCATATTCTCTACATTGAAAGCCCCAACTGCATAATTTCCTGCCTGGGCATCTAATAACATCTGTTTTGTTGTAACTAAAGGCATCTCTTTTTCCTCCTCTAAAGTTCGGGGCAGACTTTTTTAAGTCCGCCCGTTCATATATTTACACTTTTATATCATTGTTTGCTTGTTTTTAATATTCGCTTTCTTTTAAAGCTGCTGCTCTCTGTTTAGATCCACGAACTGTAAAGATCATGCAAATCACATAAATGATTCCGATAATTACCAGTCCTTTGATGTTCTGCTGTGTCACGATCTGTGTATACAGATATGTGATTGGACTTCCACCCTGATCAAGTGCTGCTACCTGTGAAGCTCCGTTTGTTAGGTTTACAGATTTCGCTAATGCTGTTGTCCAAGGGATTGCCTGACTTGCGATCCAGATGGTTGTGAACATGATCACACATCCTGAAATCAATGATCTGAATAAATTTCCTCTATGTACTGCTACTGCGATACCAATGAAGAATCCGATTGTTGCTAAATCACCAAATGGAAGGATTGTATTTCCTGGCACGATGATCGCGATCAAGATTGTTAATGGAATGAAGATCAGTCCAACTGTTACGACTTCTGAATCTCCAAGGATGATTGCTGGGTCAAGTCCGATATAAAATTCAGCTTCTCCAGACTGAGATTTCTTTGTTAAGATTTCTTTCATTCTTTCTGATAATGGCATTAATCCGTCCATGATACATTTTGTGATCTTAGGCATTAATACCATAACGGCTGACATCTTGATACCTAACTGGAATGCTGCTGAGAAATCATATCCAGCTAAGGCTCCTACGATTGCACCAAGGATACCACCGATAACGATAGGCTCTGCTAATACTCCAACTTTTTCCTGTAAATTATCGATTGAAAAATCAATTTTATTTAATCCAGGAATCTTCTCAATAATTGCATCAATTGCAAATGCAAATGGTGCCATCCATGTTCCTGTTCCATGAGGTACAGTGATTCCGTCTAATTCAAAGTAATCTTCCATTAATGGCGCATAAAGATCACCAAATTTATAAGCAATGATAGCATGAACAACAACTCCACCAATACCGATCGCAAAGTTTCCTGTGACTGCATATGCGATCGCTCCTGTAAATGTCATATGCCAGATATTCCAAATATCAATATTAACTGTTTTTGTAAGTTTTAATACTAACATGATAATGTTGACTAAGATCGCGACTGGAATCGCAACAGTTGCGATACTTGATGCCCATGTGATTGGGGACATTCCTGGCCATCCAAGGTCTACAACACTCATGCTTAATCCAAAGTTTTTAGACATCTGCTGTGCAGCTGGTCCAAGGTTTGCGTTCATCATGTCTACGATCAGTCCTAATCCTACAAAACCCACACCAACCATCAAACCTGCACGAACCGCTTTACCAATTTTTACTCCTACGATAATACTTAAGATCGCAATTACAAGTGGAAGCATTGCGGACGCTCCCATATCAATGATGTAATTGATCATATCTCCAAAAATTCCCATGTTTGTCTCTCCCTTTTTTTTGATTTTATTCTATATTTTTACATATACCTTTATAAAAAAACCATTTTAAAATAAACGTTTCAAATAAATTTTATATTCATTTCTTATGTCTTTTTAAAATGGTCTCTTACGTCTAGTCTTTTCTTTCATCTTACTTATTTAATACTTCAAGAATCTTAGCTTTTGTCTTATCTACACCTAATCCTGATACAAATGGCATTCCTGTAATAAGAGGTACTCCAAAGTCTCTTTTTACCTTTGATGTTGTCACGATCAGATCTGCTGGAAGATTAGATGCGATCTCTGAAATTCTTACCTGTGCGATTTCGATATCAATGTTATTTTCTTTTGCTAATTCTACGATTGCGTTTGCTGCGATTGTTGATGTTGCGACTGCTCCTCCACATGCTACGATTACTTTCTTCTTCATAATTATATATTCTCCTTTTCTTTGATGATTTCGATGATTTCTTTTGCGTCTTTTGCTTTGATTAATTTCTTTAATACTTCCTGATCCTGAAGGACTGCCAAGATTGCCTGTAATAATTCAAGATGTCCTTTCTCATCAACTGCCAGCATGAAAATGACTTGTGCATTTACATATTCATCATCCGTTCCCATCTCTACAAATTCGACTGGTTGTTTTAATGTTGCGATTGCAATTCCTTTTTTGTTTACATGGCTTACGTCTGTATGTGGAATTGCGACTCCTTTTTCTCCTGTATTGATTCCTGTTGGAAATTCAGCTTCACGATCTTTTAAAGCCTGCACATAACTTTCTTTGCAATACCCTTGTTTTACAAGTTTTCCTCCGAGTGCTTCAAAAATGTCATCGCTTGATTTTGCTTCGAGTCCCGGTATGATCAGTTCTTCCTTCAGCTTTTCCCAAACCATTTTTGTGACTCCTCCTTTTTTCTCTTTTCTACTCTATTTTTTGTTACTTTGAAGTGACGTCCTTTCGATGGTTTTATTATATTATGGTTGCAAAGAAAAAAACAGTCAAAAGACTTTCCTTGATTTTTGCAAAATATAAACAGATTGAAAACTTTTCAAAAATCTGTGAAAGGTTTTCAACCTGCTTTACTTTCTTCTATAACAATGTATCTTATTATTTGATACGTATCTCGTATTTCCTTATCGTATCTGCGGCCTCTTCTGGTGTCTTCGCTGCTGCAAGTTCTTCCTTAAACCCACGATTTGTCAGCATATTGACCAAATGAAAGAAGGCTTTCATATGCTTTTTATGATCTTCTGTGCTCATGCAGCAGAAAAATCTTACCTTAGCGATCTCTCCGTCAATATCTTCGATCGTAACAGGTTCTTTTAAGCGGATCAAGTTCATTCCAACTTCATTGCATCCTCTGTCAAATCCTTCATGTGGTAATGCAAATTCTGGAGAGATTATAATGTAGGCACCATTCTCCTTTACATTGTCGATCATGGCATCAATATATTTATCTTCTATCTTGCCTTGATCTAATAATGGCTGTGCTGATCTGATAATCGCATCTCTCCAATCACTACATTCTATGTCTAGCTGAATATCGGCTGCTGTTAATAATTCACATAAAAATGGTTCCTGTATCTCTACTTCAATCCCAAAGAATTCCTGTACTTTTCTTGTTACTTGATTCATCAATGAAGGATCTTTGATAATCTGACTTAATTCATCGATCAATTTCTGTGCATCTTTTTGTGGCAATGCAACTCTTTCCTGAATCGGAATTGGTTCAATCTTATGTTTTTCCTGAATCTCTTCAATCTTTCCATTTACTCTTAAATAATCTTCATCAGAAAATACCGGAGATACAAGAATGTATTCCCCTTCATAGTCTCTTAATGGAATTGTTGATATCACGAGATCAATATTCTGATACTTCTCATTATCCAGTAAATGTGCTGAAACTACATCTACCACATGAAAATCAAAACGATTCCTCATCTTGGCAAGAAGCAGCTGCGAAGTTCCGATTCCTCCGCCACATACGATCAGCACACGGAATTCCACTTCTTTTTTCTTTCTGCGCTCTAGCGCTGCACAAATATGAATTACAATATAGTCAATCTCAATCTCAGATATCTCTCGATCCATAAAATTACTTAGCATATCTTTATACTTTTGAACAACTTCTAAGACCTTAGGATTCTTTTCCACATATTGTTTTAGAAAATCATCCCTCTGTGTTACATTAAAGGAACGCATAATGATAGATTCTAAATGATCTGTCAGATTCTCATAAAACGCAAAATCTCTATTTAAGTTACACCAAGATCTTTTGAAATATGTTCAATAAATTTTCTTGTAACCAGTTGAAGTCCTATAATCTTTTGTTCTCTTCGCTGTCTTTTTACATAGCTCATACTATCCAGCACACCACATAAGAAATCCACTTCGCCTTTGGCATCTTCTAAATCCCAATACTGACAGATGTATTTTTGAATATCTTTCGCCATTGCATATTTGCTTTTGTTCCCTTCAATTGGTTCTGTCATTACATTTCCATTGCGAATTCTTTCAATGGAAAGCATCAGATATTGAAGTAAATAGTCAAAAGAATCATCCGTCATAAATCTTCCATAGGCATGTTCCTGTTCATTGATGATCTTTTGAAGATTCCTTCGTTCATCTTCACTCATCTTAATTTCCATATTCAGACCTTTAAAAAAACTCCGGATTGTTGAATTTTCTTTAATTCCATTAGAACCTACAGACATTAATCTTAATAAGAATAAACGTTTATCTCCTTCTAATCCTTCAAGTCTTAATCCTTTATTTGAATGTGAGATTACTTTTAATTTTCCTGATTCCAACATTCTTTTGACTTCATCCAGATCATTAATGATCGTAGCACGGCTTACATATAATATATCTGCGATTTGTGATAATGTAATATGATCTTTCGTATTGATCAAAATTGCTGCTGCAAGCATTCTTCGTTCTTCTTTTGATAGTTTGTATGTATAAAAATCTTCCTGCTGTGTTGTCTCTCTCGCCTGACTTATATCTTCTTCCATCACGATTAAGCCGTTACTTCCAAAACGGATCGGTTTGATCTCTTGTTCTTTGAGGTAGTCATTGATATCTTTAATATCATTACGAATCGTGCGTTCTGAAACCTCAATTTTGCTGCTAGTGTTGAAATCGTGTGATCATTTTCTCTTCGGCCTAACAAATCTAATATTTCTTTTGATCGCTTTTTCATATGATTTTGCCTCCTGTGTAATGTATATATTATAATACATTACGCAAGAGGCTTCAAAGTATTTTATAAATTCAACGCTTCGATTGGTTTTAAATTCGCTGCCTTATTAGCAGGATATAATCCAAACACGATTCCAAGTATCGCTGAAAATGCTAATGCGATCAGACTAATTCCTGCTGATATCGTATAATCTGCTGACATTAACTGATTCATTCCAAAAATGGTTGCTGCACTTAATGCGATTCCGATCACACCTCCCATACAGGACAGAACGGTTGACTCGATCATAAATTGAGCCAGGATATCTTTCTTCTTCGCCCCGATGGCTTTTCGGATTCCGATCTCTTTTGTTCGTTCTGTAACGGACACAAGCATGATGTTCATGATTCCGATCCCACCTACCAGAAGTGAGATTCCTGCGATTCCTCCGATCATATATGTCATGGAGTTTGTAACGTCGCTGACGCTGTCTGCGATATCAGACTGATTTGTGATCGTATAGGAATCTTCATCTCCTGTTTTTTCTAACAGGAAGCTATCTACTGCACTTTCTGCCATGTTAAGCATTCCTTCATTTGTTGCAGATACATAAAAACTGCTGATCGTGCTGTTTTGCATGATCCTTTGTGCTGTTGTAAATGGAGTATAGATTACTGAATCGTTGGAGTCTCTCTGAGATGATCCATCTTCTTCTAAGACTCCTATGATCTTGAAGTTTCTTCCTGAGATTCGGATTGTTTCTCCTTCTACATCGGTATGTCCAAATAAGTCTTTGGCTGCTGTGACTCCAATGAGGCAGACTTGCAGCCGGTTATCATTATCTACATCTAAGATATAACGTCCTTTTTGTACACTGATATTTTGAATATCTTCGTATTCCCCTGTAATTCCTTTTAATGTTACACTGGATGAATTTCCAGATGCTTTTGCTGTAGAGCTTCCTGAAATGATCGGTGATACACTCTCGATCGCTGGGTTATTTTCAAGGCTTTTAAGGTCACTGGTTGTGATCTTATTGCTTCTTCTGCTTGTTACCGTTGCTGAGATCACATTGCCGCCTAATTGTGATAATGTGTCACTGACGTTATTTGTCGTACTTTGTACAATTTGATACAAGAATCTGTAACACTCCATCAACACCGTTAA
>ENA-OQIM01000093-OQIM01000093.1-human-gut-metagenome-genome-assembly--contig:-NODE-93-length-27299-cov-1.792323_pt1 | contig 27299 bp, 44 predicted proteins | sample MGYA00242579_ERZ504744 | MGnify/ENA primary metagenome ERZ504744 (study PRJEB26092, sample SAMD00036441) | human gut metagenome | host: Homo sapiens | study: EMG produced TPA metagenomics assembly of...
CGTTGTTGGTCACCTCAGCTTGAACTTTGCATCATCCGGGATGGAGCCGGTCACCTGAAGCACGGCAACGGTAATGTCGCCTCAACGGCCAACGGTTCAGCCAGCGTCACGCTTGCGGCGTGGACGGCTTTGGTAAAGGTCGCGGACGTGCTGACGGTTTCCTTGCCGTCGCTCACCTCAACGGTGATGGTGTGGTTGCCGTTCAGGATTTTCTGGAATCCGGCAGCGCTGGCCGTCTGCTCAAAGGTCAGGGCCGTGCCGCTGGCAACGCCGGTGCGGGTCTTGGTGGTCTTGCCGTCCAGCTTTTCGGTGACGGTCAAGGTGTCGCCGTCGGCATCCCTGACGGTGTACTTCCACGCAAAGGCCGCGTTCTTCTGCCCCAGAGCTGCGCCGTCCGTGCTGACGGTAGGTGCAGTGTTGACACTGACCGTGCCATCGTCAGAGACCACGAGTGTAGAGGGAAGAATGAAAGCGGGGCGAACACCATAGGAGTTGCTGTACCAGTCGAGGCTGTTGGAGCCATCGGTGCTGACGCCCCAGACGCCGTTGTTATTGCCGGTGTACGGAGAGCGCAGCCACCAAATGCAGCGGAGCTGCCATTGTATGCAATACGCTTGCTGTTACCGCCGGAGCTGTTGCCAAAGTATGCCAGCCTCACACCGTCCTTCGGGAAATAGCCGTTGTCGCTGGTCGTCCAGCCAACCTCATAACCAGACAGCAGGAACACTTTGGTGCTCAGGCCTTTTGCGCCAGTGGCAAGGCTGCCGCCGGAACCAGTGCCGTTCTGGTACGGGATTTTCACCTGCTTAATAGCTGCACGGATGTTGCTGTCGATGAGGTTGTAGAACGTCCCGTTCAGGTATGTGTGGATGCTGGAATCCTTGTAGGAGTTATTGTTGCCGAACGTGGACGTTGTGTAGATGTCCTTCATCAGAAGCCAAGTACCGTCGCAGCTGGCATCATAGGTGCCGGTGTTCGGGTTGCCCTGCTGCACAACAATAAAATCTTTGGACGCGCCGTTGACTTTGATTTTGACAATGCTGCCAACGGCTTTCGTGCCCAGTTTTACGTTTGCCATTGTTACCTCCTTGTTTTCGTTCAGGCCCACGGCATGATCTCCGCAGGCCGCGTGTTCTGCGATTCAGAGAGGGACAGGGCCTTGTGCTGCACCTTGTAGATGCAGCGGCATTGCCTCGCCCGCCGTCTGTCACGCGCGAGTTTGTTCGAGTTGATTTTTCGATGGATAGGGATTTTACAGTCAAGCAATTTTTCGAGCCGGTCAGCGTACTTGCGGCGTAAAGAGTAGGTTTCACCATGGGCGGCATGGGCATCCCACGCATCAAAGCTCCGCAGGATTTCCTGCTTGGTTACTTCGCCTGCGGGGTATGCTGTTTCCCAATACTTGATCTTGTTCTTCATCCGCTTGGAGCTATCCCGGCGCAGCTTTTGGATGACCGCGCCGGTGTCGGTCAGGTAGCTATGGAATCCCAGAAAATCTATACCGTTCCGCAGCGGGAAGATGGCGGTTTTCTGGTTCAGCTCAAGGCCGTAACTGTCCATAAGCGCCCGCACATCCCGGAGAATCCACTGCAATTTACGCTTGTCCGAACAGATGATATAGAAATCGTCCATGTATCGGCCATAGTATTTGATGCGGTACTTCTCTTTGATGATGTGGTCGAACTCATCCAAAAACATCAGCGCAAAGAGCTGGCTCGTCTGGTAGCCCAGCGGCAAGCCGTCCTCCATCACGTCGATGTAGATGCAAAGCAGCTCATAGACACGCAGGTCAACGCCGCGCTTGTCCAGCACGGCCTTGAGCTTGCGTTTTAACTTCCGGTGGTCGATGCTGGCAAAGAAATGCCGCACATCGCCTTTCAGCACCCAGCCGTCCGCGCCGTGGCCCTCACGGCGGTAATAGTCCACCATGTGGGTTTTCAGGCGCATCAGGCCGTCGTCTGTGCCTTTGCCGGTCTGGCTTGCGTGGCTGTCCCGGATAAAGCTCTTTGTCAGGGCACCATACAGGATGTTATCGACCAGAGCGTGCAGCACCACCTTGTCCACAAATGCGGGGGCGTGTACCATGCGGCGCTTCGGCTCGTAGACGGCAAAGACCTCAAACTTACTTGGCACATAGCGTATCTGCTGCCGGATGCTCCCGTCTGGCTGCCGCACATTGCGCACGGCCAGCTTGCGGGAGAGCTTTTCCGTGCAAGCCAATGCATGGGATTCATACTCGATTGTTTTGCTCTTGCTGCGTTTTCCCTTCCGGGCTTCGAGGTAGGCTTTGTAAAGCACCTCAAAGCTGCACAGTTCTTCGTATGTCAAAATGACCCTCCGCTGGTTCGCTGCTGCGGTAGTGGGCTGCATCCGGCAGGGATGACCCACCTCAGCGGGATGTATTTATCACTTGCCTGCATCGGCAAGCGACAGGATGCGGTTTCCTTTGATGGGCGCACTGCTTTCAGCTTATGCCTACTCGTCACACGGTTCCATCAGAGCGGGGCGAACACCATAGGAGTTGTTGTACCAGTTGTTGTTGTTGGAGCCATCGGTGTTGACGTTCCAGACGTTGTTGTTATTGTTGGTGTTCGGAGAGCGCAGCCACCAAATGGCAGCGTCAGACAAACAAACCGCACCCTTTATGCAAAGCGGTTGCCCGCTGTGCGTTTACGGTTCCGGGTAAAGGACAGCTTTCAGGGCGGCAGCCTGTTCGGTCAGCCGTTTCCGTTCCGCTTCTGCCCGGAGTTTTTCGGCACGTCCGCGTTCCGACGTGAGCCACTTCATCGCCGGGTATTTTACGTCCGTGACCTTCTTTGTCAGATGCCGGCTTTCTTCGCGCTGATGATACCTTCCTCCGTGCAGATGGTCAGGTATTCCAGCAGCAGAGAGCAGCCGTCCACGACTGCGCCAATCTTCTCAACGCGCTTGTCGTAGTCGGTCTGGAAATTGACGTTATTCGCCGCGTGTGCATCCAGCAGGATTTGCCGGGCGGTCAGCCGGATGCCCTCGCCATACAGCCGGAACGTGCTCTTGGAAAAGCCCTCCCTGTCCCGTGTGTCGAGTGCATGGACGGCAGTGCTGCACACCTTCTGGATGTCGCGCACATCTTCGAGCGCCGCGACTTTCTGGATGATCTTCCGGGCATCGCTCCGGCTGATGTCGTCGGTGACAATGCGGGTCGCCCTCTGGGTGTAACGCAGCAGCTCCCGTGCATTCGCGCCGACTTTGAATGTTTCAGCCATCGTCAGACTCCACCCTTGCCTGCTCGGCGTTCCACACGCCGGTCACGGTCAGGCCGTCAAGGCTGCTGAACGTGGCGCTGAACGGGTTCTTGGTGACGTTCGTGCCGAACTTCAGCTCAATGGCCTTGATGCTGGCGTTCATGGCTGCCACACTGGCGCGGATGTCGCTGTGGGCGTTCTCCGCGTTGTTGTGGGCATCCACCGCCGCGCTGATGCGCTGGTCAGTCTCGGCCTTTTTGTAGCCGTCCAAATCCCACCGCTGGCTCTCGGTCAGGTGGCCGTCTGCATCCAGCGTTGCCATGCCGCCCGGCACACCGATCTGTCAGTGCGGACAACATCTTCATCCGGTGCCTTGCCGGGGCCTGCGTTAAAAGAACCGTATGCCATTTAGGTTCCCCCTTCCTGTGCATCCGTGTATTTCACGGTGCTTGTAATGTGATACTGTGCAGAAATTTTCTTGGTCGGAGCTTTGGCGGCCCTCAGCCGCAGCTTTCTTTCGAGGCTTTCGGTCGCAATAAAGCCCACCGCACCCGCCACATCGTAAAATTCCGGCAGTACCGTAACATCCACAATGTCGGTAGACAACAGCCCGCAATAGGATGTCACAATAAAAATAGCCGGGGAAAGAATCATCTTCGCCCCAGCCATCGACCGGAATCGTAAAAGACACCGCAGCCGTGACATCCTGCTTTTCGTGCAGGATGTCATCAGTTTCCTCGAATCCGTTTGCAGTTGCTTCGGAAAGGTCTCCGAGTGCGGTGTTGCACTGCTTGATGTGGCTGCAAAGCGCGGCAAGCCCTGTGCCCAAAAGCGTTTTGATCTTCGCTTTTGCCATAGAGCTTACCTCCTCATGTCTTAGTCAGCCAGCAGAGCGGCGATCTCCTCTGCGGAGAAGTCCTCCACGTCCTCGTCGTGCAGAACATTCTCCGGCTCGGTGTACACGGCGACTTCCTTGCCGTCGATGTTCACATTGCCGTTGGTGGAGCTGGCGGCAGTCTTGGTTGCGCCCTCAGAGACACCGGCCAGCTTTTCGCCCTCGGCATCGGTCATCAGCGCTTACCAGTCTCAGCAGCCACGAAGTCGGCAGGCTTCTTACCGCTGTCGGTCGGATTGCCCTCGCCATCCAGTGCAGCAAAGTTGCCGGTGGTGGCACCGGTGACCTTATCGGCCTTGCCGGAGATGTCCACTTCCTCAGGGGTGGGAACATACATACCATCTTCCTTCAGAATCAGGGCGTTGCCGGCAGCAGCGGAAATATTGACCTTGACATCCACCTCATAACCAGCGATGGTAACGGTGGTGGAAGCATCCTTGCCGACGGCCTTAGCCTTGTAGGTATCCACCAGCGCAGCCATGCTCAGGAAAGAGTAGGTGCAGGAGTCAGGATTCTCTCCCTTGACGGCCAGCACCATGACGGGCTTGCCGTCCAGCTTGGGGTCGGTAGCGCCGGGGTAGGTCGCAGCATCGAACTTGAACTTGGCCACGAAGGTGGTCTTGGTCTGGTCGAGGAACAGCTCAGAGGGGAAGTCAACGGAGAAAGCAGCAGTGCCGCTCTTGTCGGTAGAGGTGTAGAAGTTCACGGTGTTGCCGTCAACGCCAAGAGACTTGATAGCAGCGTTGGCTGCGGCCTGCACAGGGGTAAAGGCGTCCTTCTTGACGAAAGTCTTCTTGATCTCAGCGGTCAGGTTGCGGATGGTGGTTTTGGTAGAAATCTGCTTAGACATAATAGTGTTCTCCTAAAAATTATTTCAGCATATCAACGATTTCCTGCTGCGTTTCTTCCTCGTCGAGCAGGTCTTCACTCGTCATAACGGTTTCTTTGCGGACGGTCAGCGCGTTTGCGCTGTCGAAGTCAAGACCTTCGCCGATGCGGACGGCAATAGCGCCGCTTGCGTCGCGCTTCAAGCCCTGACCGATGCTTACGCTACCGGTTTCACCCGAACCATCTCCTTTCCCGAACAGGTTACGGTCGCCTGAATATCTGCTTCCGGGATGCGCTGAGCGAAAAATCTGATGAAACCATCATGCGTTTCGCACCCGTTCAGGACACCCGCTTTAGTCGTAGTATAGAAACTGCCGGGAGATACAACGCCAACGGGTACAAGCTCACTGGTGCTGTCCGACAGTTCTGCATCATAGATACACTGGTAGTAATCCATACCACCGGCATTTTCGTAATCATCCTGCTGCGGGCGGGCTTCCACCCGTCCGCTGCAAGAGTGAGTTCGTAGGAGCCATAGTAGCCGCCGCCCGTACCGCCGTCCACCTGCTCCTTGATAAGGCCTTGACCTGTTCTTCGTTCAGGATTTCCCCGGATTCAGACAGGTTCTTCACGCAGCGCTGACCGCTGCCGTGATGGTCGCTGCATGGGCATCAGCGGCGGCGTTGTGCTTCTCAATTTCCGCCTTGACCAGCTTCATCAAAGCCTGCATCTGTGGGCTGAGGGCAATTTCGATTTTTGCTTTGTTCGAGATTGCAATAAGGGCAGCAATCTCAATTTCAAAATCAGCGTTCACGCTGGATGCAGGGACTTCGATTCCACGTTCATCCTGCATGATGAACAGCAGCACTTCGGCATCATCATTCAGGCGGCCATATACGCCGATCTGGTGCATGATGTAAGTGCTTTCTGCTCCGGTAATCTGGATGCTGACTTTCCGGCCGTTTCCTCTCCGTCCTTTACGGTGTCAATCGCAAGGATGGTCAGTTCGTGCGTTTCGCCGCTGACGGTCGTTTCTGCGACAAGTCGGTTTCAACGATGCCGGTGCCGCTCACGGCGCGGGTGATGGTGAGCGCGCCGCCGGAGAGGGATTCCGACAGGAGCGCGGCACCGGCAGTTGTATAACTGGATTTTTCCCAGCTCATGTTGTCTGTCCTCCAATCTTGATGGTTACGGTTTCGTGCGTGTGCGCAAGCCCGCCGGTGGCGTATGCCTGCGCGGTGATGTTTTTCGGGTGGATGGCTCCGGGCAGCTCAACGGTCGTCCGCATCCGCGCTGCGCTCATAGCACCGGTAGCATAGCCACGAGCCGTGACGGCGCGGGGCTTGATGTTTCCGGGCAGCCGGACGGTGCAAAAGGCAGCCATTCCGCAGGGCGCGGCGGCGACGTAGGCAGGCGACCGTTCATGCGGTTCGACGATGTAGATGATGTGTTCAAGGTGAGCGGTACAGCGCCGGGCATAACCAAGGCGCTTTTCAATTTCTTCCGGTGTGTAGTAAATGACACCATCATCGGTAATGTCTACGTTCATTCGCCAGTAGCCCGGCCTTCCTCCGTAGTCATACCATTCACTTATTTTCACATTCGGATAAATCGAGGCCAGCGCCTTTTGGACTGCCCACTCCGTTCCGCAGTACCGACGGACTTCCAGCGCAGTTTGATGATCCTGCGCTTTGTTTCAATCGGATAGCTGGTGTCGTACCAGTCAACGCGGAACTGAACCGCAAGAATATCCAGAACTGCCTCATCTGCACGGTCAATATCCGTGTAGATTTTCAAGCGTTCGGCAGCTTCCAGTTCCTTCTTGCGCCGCTCCCTGAAAACTGCATCAAGGATCTGTACCCATGGCTCTTTGGCAACATCAGGCGGTAGCCCTTCGACTAGGCCAACTTCGTGGAGTTCAATCATCTTCGATTCCTCCGTATGTCACCTTGCAGCTTCGGAGCTTTGCCACCTGAATTTCGGAGACAGTTGTTTCGACCGGTGTCAACAGACGTGGGCGTTTCGCACCAGCTTCCCGTACACGCATAATCAGCTCCGCCGGTTCGATGTCCCGGCCGATTTTTCTCTGCCAGGTTTCATACTCCTTCACAGCTGCTTCCACATTTTCCTGAATCGTCGATGCATTCTTGACATTGCTCAAGGCAATATGGTAAGTAAGCTCGATGTCATACGGGATTTCTTCCGGCGCATGGCAAAGAACCAGATCACCCATCGGGCGCTTTACCGTGTCGAAATATTCCTGCATTCCGGTACATTCTTCCCTTGTCGGAACTCTGCCTCCGGCCATCAGAAAGTAAATGTGGATCGTGTATCCTTCCTTGCAAACGATCTTCGTATCTGCCACATCGGACCGCCAGCTCGATGCAAAGTATTCATAGGCATCCACCGGACCGGCCACGGAGAAAATCGAAGGTGCATAGTTGATACGTCTGGTAAATGAATCGTCACCTTCCGTATCCGTACCGCCCGTGCTTGCCGAAACACTTTTTGCCCCGGACACATACGGGATAGGATCCACCAGCACATTGATTTCGCCTTCGGCAATCCCATCGCTGTTGCTTCCTGCCTCATCCGCCACGGCAACTACGTCCACGGTCAGTTCGCCGGGTAAGATCTCCGCATACTTTTCGGTTTTGAAATACCGTTTGTCTGCCGTTCTCACCTGTGTTCCTTCCGGGATTCCGGTTGCACTCGTTCTCGGCGCAGACAGTGTGAATCGAATAACCGCCGTGGCTTTTCCGGCTTCCAGGCGTTCCACTCCAACAAGCGGAGCAAGGTTGTCCAAATTCGGCCCCGTGCTCGTAGGCAGCAGTTCCGCTTTCAGACACGCCGTGCTGTACTCCATGTTGTGATGCGAACGATGTGCCAGTGTTAAAAGGACAAGCCGTGCTTCAGAACACCGTTCCAACGATACCTCACCGTTGAAAAGTTCTTTGTTGTACTTGCCAAACAGCGCCTTGCAATCGGCCACAGCTTCTTCCAGCGTTTCTTCGCCTTCAATGTCGATGTCCGGGATGTTCTCAAACTCTTTTATTTTAGACAAGCTCGTACACCACCTTTGGAATTACAACGCCATGCAGCACATCACTGTCCAGCCAGTCCACCCGCACCACTCTTGCCCGCGGCTCAAACGATGCGGTTTTCTCTGTTACCTCAGCCACATATAATCCCTTTGCCACCGGAAGTGGCTTATCGACAAATATGTTTGGATTGATTCCGAGTTCTCTGTCGCCCTCTTGGCTCCCGATTGGTGTGGAATACAGTGTGCGAAGGCACTTTGCAATGTCCTGCACTTCTTTTTGTTTTTCGCTGTCACCGGACAGCTCAACCACCGTGCTGCTGAAGTCGATCATATGTACTCCTTTATGGTCAGGCTCACCTTGCACTGCATCAAAAGCCCGTGTTTTATCACCGAATCCCAGCTGTCGCTTATTTCAGTGACCCGAAACTTGTTTTGCGATACCGGTGCAAACCCGATAATCAGGTAATGAATCTCTCCGTTCTCTGACATTTCTGTCAGACGGTTCAGCATCTTGCGAGGATTCACGCCGAGTGCTGCATCCAGAAGAATATCAAAGGTGTACTCTCTCAGTTTCGGTGATAAATACTCTGCTCGTGCTTTTCCTCCCAGAACTTCATGTTCCGCCAGTTTGCGCCGGTCGTTCCCTTGAAGTTTGACGGGGTGAGCACACGCAGGTGTCCCACAGAGAAAATCACATCGCCGAAAATTCCAACATACATTCCAAAACCTCCTTACAGGGGTGCGGATGTTTTCTTGCCAAGGTTTCCGGTGTGTGTATGCGACACCAGCGACTTGCCGGACACAACAACGTCGCCGCCACCGCCTTGGATGTTCACGGTTCCAGCGGTTGCGTGATGGTCGATGCCGTCATTTTCAGCTCACCGGATGCCGCAAGTGCAATCCCCGCCGGGGATGTCACTTTAATTTCTCCGCCCTCGCTGATGGTCACGGTTGCACCGCCCACCTGGATCTCAAGACTTTTCGCCTTCAGGATTTTCTTTCCGTCCACATAGTCGGTCAGTTCTTTTGCATTTGCATCAAACTTCCGATATGCCTTTCCTCGTGAGTTGGCATAATCCTTTCGGTAGACTTTTTCTTTTCCTTCAGGCGGTTTGTTCTTTTCATTCCAGACGGTGCCCACCACAACAGCATCCTCCGGGCTTTCTCCTGGATGCAGGACAAGCACAAGATCATCAACTTCCGGTGTCTGGTACTCGCCATTGGACAGAAACGGCACCATTTCCGTAACGGTGTCGTCCCTGTCTGGGTAAGTAACTTCGCACTTTCCAGCCTCATAGTCGATAGAACTCACATTGCCGAATCTCACTTCACTGCTCATGCGAAATCCTCCTTTTCCACTTTGCTGGCCTTGACCTGTGTTTTGTAGCCGCTGGATGGAGATATGCTGTGTTCCATCTGATCAACGAAATACTTTCCGTCCATCTTTCCATAGCCAACTAGGTTAAAGCACTGCGCTGAAGCGCCGGCCGGATAGCCCAACATCGTAAAACTGATCTGGGTTGCTCCGTGGTTGGCATTCTTGATGGCCGCTATCAGGCGGGCTTTTGCGTCTGCCTCGCTGCTTACCTTTCCAGTAAGTTTAAGCTGGCGTTCGTCCGTGCCCACCTTGACGTTGATGTTGATTTTTTTCTGTTTGTTGGTGTAGGTATAAAGGCCGCCCGTGTATGTTCCAGTCAGCTTTGTGTTCCACTTGAAACTTCCCGGCTCTACGCACAGGGCCGTCGGATTTCCAACGGGCCGGCTCTCATATACCGTCCATACAGGATCTTTCGCCTTGTACTTTTCCCGGTCGTACACCCAGAGCTTTGAAGTGTAGACTTTGATAACCAGTGCATAGGTGCTGCACAGATCTTGCAGAAAGGCACTATCTGTTCCGTCCTGTTCCTTTGCATCAATGCCGTGGTCGTCTCCCTCAAACTTCAGCTCCAATTTGTAACGGCCTGCAATGGTTTCAGCGATTTTCTTTACGCTGGTGTTCTTCCATGTAAAGGTCCGGTTTCTCTCGCTGAAGCTGGTGTCGTTCGGCTTTGCCACGCCGCCCATCGTCAGCGAATCAGGTGCACCGGCAAAACTAAGATCATCCAGCACGAATGCCCCGCACTCGGCGCTGTAATCTCTGTAGCCGCTCTCAATGCCCCCGATATTCCAGTCCTTTACAACAATAGCCGGTAGAGCTTCACGCCCTTTTCCGGCATCCAGTCATTTTTCCATTTGGCAGCTCTGGCATTGACTGTAATGCTCACACTGTCGCTTTGGGATTCAGCCACATCCGTGTACTTGAAACTTTCCAGATCAGGTGCGATTTCTTCCGAAATATCGGTTTTCTCGTAGGTCAGAAGAACCGCAGCCTGCCTTCCTTTGGGTCTCGCTGCTGTCAGTACCATCATGCACCTGCCTTCCAGGGCGGAAGGTCTCCGCTCTTTTCAGCCGGCAGAGCTGGTGTTGACAGCACCGTGCCGGAATCGAACCGGACGATATGGATATATCTGGGGTTGTTCTGCATCAGCCAATCGGCTTTCAGCTCGCTTCCGTACACGTTCAGGGCAATCAGATCCCAGGTGTCACCGGACTTTGTGGTGTAATCAAGTGCCATACTGCGTGCGCCTCTTTTCGCGTTCGTACCGTTCCACATACTCGCAGAACTTCTCGTAACCTTCGTCCATAATGGAACGTAGATCTTCGGCATTCATGCTGCCGTAGATGGTGAAGTTTGGTGCATAAACATATGTGTTTCCGCTGGAACTCGTATAGGTACGCTGGTAGCTGTTGCTCGATCCACCGCGCTGGTTCCCGGTGCTGCCACCAGAAGCATCTTCGCTCCCGCCGATGGGCTTCAGCTCCACTTCCTGCTGGTAGTTCTGAAGGTCTGCCAGCATCGACAGATTTTGCCTTGTCAGTTCACTGTTGCCAGCCGTCGGGAAGAAGTTTACATTGCTCAGGTTGTAGTTGTCCGGGTTTGCAGCGTATTCCAGCTTTGCCTTTTCCGCATCTGCTCCCCGGATAAACCGGATTGCCTTCTGAGTATTTTCGTTTGCAAGAACAGACTTGGCACCAGCAATCACTTTCCCGATTCCGGTGTTCAGCAGCTGTTGGGCTTTGCCCTGGTCATCCGACACGGTAGGTGTCGGCATTGCCGCCAGAGTTTCCAGTCCATCTACTGCATAGTTGGCGATCTCCGTGATACGGCTGAACGCCACACCAGCGTCGGACCCCAGTACCAATGCCGCTGCAACAGGCTGAACCATAGTGTCAAAACTTTGAGCCACCTGGTTGTAATACTGCTGGCGACGTGCTCTGTTGAAGTCGATCAGGTTAGAATCTTCTTCTGTAAAACCACCGTCCGCGAACATCTTCGGCTTTCTGCCGGGCAACCCCAGCAGATCACCCAGACCAACGCCCAGCAGCTTACCAGCGGTCAGCCAGGTATCAATGTTCTTTTCACGAACGCCGCGCCGGAAGCTGATAACGGCTTCCGGGCCAGCCTCACCAGCAATAGACGGTCCCTGCGTCATGCCGCCGTTGGCAAATGCCGGGACAGACACGGGTGACAGGTTGAATCCGAACGACTTACCGCCGATCACCGGAACCGGAATGCCGAACAGTGTTTCCGGTATTGTGAGCTGAATTTTGTTCAGCGCCCCAATGATGAAGTTGACCGCTTTCACGCCGATGGTTGCAACCTGCTTCAGGAAGCCGATGATGCCCAGAATCACAGGCTCTACCACAGGAAGCACCTTACCCACCAGATCCACCGCCACCTTGATGGCGTTGACCAGTGTGGTGCCTACCAGGCTTACCACCGTAGACAGCAGCGGCATGACCGCCGGAATGCCTTCATTCACGATAAAGCCGAAGATCTCAGTCAGCGCCGGCTTGATGTGGTTTACTCCCAGATCTACAATCTGAGAGAACACACCGGCGAACGATTCAATCAACGGCATAACCGTCTGGATGGCAGGGTCATAGCTCCGAACACGTCACCCAGATTTAGCCCTCCGATACTGAAGCCGGATAGCTTTTCCTGGATGCTCTGCAAGCTCCGGGTGGTGAGTTGCCCGAACACCTGCTTCACGGTGTCGCCGATACCCGCTATCTTTCCGGTGAATTTGTCAAAGACGGCAATCCCGCCTTCGCCAAATACTGTTCCGACGATGTTGCGGATGTCCTCGAAGTGATCTCCCAACAACGAGACTGCCGCAACGATTGTACCGATGCCGGTAATAACCGGGCCGAATGTGCCAAGCAGTGCCATGAATCCGCTGCCCAGTTTTGCGGCCACTGGGCCTACCGTCGTACCCAGTACGTTCAGCCCTGCGCCGCCGACATTCAAAGCTCCCTTCACCGTGCTCAAAGCGCCGCCGCCGATTTTGGATGCTGCACCCGCCACCTTGCTGCCGACACCGAGGACGGTAGAACCCACTTTGGACTGGCTGACGGTCTGCCATGCATTGGACAGCCCATTTCCAATGACCGTCTTTCCTGCACCGAGGAAATTTTTCACTCCACCGGCCATACCTCCAAGGTCAAGACCGTTCGGTCCTGCAATGCCGGAAAGAATCTGTCCCGCAACACCGCCGGTCTTGGCGATAAATCGTCCAACCGGATTGCCGCTTCCGAACCCCACCAGAGCATTTTTCAGGCCGCCCAGCGATTGCCCGACATTGGAAACATACCTACCGGAGCCGGAGTTTTTCAGCACGCCCAGCAGGCCACCGTTCGTGCTAGCTTCCAGCACATCATTTACAAAACCGGTGTTTCCTTTCTTGGTTCTGCTTCGCAGGCCCTTGAAATTTTTCAGTGTTGCCCAGATGCCGACACCAGCGCCGTCCAACGTCTGCCCAATTTTTCCAAGGCGCGTTGTGGGCTGCTGCGCTCCGGCACCGGCCATCTGAACGCCGTACTTTGCATTTTCAGCAAACATTCCGGCATTCGATTTTGCAAAGGATGCGCCACCAACTGCCCGTTGGATCAGGCTTGTGGGTGTCAGTGCGCCCATCAGATTTCGGACAGTGATGCCTCCGAATGTTCCGCCTGGGGCACCGCTCGGTTTTCCGCCGATTGCAATGTTCCGATGGTGTTCAGCAGCGAGGATCCCGTGCTATAAGCCGTCGGTGCAAAGCTCATAGCTCCGAACGCCGCGACTATGGCAGCAATGGCCCCTGCCACTTCCGGCCCGTGCTCTGCGGTGTAGTCGATACCTTTCTGAATCCACGGCAATGCTGCCTGCGCCGCATTGCCAATTCCAAGCAGCGCGGAGTGCAGCATCGGCAGAATGCCGTTGACGATGTTGGACAGATCCGGCAGACTCTCGGTGATGCCGTTCGCTATGTCAATCCACATAGCCGTCAGTTCTTTCTTTGCCGGAAGGAACTGCTTGCCCACATTGATGAGCAGGCGGTCTGTCGCATTACTTGCCATCTGGCTTACCGCTTTGCTTGTGTCCAGACGGACAAGCAATTCTTTCTCCATGCTACCGCTGTATGCACTGGTGTCACCAGCCATAAGCAAGGCATTCTGGAATGCGGGCAAGTTGCCCACAATTTTTGAAACGCCCTCAATGGCCCACTGACCAAACAGCGTTTTGATGGTCGCAGTCTGCTGGTACTTGTCCTGTTTTGAGATTGCCTCAAAGACTTTGTACAGAGTGCTCGCTGCGCCATCTTCTCCGTTCGGCCCGTGGACTGCATATCCTTTGCGATCTGCACAGGATCAAAGCCGAGTCTATTCCATGCACGTCTGTGCATCCGTTGCACTGTTGCCAAGGGTGATGTTTGTAAACACACGGTTCAGGCTTGTTCCGGCCTTTCCATCATTAACACCCATGGCCAGCATGGTGGCTGCAAGCGCAGAAGTCGTGTGCAGGTCAACGCCGGCTGTCTGGCCGACACCGCCGGACGTATTCACAACGCTGGCGATTTCCGCCGCCGTGGTAGCATGTGGCCGCCCAGATAGTTGATGGAATCTGCAATGTCGATAATCTGGTTGTGGGTCTTACCAAAAGCGGTTTCCCACTTTGCCATATAATCGGCCGCAGACTTTGCATCAATGTCCCACGCGGCAGCTAGCCGGGCCGTATCGTACAGGTAGCTTTTTTCTCCGGTTTGCTGGTTATCCAGAAAGATTTGCTCATAGCTCTTACCGGACTGTCCCAGCGATGCGGCGATCTGCGCCATCTCGTCCCGTTTGATTGGGACCTGCGTAGTCATCTTGAGGATCGCGTCCTCCATGGTGGCACGCTTTTCCGGGTCAATGCTGCCGTCATCGTTCATGATGCCGCCAACATACTTGACTGCATCTGCCGCCTGGGCTTGGTATTCCTCTGCCATGGAGGTTGTCTTTTTAATCATGACAGCGGACGCAGTTGTCAGCGTCGCCATGATTCCAAGCCCAGTCTTTCCGATTACGCCCAGAGTGTTTGCTACCGTGCTGCCCAGCGACTTTGTTCCCGTCAGTGCGCTCGCCAGATCACCGGTCAGCCCCTTCGTCTGCTTTATTGCAGTTACAAGGGATGGGTCCACCTTGCCCATGATGCGGATGCTGAGTCTAGTGCTCCATTTCCCGCCATACGTCTGCCACCTCGTTACACAGATCCACCAGCTCCCGCCGGGGCAGGTGCAGCAGATCCGTCATGTTGGAATGCGTGGCAATGGACAGCTGGATAGCTGCTTTCCGAAGTCCTTTTGCCCCGCCTTTTACTCGAAAAAATCAGAGTTTACGGCATCGCGCAGCTTGACCGCCTCGCACAGCGGCAGACCGGCAAAGAAGTCCACCGGGTAGCCGGTGCCCATGCTGGCGATGATGCAGCAGTACAGGTAGTTGCGATGCGTATTCACCGGTGCAAATCCGCCCGCAGCCATACGGTTTTCTGCCATGGATTCGCTCATAGTGTTCAGTTCGCCCACGCCGGACAGGTCGATGCTGTCAAAGGTCTTACCCTTCAGCTCAGCCTTTTCGCTGCCCTCGTAGGTGTAGGGCGCTGCAAACTTCAGGGTGTGAGATTCCAGCTGCTTTTTCACTTCATCGGCGTTCTCGCTGTTGTCCATACCCTTGACGACCGCTGCCTGCACTTTCTTGATCTTGCCACGGGGCATGAGCTTGAAGAACTCCACAGGCTTACCGGTGGCCTTAACGGCCATTTCCTGTGCAAAAGAAGTGGTCATTTCCATTACGGACATGGCCGCCAGCTCGTTGCCGATGTTTTTCTGAATGTCGATCAAGTCCTGTACGGTCATCTTCTCCATGCCGGACAGATCCACTGTCGTACTCCTTGCCCTCGAACTTATAAGGTTTATCGAACTTCACAATATTTTCCATTGCTGTTTCCTTTCCAAAAGACAGTCAGCCGCCCCACGCCGGGACGGGCTGACTTCTTCATGTATCGGGTTTAGATAAGAGCGTTGATCTCGGCACGCATATCCTCGCCATCAACATAGTAGCGGCCCGCAAACTTGTCGATGTCGATAACGGTAGTGCCGTCAACCTCCATCAGGTAACGGGTGACTTCCAGCGTGGTGGTGCTGCCCATGGTGTCGGCACGCTTCAGCTTGCCGGGATCCAGCTCCTTGGGACGACCACCCAGGACGACGCGCAGGCCCTTGTAGGTGTAGCCGCCGTTCTTGTTGTCGTTCTGCATAGCAGCACGCAGGGTGATCTGGATGTTCTTGTTGGGGTTCATCATCTTGGTGGCGTAGCTGTACATGGTGTTCCAGTTCAGCGTTGCCTCCATGGATTCAAACTGACCGGGCACGGGAGAATCGACTTCGCCCGCAATGCCCATGCCGGACACGGAGGTGGTCTTGTTCTTGATCTTGGGCAGGGTGATTTCATCCGCCAGACCAATGAGCAGGTCATCTTCCGTGTACGCATTGTAGTCATTGATGACCTGGGGAACCAGGTCACTGGAAATATTCAGAGCCATAGGTCATTCCTCCTGCTTACAGAGACAGAGCCGAGGTCAGTGCGCCGGCCTCATACTCCATGGTGTTGTTGATCTGCTTAAAAGGCGGGAACGGCGTGCAGACTGATAGAAGGAGTAGTGGCCTGCAACCAGTTCAGCGGTCGTGTTGCGGTCGGGGTCTGCCTTCATGCTGTAGCTGGCGCACACCTCGGTAGAGACATAGACACTGCCCTTCATGTTCTCGCTGTCGATGATGGACTGAAGGCGCTTCTTGTTCATGGGCTTATCCAGCTTGCTCATGTTGTCCAGAACAAAGCTGGTCCAGGAGTGGTTGAAGAAGCGGCGGACACAAAGGAAAGCGTCCTTCGGGTCGGTGTTTTTCGGATAGCAGCAGGTCTCATTGCCCCACACAACAAAGTCGCCGGAGCGGATGAAGGTCGCCACGCCCTGCTCATTCAGAACATTGCCCTGCTCCTGATCCATCAGGACTTCGGTGCCATCTTCCAGGCAGGCGGAGGAAATGGGTACGCTGACATTGGACGGGCTGGCATTGGGCGTGTCGTTGTACAGGCTGTCGTTGTAGACTGCCGCAGCAGCGGCCAGAGAGCTACCGCTGTAGATGGTGCTGCCGATCTTGCCGTACAGCCACAGGCCATATGCTTCACGAGAAGTTGCGCCCTGCTTGACCTTCTGGTTTGCCACGTCGGTGTACTTGCGTGCACCGGAAGCGGAACTGTCGATGTCAACAAAGCACACTGCATCGAAAACGCCATTGATCTTGCGGCACTTTGCCTGGAGCGCTGCGCACACCATGGGATCCTTGGAGAAGCGGGGTGCCAGCAGAATGCCGGGAACCATGCCCAGCTTGGGGAACACCTGTCTTACCACTTCCAGTCCGGTCTCTGCACCGGTGGCCGCATTCACGCCGCCCACGATGTCGGCAGCGGTGATTTTGGTCGGGTCAAGAATGGAACCGGAAACGGTCAGGGCCGTTGCGCCGTCGCCTTTGCCGCCGTTGACCAGGGCGATGCTCACAGTGCCATCATCATTGAAGCTGGCCGAATAGTCCTCGTCCGCCGTGAGCACGGTCTGCTCCTTCTTCACGACCAGCTTTTTCAGCAGGATGCCGGTCTCGTCGATCTCTGCAATGCCGTCATTCACCTGAACGGTCTTGTTGGACAGTTCAGTGATGTGCTTTGCATTCGCAGGATCCAGGACGTTGACCACGACGATAGGGGAAATGCCCATCACCTGAAAACTGGCGCTCACTGCCTCACACAGGGTATACTTTGCAAAATCGTCGGAATAGCCCACTGCGGCGGCGGCTTCTTTGAAGGTATTCACCAGCAGCGGCGTGTTCACCGCTGCTTCCGGGTCATCCAGCATATTAACGGGGGCCGTACCCACAACGATCTGCAGGCCGGAGTTGACCGTTACCGGAGCGGTGACGCTGGTCGCTGCTTCGGTCTTGTTAAAGCCATGCGAAATAGCCATCTGTCATATCCTCCTTACTTCATCAGGGCAGCAGCCTTGTTGCAGAGAATATTTTCTCTGGTGCCGTCCTGTTCCAGTTTCACCCGCATTTCAGCGAGTTTGTCCAGCGGAACGATCAGTGCTTTCAGAAGCGGCACCTGTTCCACTTTTTCTTTCAGCTTGTCGGGCAGGCCGTCCACGAAAACCGTGTACTGCGGTGCGATGCCCTTGATGGTCGGGCCGCAATATGCCACGGGAACCTGCACCTGCGCTACGGTCTGTTCAGGCTGATTTTCCTGAACTTCTGCCGCTGCTTTCTTTTCAGTGCCCATATTAAATCAACGCCTCCACTTCTTCATTTTTCAGTGCGTTCGGGGTCTTGCAGATCAGATTCACAATTCCCCAGTAGTAGTGATCCATGTCATCGTCCGAAAGTTCCCACTTTCTGGGATAGCCCACCTCAAATGCCCCGCCGAAAACCGGCTTGCGCTTGAAGTGCTGCATAATCGTTTCTTTGATGTTTACGGTCTCCACATACCCCTGCCGATCAATTCCACGGTCATAGCTGCAAATAACCAGCTGCATGAGAACCAGCTGCGGATCATGGTCATTATCGACCTCGCCGCTCGATTCGATTACGATGATGCAGGGGTACATGGCATCGTTTGTGTCAATGTCATCATCGTTGTCCGTCTGTGTCGGCAAAACTGCTTATAAATCTTGAGGGGCTTTTCTCCCTCCTGTCCGGTAAACTTCATGTCCCGGAACAGTTCTTCCAGCTCGTCCATCATGGCTTGCTGGCACATTTCGCTGGTATACCCGGTGATCTTTTCGGCCATATCAGATTACACCCTTTCGCTTTGCATTGGCGATCAGCTGCCGGATTCGTCGTTCGGTGTTGTCCTGAAGCATCTGTTCCACGGTCGTTTCCTGCATTTCCCACACCGTGTGGTGCATCGCAGAGCCGGAAGGGCTGGACATCGTGACCAGCTTTTCGTTCGGCTTCCAGCGTTCTTTTCCACTCTCGGTATAGTCTTTGTCAGCTGGCACGCCCAACTGGCGCTGTACCATACCGATGTGCTTCGACTTAAACTGAACCAGGAAGCCCTTGCTCCTTTCGCCGGTTCCGCTCAGACCGATCATCGGACTGCCTTTCAGAACGTGTGCCTGAAAAACAGGCGGCGCATTGCGAACAGACGGACCCATGAAGGGCTTTGTGGGGCTGGTTCTGAAATAGCCAGGTCTGCCCGGAATGCGCCGGGGTCGTTCTTCATGATGGCAAGGATAGCCGTCGGGTGGCGGTTGGTCGCTCTCTGCCGCTGACGCAGATCTTCGATCATACGCCTGCCAGCCGCGTTGAGGTCATAACGGTTCTTAACCTCGGTCAGCATCAGCTTTCGCGTCTGTCTGGCCGTGGTGTTGACCGCCACCTTCAGCGCTGCCGGGGTCTTGTTCGACAACACGCCAAGGGCACGGGACACTTCTTCGTCATTGACGGAAACCGTATGGTGGAAGCGTCGTAGTTGGTATGGAAGTATGCCACCTTACCTCACCCTTTCCAATTCCATCCGGTAAACTCCCGCCTTCAGGAGCAGGACTTGATTTTGTAGTCCCGCTTCTTATCCAGTGTGATCTGCTTACCGTTCTTTGGCATCGGGCCGTAGTCTTTCTGTTTCACGAACAGCAGCAGATCGGCCTTATACATTCCCTGGTCAAAGGACTGTTTTGCTCCGCCCTCCAGTGCGCCGCACGTTCATTTACGCCGGGGTGCTGGGTAATGCAGAGCATCTGCTTATCATCTATGTAGCGTTCTTCTGCAAACTCGCTCAGGTTGAAGAACACCGTTTCCACATCCTGCGCCACATAGTCTTTGAACGTAGGGAGCGGCTTCGGGGTGTCCGGTTCGCCGTAATTCTGGTCAACGTCCAGCATATCAGCAAACCTCAGCTACCAGCCAGGATCTACCTTATCAGGGATCAGCAGCGGGTGGCTCTGAAGCTCAATGAAGCGACGGTCGGGACGATGCTCCACATAGGTGCGCAGCAGACGGTCGCCCTCAAAGCTGTGCCAGTTGCCGCCATCATCCAGATAGTTGCACAGGCCGTAGGCACGCATGAAGTTTGCGTTGCTGGGGATCATCAGCACCATGTTATCGGGAATCAGCGGCTTGGTCTCGCCGGTCGCGTCATCCAGATAAACTTCGTCGTAGCCGTAAACGTCCACACCGGCAGGTTCAGGTGGCCGTAATAGGTCAGGCCACCTTCCAGCTCTTTGGGTGCCATGGAACCGATGTCGAAGCGGCGCTTGTCCATCAGTTCCAGAATCTTACCGTCAGCCATGAAATTGTCGGCTGCAACCTTGCCCATGACGACCATATCTGCGTTGGCAAAGCCGTTACGGCTCACCAGCTGCTTCCAGTCGCGCAGATTACCCCAGGGGTCAGCGGCGGACTTGCCCCACTGCTTCGTGCCTTCAAGAGTGATCTTGTTGCCAAAGCCGAAGTCGATGACTTCATCCACGCCCTTGCCCTTGACCTTCAGCTTGCCGGTGGTAAGCACCTGTGCGGCCATCCACTCTTCGCGGCGGGTGGTCATGTCGTTCAGCTGGTTGTATTCCTCAATCAGCTTTTCTGCTGCACGGTCTGCCGGGGTGCGGCCAGAGAACAGATCTTCACCGGGCAGGCGTTCCATGTACTGGTCTGCCGTGCTGATGGTCGCCGGTTGATAAGGGGCGGTGCATAGGATTTGGTCTCGTAGCCCTCGCTCTGCACGATCTCGCCGCCAACCAGCGGATGGATGAATGCAGCATCTTGCGATTGCCCTTGACAATATCAATGTCACGCGGCGGGTCGGGAAGGTTTTCACGTTGGAGAAAAAGCGATCCCGCAGAAACGTGCGGATCGGCGGGGTGGTGCGAACAACCTCGATCAGGTGCCGAGGCTCATAAATGCTTACTTCATTAGCCATAAATGTTGTCCTCCTTACTTCAGGAAAATGCCAAGATTGCGCAGCGGAACTTCAACGTCGTCTACGCTCACGTTCTTCGGCAGCACAAGGCCAGCAGCGAAAAACTCACCGGTCAGATAAATCGGCACTTCTTTGTCTGCCTCTGCACTGTCAGCGGTAATACCATACAGGCCGGTAAGAACCGCCTGACCTGCACCGGCTGCATCTGCAACCGGCTTCACTTTGCCGCCCTCGATCAGAACAGGGGTGTGCGCCTCGACCGCCGCACTGGCCGTCTTGGTGGCCTTTGCGATGCCGATGTCGGTTCCGGCAATGAAATATTCCGGGGCCGTGCTGAAATCTTTTCTTGCAAGATCCATGATCATAGTTCCATCCTCCTTACTTCACGCCGTTAGCCTTGCGGATTGCATTCATAAATGCCTTGCTTTCCTCATCTTCGGCTTCAGGGTTTGCAGGCGGCGTGTTGTCGATGCTGTTGGCGTTCGAGTTCTCCGCAGCCTCCTTTGCACTCTTCAGATAGTTTCTTGCTCTGCTCCTGCTGTTTTGCCTTCATGCTGGCAATGACAGCCTTTGCAAAGGACGCAGAATCAACAGCTTCGTAACTTCGCCTCGTTGGCCTGATCTTCCGCGCCGGGCAGAGTTGCGTTCTCAATCTCCTGAATGCGGGTGCGCTCGGCAGTGATAGCCTCATTCTCGATGGTGGCTACCAGATCCGGGTACGCCTTGCGGAGATCATCCGTGGTCTTGATGTCCATGTTTTTTACCTCCCCATGGTCATTGCGTTCCGGCTTTTCCGCCGGGTTCATATTTTCAGTCCGGGTCGCGGTATTGTCCGTCACCCGGCTTCTGACAAAATTGGGCGCTTCGTTAAACGGAGTGTTCATGCTGATGCTGTTGACGAACAGAACACCGTTGCGATTCTCTACAACGGAATCCTCTGCATCGTCGTCCACCTCATCCACAAAGCCTTTTTCCTTGGCTTCCGTTGCCGTCCACCAGTTCGTTTCATCCATCCACTTAGCGCATTCATCCTCGGTCTTGCCGGACTTTTTGGCGTACAGAGCAATGATGCTGCTGCGGATGGTCTCAAGTGCTTTCAGGCAGTTCTTCATATCCTCTGCGGTCAGGTAATCGCAAACGCCCATGCTGACCGGATGGACCATGTAGCTGCCGTCCGCCGCGCCACAACTTTGTCTGCATGGCAGGCAACGATAGTGGCAGCACTTGCACACAACCCGTCAATGTGGGCAGTCACGGTGGCGGCATTGCGTTCCAGCATATTTCCAATGGCCTGGGCCGCGAAAACGTCACCACCGCCGGAGTTGATGTATACGGTGATTTCTTTCACATCGCCCAGGGCAGCAAGATCATCCGCAAACCGTTTCGGGGTCGCTGCATCCTCCCACCAGCTGCGCTCAGAAATATCGCCATAAAGCAGCAGTTCCGCCTTCTGGTCATCGTCGGCCAGATTGCGGAACTGCCAGAATTTATTATTCGTTGACTTTGGGTTCGTCTGGGAATTGGCTTTGCCCATTGCAGCCTACCTCCTTCATTTTTTCCATCTCACTTTTGCGCTGCCTCATATTGGCCCGCCAGCTTCCGCCGGTCATTTGCGCCGTTTCCTGCTCGGCAGTGGAAATGCCCTGTTCCATGCGCAGGATAGCCGCCTCGATTTCTTTCTTCGCATCCAGATTGGTGCGTGCCGGGCCGTTCCAGTTACAGGCATATAGGCTTTTGCAACAGCCGGATCATCGAAGAAGCCCGGCGCATGGATACGTCCACGGGCTACCGCTTCGGCAAACCACTTTTCGTAGGTCGGCTGGCAGAAGTCCGCCGCAAAGCTGTCCCGCATCACATCGCACGTTCTCCAAAACTCGTTCAGAGAACCGCGGCTTGCGGAGTAGTTGGAGCTGAACTTCTTATAAAGTACCTCGCTGGGCACTTCAATACCCGTCGCCACCTGGTTGGACATAGCTGACATAAAGCCGTCATATGTCGTGGTCGGATGTTTCGGGTCAAACGTGTCCGGTGTTTCGCCGGGCGCAAGGTCAAACACCGCAGACGGCGCAAGGTTGATTGCCAGTTCATCAGGCGGAGTGTTCGGGTCCTCCGCCTTGTCGGACGGATCCTCACCAAACGGTGCTCCGCTGACCGGGTTGTCATGCTTTATGAACAGTGTGATGGAGGATGCCACGATGGCCGCGGCTAACTCTGCATCCGTGTATCTGCCCATCTGCTTCATCGTGGGCAGTACCGGTGCCAGCAGGGGAACGCCGCGCCGCTGCCCGGCGCGTTCCCTCTGGGTGACGCACAGGATGTTCGGTTCTCCCGTTTCTTTGTCACGGGCTTCTACCTCGTCCAGGTCAGAGGCAGCGGATTATCATAGGCCAGCGGGTGCCTGCTGGCTACCCAGTAGGCAATGACCGCACCGCTCTTGTCCGTTTCCACGCCCTGAACAATCTGGTGTACATCAACGCCGTTCACCTTGCAGGGGTTCATTCTGTCTGTGCGGTCAGGGCTGCACACCTGATCAGCTTCGATCAACCGGAGCTGCAAAGCATACGGCCAGTTCGTGCGCTCTTTGAACTGCACTGCCGCAAACACGTCACCGTTCATCAGGAAACTGGTAAACGCCAGCGTTTGCAGCCGCCAGAAGTTGTCCATGCCGCTTGCATCACAAGCTGCGCTGTCCGCCCACAGGCTGAACTCGCGGGAGATTTCCGCCTGCAAATGGTCAGCCCGTTCCTCGGTCAGGTGCAGATAGTCCGCATCGACCTGGGGTGTCGGCACAAGGCCGCTGCCCACCACATTAGTGCGCAGGGTCTTGATTGCACCGGCCGCCAGTGGAATGCCCATGTAGGCATCCCGGCTCCGCTTGCGCAGCGTTTCCAGATTATCCTCGATGTCCTCTTTTGCGCTGCCACCGCCAACGTGCCAGCTCCGCATAGAGCGGGATGTATGGGAAGCGCCATAGTTCCCGTAACCGGTGCCGTTGTTTATGACAGACAGCGCCGTGCGGGCCACAGCACGGCGATACCCTTTTTCAGGGAGATCGCCGCAATGGCCTTATCAAGGAAATTTTCCATGTGCTCCACCGTCCTTACACATCATGGGGGAGAAGTGGTAGATCCGGTTTCTGCCCCGGCCCCTTTCCTCCGCTTCCGCTTCAGCCACTTTCTTTTCCCAGAAAGCAATGCTTTCCCGGATCTGCTTCAGGCTGGCGCGGGTCAAAACCATCTGCTCGATCTGGTAGCTTTGACCGGTCGATACGGCGCCTCGGCTTCCAGCCACATATCAAGGTGCCGCTGGGCGGTCTCTTTTGAAATAACAGGCATTGGTTAGATACCTCCCGATCTCCTTCTGCGGTACTGGCGCTGCTGTGCAGGACGCTGTGCATCCTCACCGGGAATTTCCAAACCAGGGGGATTGCTGATTTCCAGCGCAGCCGTTGCGTAGTTCCGCACGTCAAATGCTTCATTACGTTTCTGCGTCGGGTCCTTCAGTTCCCACCGTTCCACTTTGCGGCCAGACTTCCAACGTGTGACCTTGTGTTCCGCAGTAAGCATCTTGAAATAATTTTCGTCATACCCTGCATCTTCTGCCGCTGGGAAGTGGCAGTAGTTCGGGCCTTTGATAAGCACTTTCAGCCGTGCAAGGACATGGTTCTTTCCGGTGTCAACACCAAGGGTGAACAGTTCGCCCTTGACGCGGTTATTCTGGGTGGGGTTGCGCAGGTAGGGCACATCCATACCGCCGCGTCCTTTGATAGCCCAGATATGCCGTTCCTCCCGTTCTTTGCAGAATCGAATGACCTGATCCGGGAAGTGGCCGCCGCTGTCCATGCAGACAGACCGCAGGGACAGCTCCGTGCCGTCTTTCTTTTTCCATGTGCGGGAAAGGAACTCGTCCAGGTCTGCCCACACCTGACCGCGTTTCAAGTCGCCGTAGATGCGCTGGTACCGGATGCCCCCAGCTTTCTCTGCCGATACCCCAGCCCACCACTTCGGCCTCGAAGCGGTTGTCCTGCGTATCGACACCGGCTGTCAGATACACCACGCCGTCCGGGACTTCGGCCTCGTAGAACTCGCGGCGATCCAGCAGGTTGTTTGCCTCCACCGCTTCGCCCGGTTCTTCCCACGGTAAGCCTAGGTCAGTGTTCACAAAAACCTGCATCTTCTCGTAGTCGCCGCGCTGTGCATCCAAGTCAGCAGCAATGAAGTCCTCCACGATCTTGTCCCACCCGCAGAGTAGAGCCGATCTTGTTCATGTGGAAGCCCCGCACAGACCGTTCCGGGTGTTCTGCGTGCCACTTTCCTTGCAGGCTGTTCTTCTTCCAGCGGTATTCGTTGTCAAGGCAGCCACACTCGGCGCAGCGGTATTGCACGCCGCCTTCCGGCCACTTTTCCTTGTCGAACACCATGTTGTCCCAAACAAAGGGCTGATAAAGCCGCAGTTCGGGCAAGGCACCGTCCATTCCTCTTGGGTGGATGCGTTGAACTCGTCCAAAATGCGGCTGTTGTTTTTGTCGGTGGGGGTAGACACCAGCACCGTCTTGTAATCCCAGTAGGTCGTTTGGCGCTGCTCGGCCAGCATGACCGGGTCGCCCTCTTTGCCGGCGCTGGCTTTGTAAGCATCCACCTCGTCCGCCAGCAGCACCTTGATGGGGCGGCCGCGAAGATCGGTCGGGGGCGTTGCGCCAACGATGGTCAGCTGACCTCCTGCAAAGTTCTTTTTCATGATGGTGTTGCCAGAGTAGCGGCTCTTGTTATCCACAAGGCCCCGAAGCACCGGAGTGTCCCGGATCATGGTAGCCAGACGGTCTTTGCTGAAACTCTCGCCCAGGTTCACCGTGGGCTGCACAATCATGATGGGGGCCGGGTAATAGCTCATGTAGTACCCGATGGTGTTCAGGATCAGCGTCCGTCTTGCCGGACTGGGCACACATCATGGCAACCACCTTGCGGATGTGAACATCCCCGATGGCATCCATGATCTCCCGCTGGAAGGGTGCATTGTCCGTATTCCAGCGGCCCTGCGCTGCGGATGCTTCCGCCGACAAGCGGCGGTAGTTATCTGCCACTGACTAAGGGTCAGGTTCGGGGGCGGCTTCAGCGCACCCAGCGCCCGGCTGAACATCTGTGCAGTCTGCGGTTCCAGGTGGATCATTGCCATTGTTGCCGCCGCCTTTCTTCACACAGCTGCCAAACGGGCAGAACTGCTGGATCTCATTCAGCCGGATGCCCCAGACACAGCCCCGGCATTTATTCTTCCTGCTCATCTTCGGGTTCCTCCCCCGCTGGTGCTGCCAGCGCAATTTCGGGGTCACTCAATTCTACAAGTGCTTCCTGCACTGCTTTTTGCAGAATGTCGTGGGCTTCCGCCGGGTCGGTCAGCTGTGCATGGTGCTTGCGTACTTGGTCGGGATGGTTTCCAGCCGGTTCTTGAAATTTGCAAAGATGGTTTTCAGGGCGCGTTCTACGTCCTCGGTGCGGTGCAGGTCGCCTTGGGCTTCCTCCATCCGCATTTTCTCGATCTTGCCGCGGGTTTCCTCCCGCTCGGCACGGGCAGCAACAAGGCGGGCTTGATCGTCTTTGTTGCCGATCTTGAAGTTCAGGTATTGCCGGACACAGACCTTCATGTCAAAGACACCGGGCCGGACTTCGGACAGCACGCCCTGATCCCGCAGGTTCCGCACCTGACGGTCAGTGATATCCAGCCATTCGCCAACGGCCTTACTCGTGTACAGCATCTTTGTCACCGTCCCCCGGTTCTCCGATCTCGCCGGTTGCCCGGATGCGCAGCAGTTCAAGTCGCTGCTGTTCGGTTTCCAGGTGCAGCTTGTCCATTTCGTTTTTCTGCATCTGGGCCGCCGCAGACAGGATGCGGCCATGAATTTTGTTCAAGGCTTCCTGCAGCTGCAAGATACGCTGTGCCGGGGTCTCCTTCTGATACATACCGATCTGCTGGTTTGCGCCGTCCCGCTTCCGCTTGCCACGTCCGCCGGGTACTCGCATATCCATGACGCTGGATGTAATCATCTGGTCAGGCGGTAAAGCCTGATACTCTTTTATCTTGTCCAGAATGTACTTTTCCCGGAGCAGCAGTACACCGATTTCGTGGGATGTCAGCTCGGTGCTGTTCCGGGGCGCATTCTCTACGATCTGTTTTTCTTCCGGGGTGAGCTTGTCAAAGAAGATGGTCGCATAGGCTCCATCCTTCATTGCATTCTCATTCCCGACAGGTGCCCCGCCGCCGGGGTTGCCCACGGCGTTTTTGTTTCCCGGCTGTCCGCCGGGCTTCCGGGGTGCGGGCGGACCCCACCCGTCCTTTGCCTTCCAGCGGCGGACCGTATCATATTTAAGATGGAGATCGTCCGCCAGCTGTCGAAGATTCACTTCTCCGTCCTTCTCCATCCGGCAATGTACTCAGCGCGGGCGCATCGCGCTCATCGCTTCGCCTTGCCATTTGGTTTTCCTCCAATAAAAAATGCCCCGTCTGGCAAATCATCCAGGCAGAGCATTCAGTTTCGCCGCCGGTCCTGCGGCATTTCTTCGGGTCGCTTACAACTTGTAAGCAACAGTGTATGAAAAGGCCCCTCGGTTCGCCGCCGTGGGGCCTCTCTCCATAATTCCACTGTACTAAGTATAGCACCAAAACCGTCTTATAACGTCTTATCTTTTGCCGGTTGGGGCTTTCAAATGTAAACACTTTATGACATAGCCACCATTTTGCCAGCCCCGGCAAGATGGTCTATCCCGATTTTGTTGACCTCAACAAGATCACACCGGATGATTTGTTGGCACCGGCAAAAACGTGAGTTGCTTACAAATTGTAAGCGTCCACCATCCCGGTGACATTACCGCCATGTTCGCCCCAGACTTACATTTTTTGACCCGTACCCCCTTTTCGTGGGTCACGCGGAAGCCCTTCAAAAAAATTTGGAACCTAGAAA
>ENA-OQIM01000094-OQIM01000094.1-human-gut-metagenome-genome-assembly--contig:-NODE-94-length-27257-cov-2.357022_pt1 | contig 27257 bp, 40 predicted proteins | sample MGYA00242579_ERZ504744 | MGnify/ENA primary metagenome ERZ504744 (study PRJEB26092, sample SAMD00036441) | human gut metagenome | host: Homo sapiens | study: EMG produced TPA metagenomics assembly of...
AACAACAACCTGCACAAAAAGCAAGGATTCTTTCGTTTTTGCTTGACGCACCCTTTCCCAAGATGATATAAATAGGAAGTAATGGTTTGTAAAAAATGTCGATTACTGGAGGTTTGTATGGCTAATTTAGATTTACTTGAAAATTCCATTCCGGTTGCTCCGTTAAAGCTCGCAGCTCTGCCGGGCAGTATGGAAATGGCAAAAAAAGTTGATGCGTATCTGGTTCAGTTCCGTAAAGAGCTCGCCGAGCGCCGCAACGGGGTTTCCTTTTCCGGATATTCCGAGGATTCTTTTCTGATTGACTGCGAGTGCCCGCGTTTCGGTTCCGGCGAAGCAAAAGGAAGATCAACGAATCCGTCCGCGGTGCCGATCTTTACATCCTGGTTGATGTCTGCAACTACAGCATCACTTACAAGGTATGCGGCTACGAGAACCACATGTCACCGGATGACCATTATCAGGATCTGAAACGTATCATCGCTGCTGCAACGGGAAAAGCACACCGGATCAACGTAATCATGCCTTTCATTTATGAAGGAAGACAGCATAAGCGCACCAAACGTGAATCTCTCGACTGCGCACTTGCTCTGCAGGAGCTGATGAATATGGGCGTTTCCAACTTCATCACCTTCGACGCGCACGATCCTCGTGTCATGAATGCAATTCCGCTCGGCGGCTTTGACAACTTCATGCCAACCTACCAGTTTTTAAAAGCCCTTCTTTCGTTCTGTTCCGGATCTGACGATTGACAACGATCATCTGATGATCATCAGCCCGGACGAGGGAGCGATGGCGCGTGCCGTATACTTCTCCAACGTGCTCGGCGTCGATATGGGTATGTTCTATAAGAGAAGAGATTACTCCACCATCGTAAACGGAAAGAACCGATCGTGGCACATGAGTTTCTCGGTGATTCCGTAGCAGGAAAAGATGTTGTCATCATCGACGATATGATCTCCTCCGGTGAGAGTATGCTCGACGTTGCAAAACAGGTCAAAGAACGCGGCGCGGAACATGTCTTTGTCTGCACCACATTCGGCCTCTTCACCGACGGTCTTGAGAAATTCGACGCTTACTATGAGAAAGGCTATATCAGCAAGGTCATCACCACCGACCTGACCTACCGGACACCGGAACTCGTTTCCCGCCCTTGGTATGAGCCGGCTGAAATGAGCAAATATATGGCAAGCATCATCGATACGCTTAACCACGACGTATCCGTTGCAAAAGTACAGTCTACGACAGAGAAAATCAATAAGCTGCTGGCAAAACACAGATAATCGATTTTGTGTCCGCCGGATGCATACAGCAAAAAAACGGATCTGTTTTTTCCAGGTCCGTTTTTTGATGCTTTCTATTCTGTTTTCGATCCTGTTTTCAGACCAGGGAAAGGAATGCCGCGAGGTTTCCTCTTTTTCCCTTCGATGCACGGTGGGAATACAGGAAATCCGGGTTGCAGCAGGTGCAGAGGTTCGGCAGATGAATCTGCTTCTCCGGCACTCCTGCTGCAAGAAGGATCTGATGATTCGCCTCCCAGAGATTTAACTGGTATTTTCCATCTGGTTTTCCGTAGAACAGTTTCTCATGCAGTGTTTCCGGGAATGCTGCCCGGAACTCTTCGATCACGTCACCGCTCACCTCGTAGCAGTCCTGGCAGATCGACGGGCCGACGGCTGCGATCACATCTTTTGCTTCTGTTCCAAACCGTTCGTGCATCGCATCGAGCGTTGCCTGTCCCATCTTGTGGACCGTTCCACGCCAGCCGGAATGTGAAAGTCCAATTGCACGGTGCACCGGGTCGACAAAGTAGAGCGGCACGCAGTCCGCATAGAATGTCGCAAGTACGACGCCCGGCTCGTCAGTGATCATACCGTCAATATCATGAAATCGCGGTCTCTTGTCACGCCGCTGCCGCAGTCTGCTTTCGTCACATAACGGACCTTCGTCGTGTGTGCCTGATCGGAGGTAACAATGTTTTCCACTTCAAACCCCGCCGCCTCACAGAATCTTCTGTAATTCTCCCGCACATTCGCCGGATCGTCGCCGCGCGAAAAGCTGAGATTCATGCTGGAAAGATGTTCCTTACTCACCCCGCCGATCCGTGTGGAAAATGCATGGCGGATGCCTCAATTTTCTCAATCGCCGGCCAGGCAGATAGACCACGCCGTTTTCCGCCTCGTTGACATGCATCGTTTTTTATCGTTTTGTTTCCATTGAATTGGTATCATAAAAACTCCCTTCCTACCAGCCGCTCCCTGATAATAAAACGCGTTCGCATAGACGCGGATCTCCTCCGGTGTCTCTGCCACGACGTCGAAACGGCAGGGCACATCCATCGGGATCTGGTGGAGCATGCGGTAGTAATCTGCTGTTTTTGAAATTTTCTTCTGTTTCTTTCCATCCACGGCGCTTGTCGGGTCTCCGGCTGTCCGGCCGGTGCGGTATTTTACTTCGATAAAAAATGTATGTATCGTCCTGTTTTGCGATCAGGTCGATCTCACCGAAGCGGCACCGGAAATTCCGCACCAGGATGTGATATCCCAGACTTTCCAGATATTCTGCCGCACGGCTCTCCTGTCTCGTTCCTACTTCCCGCTGGTTCAAATGCGATACCCTCTCCTTTTTTGATGCGGTGCCTTTACACGAAATGGCCGATAAACGACTGCCGGTGGATCGGTGACGGGCCGATTTCTTTTAAAGCAGCGATATGCTCTGCCGAACCGTAGCCCTTGTTCGATGCAAAACCGTAGCCGGAAGCACCTTGTCGTACTCTTCCATCAGGCGGTCCCTTGTCACCTTCGCAACAATACTTGCCGCCGCAATCGAAACACTCTTGGCATCTCCCTTGATGATCGGCACCTGGCGGATGTCCACCTGCGGGATTTTCACCGCATCGTTTAAGAGTACATCCGGCTTCACGGAAAGCTTGCTGATCGCCTCCCGCATCGCCTCGTACGTTGCCTGTAAATATTGATCTCGTCGATCCGCGCCGGGGAGGCATAGCCGATGCCGACGGCCACTGCCTCGCGCATGATCACATCGTACAGCTCGTCGCGTTTTTTGGCCGTCAGCTGCTTGGAATCGTTCAGATACAGGATTTTACTGTCACGCGGCAGAATGACCGCACCTGCGACCACAGGGCCCGCCAGAGGGCCTCTTCCGACCTCGTCGATGCCGCAGATCCAGCCAAGATCCTCATATTTGTGCTCGTAGATCTTCATCTGTTCCGTGCGCTCGCGCTCTTTTTTTAAGGCCTCTTCCTGTTTCTGGTATTTTTGAATCAGATTTTGTACGCCGGCACGGGAATCCTCTTCGTATTCCAGATAAAGGGCGGGCAGCTCCGTCTCCGAAGCTGCCGCAAAAATTTCCCGTATGGCGGATATCGATTGTTTTTTCTCTGTCATCGTTGTTCTCCGCATTTTTTATTTTGATAAATCCATTTATTCCGGTTTTTCCAGCGTGATTCTGCCGAGCTTTCCGCTCCGGAAATCATCCATCAGAAGCCGTGCTGCTTTTTCGTAATCGAGCTCATTTCCCTTTTTCAGGCATCCGCGCACACGCGCAATCTCACCCAGGATTTCCACACGATCCGTCACACCTTCAAAGCCAAAGCGTTTCTCCAGCGTTCCCGGATACTCTGCCGTCAGATAATCGATGACGGACAGCGCCAGCTCCTCCACGTTCAGGATCTCATCGTTGATGGAACCGATCATCGCAAGATGCAGTCCCACCTGCTGGTCCTCAAACTTCGGCCACAGGATACCAGGTGTGTCCAGAAGCTCCAGCTGTTTGCTCAGACGGATCCATTGTTTTCCCTTCGTGACGCCCGGTTTGTTTCCGGTCTTCGCACAGGCTCTGCCCGCATACGCATTGATAAATGTCGATTTTCCGACGTTCGGAATACCGACAACCATCGCGCGGACCGGACGGTTCAGGATGCCGCGTTTGCGGTCGCGCTCGATTTTCTCTTTGCAGGCCTCCTGTACGGCGCTGTTGATCGCTTTCATGCCGGCTCCGGAACGGGAATTGACCTTCACAACAGAATATCCCTTTCCCTTGAAATATTCCATCCAGGCATCGTTTCCGCGCTCATCGGCAAGGTCCGATTTGTTCAGCAGGATCAGCCGTGCTTTGTTCTTTCCAAGTTCATCTATATCCGGGTTGCGGCTCGCTGCAGGAACTCTCGCATCGACCAGCTCAATCATCAGGTCGATGAGCTTTAAGTCTTCCTGCATCTGTCTGCGGGCCTTCGTCATATGACCCGGGTACCACTGATAATTCATGTTTCTTCTCCTTCTATGCTGCGTTTACACGAAACCGATTTTCTTCCACGGCGAAATCGTAAACCAGAGCTTTCCGACAATGCGGTCCGAATCCACGAGTCCCATGCCGTTGTGGCGGCTGTCCTCGCTGTTGTTCCGGTTGTCGCCGAGTACAAAGTACTGTCCCTTCCCGACCGTGATCGCTCGGAGGCAAGTCCCGCGTTTGTGATGGCCGGAAATTCATCTTTTTCATTATAGACTTCCCCGTTGATGAGGATCTGTCCGTCTTTGATCTGTACCGTCTCGCCCGGCAGCGCAATCACACGCTTGATGTGGATGCTCGCCTTCTTGTCCTCACTCGTCCGGAACGCGATGATATCCCCGCGTTTCGGAGAACTTAAGCGGTACCAGGCGGAGTCCATCAGCACACGCTCCCCCGGCACGAGAGTCGGCTCCATCGAACCCTCCTGCACCACGACACTTCTGCAGAAAAACCAGGAAAATGCCGCGGCAAGAAGAATCGCCGCAATAATTTCCAGAATCCATACAAACGTGGAACGGATCTTTTTCTTGTAGAAATATTCCTTTACATATCTGGTATTCATACCCATAGTGTAATTCTCCGTAAGACAAAACCGGAGAAACACAATTGCTCATGTTCCTCCGGCCATCCTTTTAACGACTTATTATTTTACCAGCTCTTTCACTTTCGCTGCTTTACCAACACGGTCTCTTAAGTAGTTCAGTTTCGCACGTCTTACTTTACCACGTCTGATAACTTCTACTTTCTCAACGTTCGGAGAGTGTACCGGCCATGTTTTCTCAACGCCTACGCCGTTGGAGCTCTTACGAACGGTGAAGGTCTCTTTGCTTCCGCCGCCCTGTCTTTTCAGGACAACGCCTTCGAATACCTGGATACGCTCGCGGTTACCCTCTTTGATTTTACCGTAAACTTTAACGGTATCACCAACGCGGAACTCCGGTGCTTCTGCTTTTAACTGTGCATCTTCGATTTTCTTAATAATGTCGTTCATTTCTTTATCTCCTTTTTTTACCCTGGATGTTCTTAATGCCTTTTTGCAACAGCGGACCATCTCTTTACTCACAACAAGATATATTATACTATAATGCATCCGCAGATGCAAGTATTTTTTTCACTTTCCATTCGCCGCTGTACAGCAGACTGCGAAGCGCGAAAGAAAACCGCTGCAGGCCGTCCGCGGACGGTATGCCGGTAAGCCGTGCGACCAGACGGAAACCGTTTTTTTTCCAGCTGCTCTTCGAGTTTTTCTTCCTCTTCTGAGAATCCGTCCGGGCACAAAAACACCAGCGGTGTTTCTTTTCCGGCAAAGCTGCGGATATACTCGCTCTTTGCTTTCATACCCTCCTCAAGCGTTCCCGGAAGCTGCAGAATCAGCAAATCATGGTCATCAAACAGATTTTTCTGTTTCCGGATCTTCTTTCGTCCGAGATCAAGGCTTACACCATAGCGTGTCATGCCTGCCAAAAGATCGTGCGCCCAGGCAGACGATTCCTCTTTTTCATTGCATGCGCAGGAAATCTGGAATGCATTTTCCAGAAGGTCCGGCCGCCGCTCGGCTGTCCGCACCAGGGATGCCTCATGACGCCACGCTTCGATCTTTTTGTGGTCACCGGAAAGAAGCACCTCCGGAACTTTTTTCTCGTGCCATGTCTCCGGTCTTGTGTAATGCGGATACTCAAGCAGATTGTCCTGCAGCGACTCAAACTGCGAAGATTCCTCGTTGCTTAAGACACCCGGCACAAACCGCGATACCGCATCCACCAGCACCATTGCACCGAGTTCTCCGCCTGTTAAAACATAATCCCCGATCGAGATATAGTCCGTTACCACTTCCTGCAGTACGCGGTCATCGATGCCCTCATAGTGGCCGCAGAGCAGCACAAGATCGTCCTCAAGCGCCAGCTCTTCCACCATCGTCTGGTTCAGTACTTTTCCCTGCGGTGTCAGATAGACCGTGCGCGGCTTTTTCCCGATCTTTTCGGCTACCGACTGGTAGGCGCGGAACACCGGCTCCGCCTCCATGACCATGCCCGCACCGCCGCCGTACGGGTAATCGTCCACGCGGTTGAATTTATTTGCTGAAAAATCCCGGATATTCGTCGTCTCGAGGGAAATATAGCCGTTGTTGATGGCTCTTCCGAGGATGCTGGTGTGCAGCCCCTGCTCGATCATCTCCGGAAACAGCGTCAGAATATGATATTTCATCGTTCTTTACTCTCTTTATCAGTCAATCAGGCCCGGAAGAAGGTGAATCGTCATCTTCTGCTCATCCAGGTCCACATCCAGAATGCAGTCATGGATCGCCGGAATCAGAACCTCTCCGTGCTCTTTCGAATCTACAATATAGACGTCGTTCGCACCGGTCTCCATCACATCGCGGAGCGTGCCGAACAGTTCGCCGTCCTCGGTGTACATCTGCATTCCCTGCAGGTCTGCGATATAGTATTCGTCCTCTTCCAGCGGAATGGCATCCTCTCTCGTCACATAGAGCTGCAGCCTTTATACCGTTCGATATCGTTGATGTTGTCAATTCTTGAATTTACAATGGCAAGCTGTTTGAAAAACGCACGCCAGTTACATGGAGTTCTTTTTTCTTTTCCGTATCGAGAAAAACGCGGTCCAGAGAAAGAAAACGCTCCGGATCTGTCGTCGGGTATACCTTTACCTCACCGCGTACGCCGTGGGTTGTGGTAATTACGCCAATCTGCAAATATTCTTCCATTCAAAAACCCTTTCCAACCAGTTCTACTGTGTATTGCGACTTGAGAAACACGCTTTGCGAGTTTCTCAAGTTATCGCGCAGTCGCCAAGGTCCCGTGCAAGCACGGACTTTGTCTCGTTGCCCGCGTAAAGAAAGGAACCGGCAACAACTGTCGGTTCCTTTTCCTATCTTTTACTTACTGTAAAATTTCTACGACAACTTTTCTGTCGCTCTTTGAGGAAGCTGCTTTTACAACCGTACGGATTGCTTTCGCAATGCGTCCCTGACGTCCGATGACTTTTCCCATATCTGACGGATCTACTTTGAGTTCCAGCAGAAGGTCATCACCGCTGACGGTTTCTGTCACAATTACCTCAGATGGATGATCAACCAGAGATTTTGCAATTACTTCGATAAGTTCTTTCATTACAAGATACCCCCGTATGAATTATTTCTCGATACCAGCCTGTTTTAAGAGTTTGGCAACGATTTCGGTCGGCTGTGCGCCGTTAGCCAGCCATTTTTTAGCAGCCTCCTCGTTGAAGCTGATTGCGCTCGGCTCGCGGTTCGGATCGTAAGTTCCGATCTCCTCGATGAAACGTCCGTCTCTTGGGGATCTGGAATCTGCTACAACGATTCTATAAAAAGGAGCTTTCTTCTGTCCCATTCTTCTTAATCTCATTTTTACTGCCATTTTTCTTTACCTCCATTGTAAATTCATGTATTTATTTATATTTTTTCTTTTATGCTAAAAGGGAAGTTTGAATCCTCCTCTTTTACCACCCTTACCGACCATTCCGGTCATCTGTTTCATCATTTTTCTTGACTGTTCAAACTGTTTGATGAAACGGTTTACCTCCGCGATGTCAACACCGGCGCCTTTTGCAATTCTCTGCTTTCTCGACGGATTGATGAGATCCGGGTTTTCTCTTTCCTTTGGCGTCATAGAAAGTACAATAGCTTCCTTTCTTGCCATGTCTTTTTCATCCACCATGCTCTCAAGATCCTGACCCTTCATTTTCGCGCCGACGCCCGGAAGCATATTCAGGATGCTGGAGATGCCGCCCATATTGCGCATCTGCTCCATGGAATCCAGATAATCGTTGAAGTCGAACTGCGCCTTCTTCATCTTCTGTTCCATGGCTTTTGCTTTTTCTTCGTCGATGTTTGCCTGCGCTTTTTCAATCAGGCTCATCACATCGCCCATGCCGAGGATACGGGACGCCATACGGTCCGGATAAAACTGCTCCAGATCCGAAAGCTTTTCGCCCATGCCGACATAGAGAATTGGTTTGCCGGAAACTGCACGGATTGAAAGTGCCGCACCGCCTCTGGTGTCACCATCTAATTTTGTAAGTACTACACCGTCGATGCCGACTTTATTGCTGAACATCTCGGCCACATTGACTGCGTCCTGTCCGGTCATAGCGTCTACTACCAAAAGGGTCTGATCCACAGGAACAGCCGCTTTGATATCCTGTAACTCCTGCATCATCTCTTCATCGATGTGCAGACGGCCTGCGGTATCCAGAATCAATACGTTAAAGCCGTTTGTCTTTGCATGCACCAGCGCTGCCTTTGCGATATCCACCGGACGGTTTTATCTCCCATAGCGAACACTTCCACGCCCTGCTTTTCTCCGTTGACCTGCAGCTGTTTGATCGCTGCCGGGCGGTATACGTCGCAGGCTGCAAGGAGAGGTTTTCTTCCCTTGGCTTTTAACTTTCCTGCAATCTTTGCGGTTGTGGTTGTTTTACCGGCTCCCTGAAGACCTGCCATCATAATAATGGTAACTTCGCTCGCCGGGCGCAGTGCGATTTCCGTTGTCTCGGAACCCATCAGCTTAACCAGCTCGTCATTTACGATTTTAATGACCATCTGACCCGGATTCAGTCCGTTCATGACGTCCTGTCCGACTGCCTGCTCCTGTACGGATTTGATAAACTGTTTTACTACTTTGAAGCTGACATCCGCCTCGAGAAGTGCCATTTTTACTTCCTTCAGCGCAGTCTTTACATCCGCCTCGGTCAGGCGGCCCTTGCTTCTGAGATTTTTGAAAACATTCTGGAGTTTCTCGGTTAAACTTTCAAATGCCATGCTCAAAGCTCCTCTAATATATCCGATGCAATTGCTGCAATCCGCTGCATCACATCTTCTTTCGGGGTATCACCAGAAGGATCTGTCAGCTTTCGGATCTCGTTTACATTCTCCCGGATCTGCACAAAGCGTTGTACAGATGAAGCTTTTCTTCATACTCTTCCAGTGTCTTGTTGCAGCGTCTGACCAGATCGTGGACTCCCTGGCGGGAAATGCCCCGCGCTGCCGCAAACCTCGCTCAGGGAAAAATCGTTGAGCACCACGTCCTCATATACCTGACGCTGATGTTCAGTCAGAAGTTCGCCGTAAAAATCATACAGTAATGTCTGTTCCAATATTTTTTCCATTGCGATCACCTTGGTTATCATACACGAAATGATGCTGGGTGTCAAGTATTTTTTCTTGACAGTTTTAAAATTTTTCTGATCCGTTTCAAAAGCCGCAGAAAAGGCGCATTTTCCGCGTTTTTTCGCAGAAAACACGCCCCTTATAAAGACTTTTGTATACCTACTGCAGCTCCGCAATCCTCGTCACAGCCACATAAATCGACTGAATTTTGTACCACGTCGGATAATCCACAATGCCGGAAACCGGCAGGCCGAACAGCCGCTGGAACGCTTCGACGGCGTCCTGCGTCTCTTCATCGAAATAGCCATTTTCATAGACCGTCGGAATCGATGAATACACCTCCGCAATCACGTTCAGCTGCTCCTGTATCTGCAGTACCTTGTTCCCGGACGAGCCGATGGTGAGGTCATACCCCGGCCAGGAGGACGGGATGCCGGAAATCTCCTCCGCCGTGTTGATATACATATTGTCTCCATAATAATTGCGGAGAATCTGAATCGTTGAATACCCTTGGTCCGCCAGGTTTTTGGACCCCCACTGGCTCATCCAGTTCGGGCAGCTCACACGGTTTCCGTCACAGTACTGCGTCAGAATCGGCTGTTTCACATTCGGGCGCGACAGGTAATCAGCAAAAATCTCATCGACCACAAGGGAAATGCTGTCGAAAATATTCCTGCCGTAAATCCATTTGTGATCGTAGGCCGTCGACGAAGTGATCGTAAAATCGTATCCCTTGTTGCGGTACCATTCTGTATAGACACGGTTCAGCGTAAATGACATGATTGCGAGGATATTCGCCCGGATCGCCGCATCCGGCCATGTTGCATAGATTTCCGAGCACGCCACATTTTTGATGTAGTCGCGGTACCGCACATAATAGTCGCGTGCCGTGCTGTCGGTCGGCGCTCCGTCGTGGACGATGATATACTCCGGGATCACGACACGGGACAGCACAATCTCACCGCTCTCCCTCGTCGGCTTGATCTCACTTTCCGGAATTTTCGCCGGATATTCGCCGAACAACGTATGGTCCGGGATCGTCACATCCGCAAACGCTGCGCCCTCTGCCAGTTTGAGGTCCACCTGCTGGACGGACTGTTCTCCTGAAAGAAGCTCGGAGCCCGTCACTTCAACCGGTTCATACCCTTCCGCCTCCACTTTCACCGTATATTCGGAATACGGCTGATTCACATTCGGTTCCAGACTGTACTCGAGCGGCGGCGTCGCCAGATCCAGCGTCTCCGTTCTGCCGTCCCCGTCGGTAATCAGCTCCTCGATCACATTCTGCGGATCTCCCGTATACGAAACCGTCACCCGCGCCCCGGAAACAGGCCGCGCCTGGATTCTTGTATTTACCCGGATTTCCAGCCGCCCGCGGTCAGTCATTTCCTGCTGCATACGCAAATTTTTCATAAAAAAGCCCCATATCCTGCACTCCTTTTATGGTATGCAGAATATGAGGCTTTGTTGCTTTTCACTTTTCGATTTACAGGATCCGCTGGACGTCGTGGATCATGACGTAGACCATCAACGCCATCAGAAGCACCAGGCCCGCGAAGTGAACCATACCCTCCAGGTCTCGCCGGATTGGTTTTCTGCGGATGGCTTCTATGATCAGAAAGACAAGCCGTCCGCCGTCGAGTGCCGGGAGCGGCAGCAGGTTCATGACGCCAAGGTTCGATGACAGCAGAATCACCATGTTCAGCATCGTCATCACCGTAACCAGAACGCCCTGCGATTTTACATCATCATAGGCGGTTCCGATCGCATCCACCACGCCGACCGGGCCGGAAAGATCGTTCACAGAATACTGTCCGGTGATCAGCATACTGACACTGTCAATGACGGTGCGCACCCAGTATTTGATCTCCAGCACGCTGTATTTCAGCACGCCGATCGGGGACTGTTTCTCCCGGAGCTGATACGAAAACTGTACATTCGCATACGTATTTTCAACCGGTGTCACCGTAATCTCTTTCGTCTTTCCGCTGTGCTCATACTCCAGCGTCACAGCGCTTCCATCGAAGGATGCTCTGTCTGGTAAGCAGTAAAATCTGCCACACAGGTGATCGGCGCTCCGTTGATCGATACGAGCAGGTCGCCCGCGACAACACCCGCAGCGGCAAGCGGCATATTCTGCTGCACATACGTGAATTCCATGCCGCGGTCACAGTCATCGTAGTTAAAGCCCATCATATACCGCGTTGTCACCGTCGGTTCATATGTGATCGTTTTCTTTTCCCCGTCGGCCTTTTTAACCTCCAGCGTAATCTCATCCGTCGGCACACCCCGTACCGTCATCACAGAGTTCAGCTCTTTTCCGATGGAAATATGTCTTCCTTCATAGGAAGTGATGATATCTCCCGCTTCCAGGCCTGCCTCTGCCTCCGGCGAACCGTCTGCCACTTCTGTGACGCGCGCCGGGGAACTTCCCGCGTAACTGATCACAAAGATTGCGCAGAAAAATGCCAGAATCATGTTGAACACCGGTCCCGCCGCAACGACGGAAATTCTTGCCCACACGGATTTGCTGTTAAAGGTTCCTTCCCCCTCCTCTTCACCGTCCTCGCCGAGCATCTGGCACGCACCGCCGAAAGGCAGAAGTTTTAAGGAATAGACCGTTCCTCCTTTTTCTGTCTTTACCACCATCGGGCCAAAGCCGATCGAAAATTCCGTCACGGTAATACCATTCGCTTTCGCCAAAAGAAAATGCCCCAGCTCATGGATAATGACGGTGATTCCGAAAATGAGTACGGCTATCAGGATTTTTACAATCATGCTGTCTTATTCTCCCATCTTATATCTGTTCGCAATCCATTCATACGTCTCCTGCTCCGCCGCGAGAATCTGCTCCAGCGTCGGATCGGCAATCGTTTTGTGTGCTTCCATTGCACCGGCGATCACGTCGTAAATCTCGAGGAAACGGATCTTCTTCGCGAGGAACAGTGCAACGGCGCGTTCATTTGCCGCATTGAAGACCGTCGGCATGGAGCCGCCCGTCCGGGACGCCTGCATTGCCATCGGAAGGCCGAGGAAGGTATCCATATCCGGTTTTTCAAACGTGATCTGTGTCAGCGCCGCAAAGTCGAGGCGGTCGCCTGCAAGGAAGCGGCGCTCCGGGTAATACAGTGCGTACTGGATCGGCAGTTTCATATCCGGTGTGCCAAGCTGTGCCATGACAGCGCCGTCTTTAAATTCTACCATGGAATGGATAATGCTCTTTGGCTGTACCACAACTTGGATGTGGTCGAGATCAACACCGAACAGCCATTTTGCTTCCATGACTTCCAGTCCTTTGTTAACGAGTGTCGCGGAATCAATCGTGATCTTGTGCCCCATCGACCAGTTCGGATGACGGAGCGCCTGCTCTACCGTTACGTTTTCGAGCTCCGCTCTTGTTTTTCCGCGGAACGGACCGCCGGATGCAGTAATCAGAAGTTTTTCAATTTCTTTTCTGTTTTCCCAGTGCAGGCACTGGAAAATCGCCGAGTGCTCACTGTCCACCGGAAGGATCTGCACACCGCATTCCTCTGCCAGCGGCATAATAATGTGTCCCGCCGTTACCAGTGTCTCTTTGTTTGCCAGTGCAATGTCTTTTCCTGCCTTCATCGCCGCAACCGTCGGGCGAATGCCGATCATGCCGACGATCGCTGTCACAAGGATTTCGCTCTCCGGCATCGTGGCAAGCTCGATCATGCCGTCCATGCCGCTGCCGATTTTTACAGGAAGATCCTTCACTCTGTCACGGAGTTCTGCCGCTTTCGCCTCATCGCCGACTGCCGCAAACTTCGGATGAAATTCCCGGATCTGCTGCTCAAGCAGTGTAATATTACTTCCGGCGCTGATGCCGACCACCTCAAGATCGCCGTTGGCACGCACGACATCGAGGGTCTGGGTTCCGATCGAACCGGTTGAACCAAGAATTGCTATTTTCTTCATATTCCAGTTTCTCCCATCTGCTTCCCGTTTATGCTGTAGGGGAAGCTTTTTTAATGAATCAGAAGCACCGACAGGAAATAGATGATCGGTGCGGTAAAGATCACGCTATCGAAGCGGTCAAGAATACCGCCGTGGCCCGGAATCAGCTTTCCGTAATCCTTGATGCCCTGATTTCGTTTGATTGCGGATGCCGCAAGGTCTCCGACCATGGAGATCAGCGCGCCGACACCGCAGATGATGGCGTATTCCACCATGCCGCCCTTTGTCGCAGCCGCATAGATGATGCCGAGCAGAATCGCTCCGACGACACCGCCGACAGCTCCTTCTACGGATTTTTTCGGGCTTAAAACCGGCGCCATTTTATGTTTTCCAAAGAGTACGCCGACACAGTATGCACACGTATCGCAGCCCCAGGAGCACAGGAAAATCAGCCATACATGGAATTTTCCGCCGTCCAGCATACGGGTCTGATATACATAGGAAAGCATTACGCGACATAGACAATCGCAAAGAACGCCGGCATCACCTGATTGGCGTTGTATTTCGGATAAGTAAATACGTATACTGCCATCAGAAGCACGAGATCCAGGATCAGCGCGAGCATCTGGTACATCGGGTCATGAAGCAGCAGGGACAGATAGAAAATCACAACGCCCGCATAGCCCGTAATTTCCAACAGATTCCATTTATCTTCTCTTACTTTCATCACGCGGAACAGCTCTCCTGCGCCGATCAGCGACAGGCACAGAACCGTCATATAGAGCACAGTTCCGCCGCTGCAGATCGTAAGCAGCGCCACAAGGACGAGCACGATGCCGCTTAACAGTCTTGTCTTAAACATCTTTTTTATTCCTCCTTCACGCCGCCGTAACGCCGGTCTCTGTTATTATATTGTTCGATGGCTTTTCTCAATTCCTCTTCGTGGAAATCCGGCCACGGAACCTCGGTAAAGTAAAATTCCGTGTAGGCCAGCTGCCACATCAGGTAGTTGGAAAGGCGCTGCTCGCCGCTTGTACGGATCAGAAGATCTGGATCCGGGATTCCGGCGGTGTCGAGGTAGCTCTCAAAACACTGCTCCGTCAGTTTTCCGTTCTCATCAAACGCATTCTCTGCGAGAGTTCCGTTTTTCACATCCTCGATCATGCGGGTCATGCCGCGCAGGATCTCATCACGGGAACCGTAGTTCATTGCGATCTGGAAGTACATGTGATCGTAATCTTTGGAGCACTCCTCCAGTTCATGAATGCTGTCCTGAATATCCTGCGGGAATGCGCTCGGATCTCCGATGATTTTGACGCGCATCTGATTTTTATGTGCTTTTTGATGCATCGTTTCAGATACTGGCGGAACAGCTTTAAGAGGCCCTCCACCTCGGCGCGGGAGCGTTTCCAGTTCTCGGTTGAGAACGCATAGACGGTCAGATATTTGACACCCATGTCTTTGATCACGTCACACATTTTTTCCAGATTGTCGCATCCGACAATATGGCCGTAGCCGCGCGGCATATTGCGTTTTTTCGCCCATCTGCCGTTTCCGTCCAGGATGATGGCGATGTGATTCGGCACTTTTAATTCATTATCCATACTTTTTTCCTCCGTAAACGATAACAGGCTGCCTGCAAATGACAGGCAGCCCCTCGTTTTCTTTGTATTACACGGTCATAATTTCTTTGGATTTTACGTCCACCATCTGATCTACTTCTTTGATGTATTTGTCTGTTAATTTCTGGGTCTGCTCCTCGAGCTCTTTGATTTCGTCCTCGGAAACGTCCTCTTTGGCAAGTTTCTTGAACGCATCATTGGCATCGCGGCGGATGTTGCGGATGGCTACCTTTGCGCCTCTGCTTTTTTCTTTACCTCTTTTACCAGCTCTTTACGACGGTCCTCGGTAAGCTCCGGGAATACCAGACGGATGACTCTTCCGTCATCGGACGGGTTGATGCCAAGGTCAGACATCATGATCGCTTTCTCGATCTCTTTTACCAGGGATGCTTCCCACGGCTGGATCTGGATCATACGTGCTTCCGGAACAGAGATGTTTGCCACCTGCTGCAGCGGAGTCGGTGTTCCATAGTAATCTACAGTAATGCGGTCCAGTACATGCGGGTTTGCACGGCCTGCGCGGATGGTTCCGAATTCGGAATCGAGGCTTGCAATGGATTTGCCCATTTTTACCTCAAACGGTTTTACTCTCTCGTCGATCTGATTTGCCATATTAAATTTGTCCTCCTGCTATCTCTTATACGGTCACAGTTCTGCGAACTGTGACATTCGCAGCTCTCATTTAAAGTTTTGCTTCGCAAAAGGAGAGCTGCTCACACCTGAATCATTTTCTTACGCAGTAAAACAGCAAGTGTTTTACTGCTGAATTTTTATTAATTATACCGTTACTCTTGTGCCGTTAATTTTTCCGTTTGCAGCATTTACAATGCTGTTCTCTTCATTTAAACCAAATACCAGCATCGGCATTTTGTTTTCCTTGCAAAGGATGGATGCGGTCATATCTACCACTTTCAGATCCTTTTCAATGACTTCCTGAATGGAAATCTCGTCAAATTTCTTTGCATCCGGGTTTGTTTTCGGATCGCTGTCGTAGACACCGTCTACTGCTTTTGCAAGCAGAATCTCGTCTGCCTCGATCTCGATCGCGCGAAGTACGGTTGCCGTATCGGTTGAGAAATATGGATGGCCTGTACCGCCGGCAAAGAATACAACCATGTTGTGCTGGAAATATTTGTTTGCACGGTCTTTGGAAAATCCTTTTGTGAACTCTCCGCATGGGAATGGAGTCAGAACTGCGGTCATCATTCCCTGGGAACGGAAGATTTCTGATACATAGATACAGTTCATAACGGTTGCCAGCATACCGATCTGGTCTGCTTTGGTACGGTCGATATTTTCGGAACTGCGTCCTCTCCAGAAGTTTCCTCCTCCGATTACGATGCCGACTTCAATCCCCTGGTCTACCAGAGTTTTTACCTGTTTTGCCACTTTTGTGACGGTCGGCTCGTCAAAACCGGTGTGTTTCTCTCCTGCAAGAGCTTCTCCGCTCAATTTCAGTAATACTCGTCGTTTCATCTTGCATCCTCGTTCCTTTATGATATTTTTTCACAAATGTCTTGCATTTATGAAATGATTATACCATCTGTTCCCAAAAACGACAAGGGCAAAATTCGTTTGTGTTCCGCAGATCGTCTGCCGCTGCGAGAATCCGTCTCCACTGCAGATATTCCATCATCCATCGGCGTCCGGTGCAGATACGCTTTGAAAATCCGCTGACATTCCCGTGGAGAGAGGTGAACGCTTGCGGCGGCTTCTGCGAACCGACGGCCTGGATCATCTGCTGTGTGGTAATCTGTATTTTACATTCACCATTCGAAAAGAATTCCGCGATACGGCGGCATAAAAACCATAAAATCTCTGTCGGAAGTTCAGACTCCTGACAGAGATTTTTTATAGATTCATTTTAGATCTGCGCTACGACAAAGATATCATAAATTGCTTTGATTGCTGTTTCAAAGTCGCGGTTTTCAACGCCAATGATGATGTTGAGCTCGCTGGAACCTGATCGATCATCTTGACATTAACGTGTGCATGCGCCAGTGCAGAGAAAATCCTTCCGGCTGTGCCTCTCGTTCTTCTCATACCGCGTCCTACAACAGCAATCAGCGCCAGATCGGATTCAAGATCAATAGAATCCGGCTGTACGGCACGATGCAGTCCTGCGATAACCTGCTGTTCTTTTGCTGCAAACTCACTCTGATGAACAAATACCGTCATGGTATCGATGCCGGACGGCATATGCTCAAAGGAAAGATTGTTATCCTCAAAGACGCCAAGTACTTTTCTGCCAAAGCCAATCTCGGTATTCATCATGCTCTTCTCAATCGTGATGGATGCGAAGCCTTTCTTTCCTGCGATACCGGTGATTGTAAATTTCGGTTTACTGCAGGTATTCTCCACGATCATGGTTCCCGGATCCTGTGGTGCGTTGGTGTTCAGCACGTGGATCGGGATTCCCTCCTGACGGAGTGGGAAGATGGAGTCTCATGAAGGACAGTAGCTCCCATGTAGGAAAGCTCACGCAGCTCACGATAGGTAATGGTGGAAATGACTTCCGGATCCTTGACGATACGCGGATCGGTTACCAGGAAACCGGAAACATCGGTCCAGTTCTCGTAGATGTCAGCGTGTACGGCCTTTGCACGATGGAACCAGTGATATCGGATCCGCCGCGGGAGAAGGTTTTTACGCTTCCGTCCGGTTTTGCGCCGTAGAATCCAGGAACGACTGCGTTATCCAGATCTTTTAAACGCTCGGAGAGCACTTCGTCAGTCTTGTCTGCAAGGAAGTTTCCGTTCTCGTCGAAGCAGATCACTTCTGCAGAATCAATATACGTATATCCCAGATAATTTGCCATCACGATACCGTTCAGGTACTCTCCGCGGGATGCGGCGTAGTCCTCTCCGGCTGCTGCGGCAAAGTTTTCTGCGATTTTTTCAAATTCCGGGGAAAGATCCAGGCTGAGGTTCAGACCGTCGATGATCTCCTGATATCTCGCTTTGATGTTCTGCAGTTTCTTCTTGAAATCTCTTCCGGCAACTGCAGTGCGATAGCAGTCATACAGCATATCGGTTACTTTCGTATCAGCAGAATTTCGTTTTCCAGGAGCGGAAGGTACCACGTATCTTCTTCCTCATCTGCGCGGATGATGTCTCCGACCTTCTTAAACTGCTCTGCGCTCGCGAGGGAGCTGCCGCCGAATTTTACTACTTTCTTCATAATAATCTCTCCTTGCGTTCTTTTCGGATATCTTTCGAAATCTCGTTTTTCAGCCCGTCACTTTAACGTTAGAAAGCTGTTACGTACTAGATTAGAACAAAATCCCGTATGCGTCAAGAACTTTTTTGGCTGATTCATTCATTCCACAGATAAATTTCCGGTTTTTTCTCCATTTTATAGGAGAATGTCTCTCCAAGCCCGTAAACCGCCTGGCTTAATACGTACTCGCCGTTGTTTGCATAAATTTCGATCATATTCGGATCCACGAAAATCTCAAGAAGATCGCCCTCTTTTAACTGCGGCGTCTCGGCATGAAGCCATCCTTTTGCACCGGATGGATAGACATCCGTGCGGTCTGCGCAGACTTTTCCGCTCTGCCGCCAGATCTTATAGCCGCCGATTTCCAGGCTTTCACCCTCTTTTAATTCGGCGCGGATCATGGCACACTCTCCGCATGCCGAAACGAGGGAATCCGTCTTTTTGCAGAATCCGTCGCGGATGGCAGGCAGAACACGGAAGTAAATATGATCGTTCTGTACATCCACCACACGCGGCAGGCAGAACATGCCTTGCCATATACCATCTACCGGTTCCGGCATCCGAAGCCATGCGATGGAAATCCGGTTTCCGTCCGCATCCGTCATGGTCTGCGGTGCATAGAGGTCACCGCCGCAGTCCAGAAGCTGCCAGTTCTCCGGAAATTTCATTGTGCAGGTTTTTTCATCAAACTCAGGCAGCATACAGATCGCCCGATCCGCATAGCCGTCGGTGTCCTCGATCAGTTCCATCGGGGAGAATACAAAGACGCTGCGTCCGTTTACGTTAAAGAGATCCGGGCACTCCCACATCCAGCCGAGCTTCTGTTTCGTCGTCGCCTGTCCGGCCAGATGCCAGTGGGAAAGATCCTCACTCTTATAGAATAATGCCTCGCCCTTGTGATCCTTCGTCGTGCTTCCAAGCACCATATACCATGCGTCGCTTCCCTTCCAGACTTTCGGGTCACGCGTGTGCGTATTGTCGCCGATTTCCGGATCGGTGAGTGCCGGGATAACAACCTCCTTATCCCCGAAGACATCAAAATGCATACCGTCCTTCGAAGTAAGGTGAAGCTGCGCCGAGGTAAAATCCTGATCAAGGCACTGATGAATATCCTTCGGATTTACCTGATTATAGTGAACACCCGTGTAAAAGAGATGCATCACGCCGTTCTCTTCTACTGCGCTTCCGGAAAAGCAGCCGTTCTGGTCCTCGGAAAGACTCGGGAACAGGGCAACGCGACATGCTCCCAGTGAATCAGATCCGGACTCACCGCATGGCCCCAGTGCATGGTACCCCAGCGCGGCGCGTACGGAAAATGCTGATAAAAAAGATGATACTGTCCCTTATAATAAATCATGCCGTTCGGGTCATTCACCCAGTTGCCCGGCGCTTTTACGTGTAATCTGTTTTTCATGTGTTTGATTTCCTTTCTGTCTCTTTCTTGTTGTCTCCGATAAGAAAAGCCGGAAAAAGAAAGCATTTTTAATTCCGCCCTCCTTTGCCCGGCCTTGTTCTTGATTTCTATGATTTACTTATTTGACTGCTCCGGCTACGACACCGTTGATGATCTGTTTCTGCAGTGCCACGTACAGAATCAGGATCGGGATGACGCAGAGCAGAAGACCTGCCATGATGGTTCCGTAATCTGCGGAGTAAGTTCCGTAGAAGCTGTAGGTGGAAAGCGGCAGAGTCAGCAGCTTTTTGTCGGTCAGCACCAGGGACGGCAGCAGGAAGTCATTCCAGAATGCCATCGCATTCATGATTACCATGGTGGAAATGATCGGCTTTAACAGCGGGAACACGATGCGGAAGAAGGTCTGGGTGTGGGTACAACCGTCGATGTAAGCGGCCTCCTCCAGCGCCAGCGGGATACTTCCGCGGATGAATCCGTGGAACATGAACACGGACATCGCCATGGAAAATCCGGTGTGCATGAAGATCAGGGTCAGTCTGTGGTTCAGAATGTTTAAGGTTCCGCCGTATACACTGACAAGCGGGATCATGATTGCCTGGAATGGAATGATCATGGATGCAACCATCAGTGCAAAGATGATATTGGAAAATACGTTGACATTACGCACGATGTAGTAAGCCAGCATGGCTGCGAGTACCGTAACCAGCACGGTTGCTGTTACGGTTACAACCAGAGAGTTCTTGAAGGCATTCAGGAAGTTCATCTGATTGAATGCTTTTACAAAGTTGTCAAACGAAAGACCTTTGATCGTAAACAGCCAGGAGAACGGCTCTTGATGATATCACGTTTCTGTTTTAAGGAGTTGATGATAACCATGACAAACGGGAACATGAACGCACAGAAAACGATGATCATAAGGAGCATAGCCAGCGCGTCAGTTACTTTTTTCTTTGTTCCGCCAATTTTCTTCTGATTCATTATGCTTCAACCTCCCTCTTCTTGGTGGTGTATACCTGAATACCGCTGATGCAGGCTACAATGATAAACAGGATAAAGGCTTCTGCCTGGCCGACACCGAACTGTCTCGATGTGAATGCTTTCTCATATACGTGCATGGCTGCCATCTCGGTGGTTCCGTACGGAGCACCGCCGGTTAAGGACAGGTTGACATCGTATACCATGAACGCGCGGGACAGGGTCAGGAAGAGGCAGATAGTAACGGAGGACATCATCAGCGGAAGGATAATGTTTTTCATTTTTACCCAGCCGGATGCACCGTCGATGCTTGCCGCCTCTAGCACGTCCTCGGAAAGTCCCATAAAGCCGGCAACGTAGATCAGGATCATATAGCCTGCCAGCTGCCATACTGAAACGAGCACCAGCGCTGCAAATGCTTTGTTCGGGGTAGAAAGCCAGGAAATTTCAAACAGGCTCCATCCTGTGGTCTCGCCGATGCTGACGAAAACACGGGAGAATACGAACTGCCAGATGTATCCAAGTACGATACCGCCGATCAGGTTCGGGGTGAAAAATCCGGCGCGGAAGAAGTTCTGACCTTTGATGCCGCGGGTCAGGATGTAAGCCAGTAAAAAGGCGATCACATTGACGAGAACAACAACCGCAATGACATATTTAAAGGTTAACAGCAGGGATTTCCAGAACTGCGCGTCGCGCATAACGGCTGCAAAGTTGGAAAGTCCTACAAAGTTTTTCACGCTGGAAACACCGTTCCAGTCGGTTAAGGTCAGGTAAATACCGTAGATAAACGGTACCATGACGACTGCCAGGAAGCAGAACAGGCCCGGCAGCGCAAATACACAGAAATCTTTTCCCTTGTTGCTTGATTTCATTTTCGTTCCTCCTTCATATCCTCCGGCTTACTGCTCATCAGTATGCCTGGATGGAATCTATCAGTTCCTCGCGGTCACTTCTTCCGGCCAGATATTTCTGCATTGCCGCACCAAGGACAGACCAGTGATCGTTCGGCACGATCGCAGATGCGTTGAATGCTCCGCCGTTCTGTACTTTTTCGTAAATGTCGCGGCTTAACGGATCGCTTGGCTCGTTCGGGTTGTTTTTAAACGGAGGGATCAGGCTGCAGGTCTTTACAACCATCTGCTGTCCGATCTCACTGTAAACCAGCCAGTTCAGGAACTCTTTTGCTGCTGCTTTCTGCTCGTCGGTAGCCACGATATCATCCAGCATGATCTGTTTGGACGGGGATGCCTGGATTTTGCTGTTGACGAAGTCGTCCGGATCATTGTTCAGGAAGTATGGAAGGAAACCGTACTCGTCGGTCGTCTCGGCTCCTGCTCCTCAAGGTTCGGCCATGCCCAGTTTCCGTTGAACCAGAAAGCGGTTTTTCCGTCTGCCAGGTCAATTGCCATCTCATCGTAATCTGCGCCGAGTGGATCGCCCTTTGCTACGTTGTACTCTTTTAACAGGTCAAAGGTATTCAGGAACTCGTTCATGCGGGTGTAGTCCGGCAGATATAAGGTTCCGTCCTTCAGCTCGTTGATGACTTCTGCTGCACCGTCGGAGGTTCCGTTGTATGTCTCGTAGATGTACTGCAGCTGGTGTGCTCCAAGGGACCAGTCTTCTTTTGCCATGGAGATCGGATTCTTCATTCCGTTGTCCCGCAGGCTCTGGAGAAGTGCTGCGAAATCGTCCCGGGTTTTGATATCGGATGGATCGAACTCGTACCTAAGGTATCTTCAATCACGCTCTTGTTGTAGATAATACCGCGGCCCTCGATACAGAGCGGGAAGCTGTAAACCTTTCCGTTGATTTTGGTCAGGTACTCTTCTGCCTCGCCGGTCCATGCTTCATTGCTTAAGTCGGCTGCTTTTTCTTCTGCCAGTGCAATGACATCGGTCGTATCCAGAATGGAAAGTGTCGGCGGGTTTCCGGAGTTGTAGAGGCTGACTACTTTGGTATAAGGAGAATCGCCGTCCGTTACCGGCATGATCTCAATATGTACGCCTGCTTTCTCCTCGAACACTTTTGCAATCTCTTCCAGTGCTGTCTGGATTTCTGCTTTTGTGTTCATGATGACGATACTCGTTCCGGAAAGCGACGTATCGTACTGGAAGGTATCGGTGGTCATGTCGATCGGCACTTCTTCTTTTACTGCGTTCGGGTCATCCGGATCGCTTGCGAAGCCGAAGGTGCATCCGGTCAGTGCAGAAGTAAGAAGCACGCCAGACATTCCAAGAGCTGCCGCCCTGGCACTAAATTTCTTTCTCATCACAATTCCTCCTGTTATCTCTGGACAGCTGGTCCTGTCCTTCGTTTTGTGTAACCGGTCAAGTAACCGGTTACTTTCATTGTCTTTATCATAGCATTGACAGTGGGTTTCGTCAATATTTTCTTTACTTTTCGTGATTTTCCATAATTTTGTTTTTGGCTTTTGTGGAACTTTTACAAAACCGGTTACTTAACCGATTCCCGCTTGTTCCGGCGGGCGAGAAATGTTATACTATATTCATATATTATTTGTTTTTTTCTGAAAGCTTACATGATTCACGCAACACTTTTGAAGGGAAGGACACTTGAACTTATGGCACGAAAAAAAATGTAACCTTTAATGATATTGCACAGTACACGCATTTTTCCAAAACAACCATTTCCCGGTATTTCAACAACCCGGATTCCCTGACACCGGAAAATCAGCAGATCATTTCCGATGCACTGGATAAACTGAACTATAAAGAAAACAAAGTGGCAAAAATTCTCGCGAACGGACAGACCGAATTTGTCGGCGTCCTGATCCCGAGTCTCTCCATGAACTACTATTCCGAGATGCTGAATCAGATTCTTGCTTCTTATGAGAAATATGGCTATAAATTCCTCGTCTTCGCCGGAAACGGCCACGACGAGACGGAGCACCGCTACATTCAGGAGCTGATGTCGTACAAAATCGAGGGCCTCATCGTCCTCTCCCATACACTCTCCTCCCGCGAACTCTCCGATCTGCAGATCCCGGTCGTTGCAATTGAGCGCGAAGACCAGTTCGTCAGCAGTGTCAATACAGACAACTACCTCGGCGCGTACGAAGCGACTTCGCTTCTGATTCATAACCACTGTGATGTCCTGATTCATCTGAACTCACCGACCAAAGAAAATGTTCCTGCCTACCGCCGTCTCGCCGGTTTCCAGGATGCCTGTATAAAGGCCGGTGTACCGCACAAGGTTATCATTCGGGATTTTGGACTCTCCTATCAGGAAGCCGCAGCACCGCTGCAGGAAATCTTTGACAACATCGAACAAAAATATGCCGGTCAGAAAAAGGGCATCTTCCTCTCCAACGATGATCATGCCAATATTCTTTTAAATCTTCTGATCCGCAAGTACCATACCCTGCCGAACGATTACGAACTCATCGGCTTCGACGGTGCGCCGATTTCCGAGCAGGCTATCTATCCGATCAGCACTGTCGGCCAGCAGATTGACCAGATTGCAGACGAGGCTGTTTCCCTTCTGGTCTCCCAGATGCAGGAACGGAAAAAAACGCCACCCGGTGCCGCTTGCCGAGCCGGTTCACAAGACCGTTCCGCCGCTTCTGATCCGGCGTCAGACGACCACTTGATTTTAAAAGCAGATTTCTATCATAAAAATGTTTTTATCAAAAAGTGTCATCCACCTGCGGGCTGTGTGCCCTGCAGCTTGTGGATGACACTTTTCTTATCTTCTTACTCTTTTTTAGTTCTGTCCGTAATAAGCATTTGCACCATGCTTACGGTAATAGTGTTTATCCTGCAGCTCCTGCGGTGCCGGCTGGATTCTCGGGTTGATGGTCTCGGCACGGTATGCCATTTTGGCAACCTCTTCGAGGACAACAGCATTGTGAACAGCCTCATGCGCATCTTTGCCCCAGGTGAACGGTCCGTGGTTCTTGCAAAGAACGGCCGGAACGGCTTTTACATCTTTTCCCATCCGTTTGAACTCATTGACGATCAGATGGCCGGTGTTTTCCTCGTATGCCTCGTCAATCTCTTCTTTTGTCAGGCAGCGCAGGCACGGTACTTCACCGTAGATGTAGTCTGCATGGGTTGTTCCGTAGCACGGAATGCTTCTTCCCGCCTGTGCCCAGCTTGTCGCATAGGAGGAATGGGTGTGAACAATGCCGCCGATCTCCGGAAATGCTTTGTACAGCTCCAGATGGGTCGGGGTGTCAGAAGACGGACGGTAGCGTCCTTCTACTTTGTTTCCGTTCAGATCCATGACAACCATATCGTCCGGTGTCAGCAGGTCGTAATCCACGCCGCTTGGTTTGATGACGAACAGACCGCTTTCCCGGTCAATCTCGCTGACATTTCCCCAGGTAAAGGTAACCAGTCCGTATTTTGGAAGAAGCATGTTGGCTTCGTATACTCTTTTTTTCAGTTCTTCTAACATTGTGTTGTCCTTTCTGTCTTTCCCAAACGATGGTTCATTTTAAGCTCTCTACTGCTGCACGCTCAATCGGCAGGCCTTTTTTGTAGCGCTCGGTGAATACTTCAAATCCAGCGACGTCTGCCGGGTCCGGATCCATCTTGGTTCCGGCATTTCCTGCGAAGACTTTTGCATCGAGGTAATCCTCGAGTGTTTCATTCTCTTCTTTGTTGATCATATAAGAAGCCAGCAGTGCGATGCCCCAGGCTCCGCCCTCTCCTGCTGTCTCCATGACGGAAACCGGTGCGTCGATGGCACCTGCGAGGATCTTCTGGCCGACACCTTTTGTCTTGAAGAGACCGCCGTGGCCGAGAATCTGGTCGACCTGCACATGCTCCTCTTTCATCAGGATATCAAGGCCGACTTTCAAGGCGCCAAGGGAAGTAAACAGGTTGACTCTCATAAAGTTTGCCAGATTGAATTTCGCATCCGGAGTACGTGCGAAGACAGGACGGCCCTCGTTGAAGCCGGTTACGTGCTCGCCGGAGAAGTAGTTGTAGGCAAGGAGTCCGCCGCAGTCTGCGTCGCCCTCCAGGCTTTGTTGTACAGCTTGCCGAACAGATCATTCGTGCTGATTTCCATGCCGAAGGTCTGCGCAAATTCACGGAAGAGATTGACCCATGCATTCAGATCAGAAGTACAGTTCTGGCAGTGCACCATGCAACCGGATGACCGGACGGGGTTGTTACCATATCGATCTCCGGGTATACTTTGGAAAGGTTCTTCTCCAGAACGATCATAGCAAAAACGGAAGTTCCGGCAGACACGTTTCCGGTTCTGACGCGGACGCTGTTTGTTGCTGCCATACCTGTTCCGGCATCTCCCTCCGGCGGGCAGAGCGGAATGCCTGCTTCCAGATTTCCGGACATGTCGAGAAGTGCGGCACCTTCTTTTGTCAGAACACCGGCATTGTCACCTGCGGTCAGAACGTGCGGCAGAACATCGAGTGCTTTCCATGAATATGCTTTGTCTGCGACTGCCTCGTCAATTTGGCGATCATGTCGGCAAAGTAAGTGTTGGTTTCAGAATCGATTGGAAAGATTCCAGATGCCTCGCCGACACCAACGACACGCTCGCCGGTCATTTTCCACTGAATGTATCCGGCAAGGGTTGTCACGTAGTCGATATCTGCCACATGCGGCTCACCGTTTAAGATTGCCTGATACAGATGGGCGATAGTCCATCTCTGCGGGATGTGGAATCCGAAAAGATCGGTCAGCTTCTCGCTTGCTTCTTCTGTGATATTGTTTCTCCAGGTGCGGAACGGCATGAGGAGGTTTCCTGCTTTGTCAAATGCCATATAGCCGTGCATCATGGCACTGAAGCCGATGGCTCCGACGCGGGTCAGGGTAATGTCGTATTTTTCTTTGACATCAGCTGCCATTTTGGTATAGGCATCCTGCAGGCCCGTCCAGATGTCCTCGAGGGTGTAGGTCCACACGCCGTTGTCGTAGCGGTTTTCCCACTCGTGATCTCCGGATGCAATCGGGGCGTTGTCTGCGCCGATCAGGACGGCTTTGATTCTGGTTGAGCCGAACTCAATACCAAGTGCTGTTTTCTGTTCGAGGATTGCTGTTTTTGCATCCATTCCCATTGTTTTTTTCCTCCCTTGGGTTCTTTTCTATTTTTTCGTCTCTGTTGACAGATTTTTTCCTGCGGTGGATTCTCTTACGATGAGTTCCGGGGAAATCAGGCGTTTGACGCTGCTTTCTTCTTCCGGGACTTTTCTGATTTTTTCGAGAATGAGCTCTGCTGCCATCTCACCGAGTTTTTCCTGCGGATGGGCAATGGTCGTGATCCCGATCGGACTGCTCTGGCCGATCAGCGAGTTGTCGTATCCGGTGACGGCGATGTTTTTTTGAATTATGACGCTGGATTACGCGCTCGGAGCAAAAGGTTCCTTTGCCGTGCTGGGCGGTGATGTAGCCTTCATTTTCGAGAAGAGCGAGGGCCTTTCGGACGGTGTGGCGTGAGAGGGCGTATTCCCGGGTCAGTTCGTTTTCGGAGGGAAGCTTCTGGCCGGGTTTTATGGTTCCGGAGAGAATCTGCTCTTTTAGGGCTTCCATCAGGGTGTAGTATTTGGCTTTGCCGGTGGTTGGTTCCATGTGATTGGTGATTCCCCTTTCTGGAATTTATAATACAACTTGTACGGTTGTCGTGACAAGTTGTATTTTTGTTGTGGGAAAGGGACGCTCAGGAG